>Ga0247840_10009877_pt1 | contig 12119 bp, 9 predicted proteins | sample LaCruzMarch2015__FD_192404 | JGI IMG/M metagenome (GOLD analysis project Ga0247840, IMG submission 192404) | Freshwater microbial communities from meromictic Lake La Cruz, Castile-La Mancha, Spain - LaCruzMarch2015_17m | ecosystem: Environmental > Aquatic > Freshwater > Lake | place: Spain...
TGCCGAAATATTTAACCAATGTAAGAATGGTTTCCTGGGTGAAAAACATCAGCAACAGACCAAAAAGGACGAAAATCAGCCCGTTGATCGCCAGGAACCACCAGTTTTTAAAACGTTTTGTTTCCATGTGAATTTTATTTAAAGAGATTATAAAAGAATTACCCCTGCAATTTATGTCACGCGTCACGTGTCACGCGTCACGTTTTTTGCGTCACGCGTCACGCGTCACGTTTTTTGCGTCACGCGTCACGGTATTGGTCTCATGATCACCTTCACCTCATTTTTCCCGGAGAGAATCTTTCGGGCATAGTCGTGAACCGACTTCACATTCAGGGTCTTAACCTTGTTTTCAAACCCGCTCAAATAATCCATTCCAGTGAAATAGTAATCAAACAGGAGGCTGCTCCAGAAGGTGTTTTCCTTCAAATCCTCCGGACGTTGTTTCAGGAAATATTCCTGTGCCTTTTGCAGGTCGGTTTCCAAAGGTCCGTTGTCAATCAGGTTCGTTACTTCCCGTTGAACGATCCCAACCAGCTTGTCAGCTTTAAGCGGATCGGTATCGAAACTCACGTTGAGAAAAAACCCTGATTCAGGATAGTTATTCAGGGAGTAGGAGGTTCTCACACTATAGGCACCCCCTTCATCTTCACGTATCGATTGCACATAGCGAAGTTCGAGCATATGCCGGATGGCGGCCCCCATCAATTTATCATCGGCTGTGTAATTGCATGTGCCGTTGAGATTGTAGAATATCGAAGTGCGGGGTGTTTTATTCTCCCGTTTGAAATCATTGGCAACCTTTCCTTTGGGAGGCCTGACGCCATCATCTTTGAACGTTTCAGTGCGGTTAACGGTTGGCAGTGAAGCCAGATATTTCTCAAACAGTGGCTGAGTCTGTTCAGGGTTGATTTTACCGACAAAGAGGAGGGTGAAATTCCCGGGATCGGCAAAGCGTTCATGGTAGATGGTCTGAATCTTCTCCAGGCTCACTTCATCCAGTACTTTATACGATAAAGGCACTGCCCGCGGGTTATGGTTGCTCATCATCACCGCGATGGTATCGTTCATGGCTGTTCTTGGCTCGGAAGCCGCGTTGATATAATTTGATTTCACCTTTTCCATCCAGGTTTTATAATCCGTGGCATCCCACCGTGGATTGGTAAAGGACAGATGGATAAGCTGAAGCGCTGTTTCCAGGTCTTTGGGAGAGGTGCGGGCAGATATTAAAGCCTGGTCATCGGTTAATCCAAGGGATACAGAAGCCCGTTTTCCAGCCATCATTTTATTCAGGTCGGTTCTTGAAAAACCTGCGATACCCATCTGTGCAACTGCATCGCTAAACAGATCTGCGGAATGAATCAGATCCTCTTTCAGCAGCGAGGTTCCTCCGGAAGAATAGCCGCGCATCATCAGCTCGTCTTCTTTGAATTCGGTAGGTTTAAAAATTATGCGCATCCCGTTCGACAAGACCCATTCCGTGGTTCCGAAGGTTGTATTGGCCGATATTTTTACCACTTTTCCTGGTTTAGGATCCTGTTCCATCAGATTTTTCCCCGCCAGGGCATCAACATAAGGTTCGATCTTCGCGCTTTTATATGTATCCAGTACAGTTTTAATTTCAGCTGCGGAAGGCAGGGTAATCCCGGGTTTATCCGGTCCGGTGATGGTAACCACCTGGTTGTCGTTTCTGACATACTTCCTGGTTTCAATATTTACTTCATCGAGGGATAAACCCGGCAGCATTGATTGGGCGAAGGCATATTCAAATTCGATTCCGGGATTTGGATTGTTGGTGAGAAAATAGGAGACATTGGCTGAAACCAGTTCCCGGTTCTTCCTTTTGTCGCGTTCCATGTAGCGGGATTCATAGTTGCGCATCATATCGGCCTTGGCCCGTTCAAATTCAGGAGGTGTGAACCCGTAACGGTTCATCCGCTCCATCTCTGTGAGCAGGGCGGTAAGCGCTTTGATCGACTCATTGTTGGCCGCTTGGGCCATGCCAATAAATGCATCTTTGGTACGGGTATATTGTCCGTAATAACAGCGGGCAAAGAGGAAGGGCGGATTTTCCTTGTTCGCCCGTTCGCTCATGCGCTGTCCGAACATGCTGTTGATAAGGCCACGGATGAGCTGCCGGCGCATATATCCCAGGTTCTTATCACTGTCCTTGGTGGCGTCGTGTTTATAGTACACACTGACCACCGTGGAGGTTGCCTCTTTGTCGGTAGCAGTTCCAATCAGCGGCTCAGCGTTATCCGGCAATTCGTATTCTTCCTTGGGCGTGGGATTTTGCACCTTTGGAATTTCGCCGAACACTTTTTTAATCCTGGCCTCCATCATAGTTTCATCAAAATCGCCGACCACGACGATGGCCTGTAAATCGGGCCGATACCATTTTTTATAAAAGTTTTTAATGGTCTCATATTTAAAATGGTTAATCACCGCAGTATCGCCGATTACATTCCGGAGGGCATACTTTGAACCCTTGTAAATCACGGGGGCCAGTTCGTTGCCCATGCGTTCGCCTGCCGATCCATACATACGCCACTCCTCACGTATAACGCCACGTTCCAGGTCAATCTCTCCGGGTAAAAAGGATATATATCCCGACCAGTCGTGGAGGATCATCAAAGCGGTATCAACGATTCCTTCGCGGAGAAGGGGTACATTCGAAAGATTATACACCGTACGCTCAAGTCCGGTAGAGGCATTGACATTGGTGCCAAATTTCACGCCGATCGTAGCAAGATAATCGAGAATCCCTTTCTTTGGAAAATTATCGGTTCCGTTAAACGCCATATGTTCCGTGAAATGCGCCAGTCCGTTCTGATTGTCATCCTCAAGGATCGCTCCTACATTATGGGCGATGTAGAATTCCCCGCGTTTTTCGGGCATTTTATTTACACGGATGAAATAATGCATCCCGTTTTCAAGTACGCCGGTCTTCACGTTCGGATCAAGGGGAGGCATTTTACGGAGATCATATTCTTGTCCAATGATCCATGAAGAGATGCTGAACATCATAATCAGCGTCAATGTATAACGCAGCAAGGTCTTTTTCATGCGGAGTTGGTATTAAAGTAATTAATTTACTGATATAGAAAGCGTTTTATGCTTCTTTTGGGTGTTTTTTCAAATTCCGCCGGAGCAATCTCAAAATCGGCAATGCGCATATATTTTGGCATGTGGTGATTCAGGTCATGGATATATCCCTTGAATATTCCTGGTATCTGTTCGCGGGTGGCTCCTGCTTTTTCAAGGGCATCAAAATCGGGATAGATCAGGGCCACGAGTTTGTGATCCCGTTCAATGACCAGTGATTCCATTACCATAAAACGGTTGTTCAGCACGGCCTCGATCTCCTCGGGATAGATGTTCTTCCCGGAGGGACCAAGAATCATGCTTTTGCTCCGTCCTTTGATATAAATATTTCCGTGGCGGTCCATGACGCCGAGATCACCGGAATGAAGCCAGCCCGATGCGTCTAATACCGCCTTTGTGGCCTCTTCATTCTTGTAATACCCGAGCATCACATGGTTCCCACGCATCAGGATTTCACCCGACACATGGGATGGATTATCAGAGTCGATGCGGACTTCAAGTTCATCAACCGCCCGGCCTGAGGCCCCCAGCTGGGTCGTGTTCCACGATGCATAGGATATCAGTGGACCACATTCAGTCATGCCATACCCTACCGTAAACGGGAAGTTCATTTTTTTGAAGAAATGTTCCGCTTGCGCATTGAATGGGGCACCCCCAATCACCAATTCACGGAAATTCCCACCAAAAACAGCAACCATTTTATCTTTTATCTTCTTGTAAATCAGTTTATTGATAACAGGAATGTTGATCAGTATTTTGATGGCCGGCTTGCGCAGCGCAGGGATGATCTGTGATTTAAAAATCTTTTCAATCACCAGGGGAACCGAGAGAATCAGGGCAGGGCGGATCTCCTGGAAGGCCTGCATAATGATCTTGGGCGAAGGGGTTTTGGTGAGAAATGTAATGTCACACCCCAGGCTGAATGGAAAGAGAAACTCAAATGCACATCCGTAGGTATGGGCCAATGGCAGAAAGGAGAGTATTTTATCCCTTGGATTTAAGGGCATGTTCCGATGGGCATAAAGAATGTTGCCAAGGAGGCTCTTGTGTTGCAGCACCACTCCTTTGGAATATCCTGTTGTTCCTGAAGTATAACTGATTACAGCAATGTCATCAGCCTGGGACGAGGGAAAGCTGAGCATGTCAGGAGTAATCCCTGATGCAGGAAGCTGGATGCCCACAAATTTAGACGGGGTTGGATTGCGGGAAAAGAGGATGGAATCATCCTGGATCTTCACGATATGGCTAACCTGCAACATGGCTTCCGGATCGAGATCTTTAAAAATCGTATCTTCTACGAACAGGATGACCGAGTCGGAATGGGTGACAATGTAATGGACATCGGCCGCTTTAAAATCGGGAAGAATGGGAACGATCACCGCCCCATACGTTACGGTAGCCAGATAAATCATGCACCAATGGGCTGAATTTTTGCCTAAAAGCGCGATATGATCCCCTTTTTGAATACCGGCTGCCTTGAAAAGCGAATGAACGTTTACGATTCGTGCGCCAATTTCTTTGTAAGTAAAAGACTCTCCGCCGTAGTCAGATAAAGCGGTAAGGTCCCAGTTGTCGCGTATGGCCGCCTCGAAAAGCGCAATCAGATTTGTAGATTTGGAAATCATAGGGATATGGTTTGAAGAGTACGAAGTTCGAAAAAATTCCTGTCAATCAGCCATTTTTATGAAAAAATGTTAGGGAATTATCCCAACCCCTTGATATTTTCCAAAGTTCTGTTAAGTTTGCAGGATCATTTAAACTGCAAGCCATGAAGAAGTTTTTATATTGGACCGTTGCCCTGCTGGTTGTTGTTCTGACTGTTTTTATCTATTGGAAATACGTTTATACCTATGGAGAGGGTTACCGTGCCGGGATGTTGCAGAAATTCTCTTATAAGGGTACCATCTTCAAAACCTACGAAGGTGAATTGATCCTGAGCAGTATCAAGAGCAATCAGGATGTGTCGCTGGCATCGGAAAAATTCTTTTTTTCGGTTGAAGACAAAGCAGTGGCGCAACAGATTCTTCAATTGGAAGGATTTATGGTGGTTTTGCACTACAAAGAAAAAAACGGAAGACTGCCCTGGCAAGGTGATACAAGATACCTGGTCGACAGTGTGAAGGTCCAAAAATGATACATAAACCATGGAAACCATTTTGAGATTTAGACACGAAGACCTGATGGACTTCGTGGTACGATATATGAGTAAACTGGGTGTATCTGCAGAGGATGCTAAGATTGTCGGGGATGTCCTTATTTGCGCCGACATCCGCGGAGTAGAATCACACGGGTTGCACCGCCTCGGTTCCTATTACGGGAACCGTATCAGCAAGGGCTGGATAGATCCCCTCACTCCGTTTAAGATTATCAGTGAAACGCCATCCACGGCACTTATTGATGGGGGCAACGGGTGCGGGCAGGTGGTTTCGCACAAGGCGATGAAGTTGACCATTGAAAAGGCAAAAAACTCAGCCATTGCTGCCATAACAGTGCGCAACAGCAACCATTACGGCATTGCAGGGTATTATGCCATGATGGCTTTGAAAGAGGATATGATCGGTATTTCACTGACCAATTCCCAGCCCCTGGTTGCGCCTACCTTTGGCAGGACAGCCGTTCTCGGAACCAATCCGATTGCCATGGCGGCACCCTCCGATAAGGTATACCCCTACCTGCTCGATATGGCCACCAGTGCAGTGGCCTATGGCAAGATCCAGGTTTATGAGAAAAAACATGAACACATCCCGATCGGATGGGGGATCGATGAGCAGGGATTGCCCACCAATGATCCCTCGCTCATAAAACCTGGCGGACACGGCGCGCTGCTGCCTCTTGGGGGAATGGATATCACCGCAGGATATAAAGGATATGGATTGGCGGTTTTGGTTGAAATTCTGTGCTCTGTATTGTCAGGAGGCAATTATCTGACCCAGGTTGGAGGACCAGGAAAGCCTGAGCCTACAGGGGTCTCACATTTCTTTATGGCCATCAATATCGCAGCCTTCCGACCCATCATTGATTTCAAAAAGAACATGGACGACATGATTTCCCTGCTGAAACAATCACCACTTGCCGTGGGACGCGACGAAATCCATGTTGCCGGTGAAAAAGAGTTCGAATATGCCGCATTCAACGAAATTCATGGTGTTCCCCTGATAAAACCCATCGTTGATGACCTCATCAAAGAGGGTGAAAAGATCGGGGTGCCGTTTGATTGCCCGCATGTGAACGAGTGATTTCGATGAAATCCCGATTTTATCCGGTATAATACCCATAATCATCTTTATAAAATTAAAGATTTAGTTGACAAACTAAGAAATTAGTTGTATATTTGTCTTCTGGATCTTTTATTGGTATTTGGTCATTGGTCATTGGTCATTGGTCATTCATAATATAACACACTTTCACATGTCAACCAGTAACAACATTAAACCCCCATTCACACTCACCCGTGCCGAGGAGGAGGTGATGCAGATCCTGTGGAATATTGAAAAGGGGATGGTCCACGACGTGCTTACCAGGTTTCCCGATCCAAAGCCGGCCTATAACACGGTATCGACCATCGTACGTATCCTGGAGCAGAAGGGATTTGTAAGCCACAAGGCCTATGGCCGCACCCATGAGTACTTCCCTTTGATCAGCAAAAAGGATTATGCAAAATCCTCCTTCAGGGGATTTATGACCAATTATTTTGGCAATTCGTACAAATCGCTGGCATCGTTTTTCGCCACAGAGGAGAAGCTTACCGTCAGGGAACTTGAAGAGATACAACGGACCATTCATGAAGAGATCAGAAAACAGAAGGAGGATGGGCTATGAATACATTGTTATTATACCTGCTGAAGTCGACGTGCTGCATTACGGTATTGTACCTCATCTATTGGTTTTTCCTGAAGAGGGATACTTTTTTTCAGATGAATCGCTTTTACCTGCTGGCCATGGTGATTTTTTCGTTGCTGATTCCTTTACTGCCTCTGCACTGGGCCCCATCGGATCCATCCGCCTCACTGGTGGTCTTTTTGGAACCTGTGCTGATCACCCCTGAGAAAGTTGAACAAACAGCGCTTGCACATCTTCAGTGGATCGAATTGGCTTTTGTGGTTTATCTGACAGGTGCCGCCATCTTTCTCCTCCGACTGGGTTTGCAGCTGTTCCAGCTTCACCGGATCACGCGGCGTTTCGGGGTAAAAGTACTCCACCAACAACGGCTGGTGGTTGTCGATCGGGGCTATTCCCCCTTCTCCTTTTTTAACCTGATCTACATCAATGAGGCCGCGATACCCGCCGGCAGCCTGGAGACCATCCTGGAACATGAGCAGGTGCATATACGGCAACACCACACCGCTGATTTATTGCTGATCGAATTGGCCACCATCCTTCAATGGTTTAATCCATTGATATGGATGACCAGCCGTGAAATGAAGAGCATCCATGAATACCTGGCTGATGAGGGCGTTCTGCAGAACGGGATCAGTCGTTCCATATACCAGCAAATGATCCTGAATGAGACCATGGGCATTCAGGTGAATGACCTGACCAATAATTTTAATGTTTCATTACTTAAAAAACGTATAGCCATGATGACTAAATCGAAATCAAAAACATGGGCAAGAAGCAAAGTGCTTTTCGCCCTTCCCGTGCTCCTGATCCTATTTTTCATACTGACCGCCAGTCCATTCAGTAATTCGATGGATATAACTGTTCCCGAAAGTCCTGCAATTACTCCGACATTTGTTTTGGACAACCCGGTGATCCAGGACAAGCCCAAAAAGGAATCACAGATCAAATTCGTTGCTCCGGTTGTAGCCGGGAAAGATGTGTATACAGTGGTAGAGAAACAACCCTCCTATCCGGGGGGTCAGGATGGTTATCGGAAGTTTCTGATTGAAAACATCAAATACCCTGCAGAAGCTTTAAAGAAAGGTGTGACTGGTACCGTATATGTAACTTTTGTGATCGAGATTGACGGTGCAGTAACAAATGTAAAAGTCCTTCGTGGCATTGGCTCCGGCTGTGATGAAGAGGCAATAAGGGTTGTTAAAATGATGCCGAAATGGAATCCCGGAGAAGAAAAAGGAAAACCAGTTGCCGTTCAGTTCAATCTGCCGATCAAATTTGCCCTGGACACGCATAAAAAAGAGGAAACCAAAAAATAACGCCAAATGGGCCTTCGTCTGCTGATCCTTATCAACCTGATTCTTTTTCTCGCTGGGAATTCCGGGGCACAAGAACAGGATGCTGCTGAAAAAGTAAAATCGTTAATGGAAGCATGCCAGTTCAGCCAGGCCGTCAACCTGGCTGAACAATTTTTAAAACAGGATAGTACAAATATAAAGGTGCTGAATGAATTGATGCATGTTTACCGGCAATTGGGGAATCCTGACAAGGCCATAGCCATCTGCCGTAAAATTTCCAGCCTGGTTCCCGATAATCGTTACTTCAGTCTTCAACTGGCCAACCTTTATTATTCGGAAGAGGATTACCGGCAGGCATTGAAGGCACTTGTACCCCTTTATTTGTCCGACTCCTCCTCATTCTTCGTGGCCAGGCAAATGGGCAATTGTTACAACGAGCTGAAGCGGTCAGACTCGGCAATCAGGTTTTACAGGCGCGCCTTGCGAATCACCCCATACGATCCTTATGTGACGGGTAAACTCGTCAATGTTTACATCCGGGAAGATGAACTGGCCATGGCGCTTTACGTTACCCAAGTATTCCTGCAGCAGGATTCTGCCAATATCTCTATATTGAAACAAAGCGGTTATTGTAATTACCTGCTGATTGATTTCAAGTCATCGGCAAAACAATTGCGGAAATGCACGAGTCTTGGCGACTCCTCAAAATTCACCATGAAGTATTTGGGATTGTCCTATTATAAACAAGAAAAGTACGATTCAGCCTCCCCCTGTTTCAGGCTTGCTTTCCTCAGGGATACCAGCGATGCAGAGGTCTGCTTCTACTATGGAGTTTCGGCGTACCGGTCGCTGGCCGTTGACACGGGCCTTGTTTATCTTAACCGGACATTGAAATTGTTGTTGCCACCCGCAAAATTCCTCTCATCGCTCTATTTGGAGCTTGCCGATGCAAATACTTCCAATGGCCATCCTGATACTTCCATTGTGTTGCTTCAGAAAGCACTGGAAGCCGATCCGGAGAACAATACGCTGCGCTTTAAGATTGCCTATCAGTTTGATTATCACCTTCGCAAGCCTTATGAAGGATTGCCATGGTACAGGGAATTCCTGAAAAATGCGCCGCAGCAGACGGAATCAAAACCTCTCCTTCCGCAATTGGTATCCTACCGCGATTATGCTAAAAACAGGATCAGGGAAATTGCAGGAACCAGAAGGAAGCAGTGACATTTACGTATCGGGAGAGTTTCAAGAAAAGTTGAACTCCGGCAGTATCGCGATTCACGGGTTGTTTTTGTTCAGAAAATCGATAAGCATGGCATTGACAATCGCCGGATGGGTCTCCATGGGCATATGCCGGGCGTCGGGGATCACTTGAAGGTCAATGGATGGAACCGCTCTTTTGAGCTTTTTACCGTTACGAAGCCGGATTGTCCGGTCTTTTTTTCCCCAGATGACGAGCACAGGGAGCTGGGCTAAGCCGGCAGCATCAAGATCCTGAATCTCATGAGAATTGGCCAGCAGGTTGACGATGGTTTCAGCAGTACCTGGTATCTGCAAGGGTTCATAATAACCCATGGTCGTAGTTGTATCGGGGAGAAATCCGTAGGTGCTCTTCAGCTCACGTCTGAAATTGTTGAATGAGAGGTATTGGTTCTTGGTATAGGAGATAAGTATTTTTTTGTAGACCGGATGGTTCGCCAACCCTACAATGCGCATGTTCACATTGTTATTCTTGAGAAATATCATCCCATTCAGGATGGTCAGACTTTTTGTCCGCCCGGGATTCATCAGCGCCAGGGCTTCTGCAGTTCCGCCGCCCATCGAATGACCAACGATATTCCACTTTGCGGTATCCTCTCCGTCGATTTTTGTCAGAAGTTCCCAGATCAGCCTTCCCCGGTTGCTTTGCGACTGGTTCAGTTTTGCATCGCGTTCACTGTAGCCAAAACCGGGTAGATCAATGGCAATCACTTTGTACTTTGAAGCTGTCAGGGAATCAATGTTGTACCGCCAGCAGAATGTTGATCCGCAAAAACCATGGATCAGGATCACCTTCCCTTTGGGATGAGGTAAATCTTCATTCCATATACGGTAATGTAATTTTACGGAATCAACCACATCGAAATGGCTGTTTTTAAAGGGTGTTTCAGGGATCTGTGAGCATAGGTCCCCGGTGCAGTTAAAGAGCAGGAGAAGGAGCATCAGTGATCGGAGGAGCGGCATAATGGAGCTATTTGACCACAAAAATACATATATTTGCGTCATGGAAAAAAAGTTCAACCCCTATCTGCCAATCTGGTTTGCCCTGATCCTTGTTGGTGGAATTCTCCTTGGCCTGTTCCTTGAAAACCGTACCGGAGCATTGCGCCTTTTTCAATCAAAAGGTGATAAGCTTAAGGAGGTAATCAATTATGTTGAAAGAAATTACGTAGATACACTCAGTCAAAAAGTGATCGAGGAGAAGGCCATTACCGGCATGCTTGAAAAACTTGACCCGCATTCGACCTATATCTCTGCAGAGGAGTTCCATGAGGCCAACGATCCGTTACTTGGAAGTTTTGAAGGGATTGGGGTTCAGTTTCGCATGGAAAATGATACGGTCACCGTCATTAATCCCGTTTCGGGAGGGCCATCTGAAAAGTTGGGCATCCGTGCAGGAGACCGCATTGTGAAGGTGGATGGGAAAAATATCGCCGGTATCAAGATCAGTACCAACGATGTTATGCGCAAACTCAAAGGTCCGAAAGGAACCGAAGTAGCGGTGACCATCTTCAGAAGAAGTGTGACAGGGTTGCTCGATTTCACCATCACCCGGGATGTGATTCCTACCTATAGCATGGACATCGCCTATATGCCGGAACCGGAAATTGGCTACATCCGGCTGAGTAGTTTTTCGACCAGTACCCATAATGAGGTACACCAGGCCCTTGAAACATTGCTGAAAGATGGCATGACCAAACTGATCCTCGACCTTCGCGGAAATGGCGGAGGTGTGATGAAAACAGCCATTGAGGTTGCGGATGAATTCATTGGCGACGGGGAGCTGATCGTGTATACGGAGGGGATGCATCATGAGCGGGAGGTGGCAAATGCATCGGGAGATGGTTTGTTTGAGAAGGGCGATCTCCTCATCCTGATCGATGAAGGATCGGCCTCTGCCTCTGAAATTGTGGCGGGTGCAATTCAGGATCATGACCGTGGCACCATTATGGGAAGGCGATCCTTTGGCAAAGGGTTGGTTCAGGAACAGCTCGATTTCAAGGATGGCAGTGCCCTCCGCCTCACTGTGGCGAGGTATTATACCCCGACTGGAAGATGCATCCAGAAATCCTACAAAGATGGGTTGGATGTGTACAACGGCGACTATTACCACCGGTATATGACCGGCGAGCTTGAACATCCCGATTCCATTAAGTTTCCCGATTCACTCAAATACAAAACGCCCAAAGGCAAGATCGTTTATGGCGGGGGTGGCATCATGCCCGATATCTATGTTCCTCTTGAAAAAGATTCATCCCTGCAGTATTACAATCAATGCATCAACAAAGGATTGGTATACCAGTTTGCTTTTGATTATACTGACAGGAACCGGAACCAGTTGATGCGGTTCAAAGATGTGGACAAGTTTGACGCGGGTTTTAACATATCAGAATCCCTCTACAATGAATTTATCAGGGAGGCCGGTAACAAGGGGGTGAAACGGCAGGGGAGGGATCTGACAAAATCAGACAGATACATCAAAACCATGCTGAAGGCATACATCGGTCGCAACCTGTTGGATAATGACGGCTTTTATCCGATACTAAATACCATTGACCCCGGATTTTTAAAAGCAGTTGAGATGATGAAAAGATAATTTGAGGATTTGAAAATTTGAAGATT
>Ga0247840_10009879_pt1 | contig 12119 bp, 20 predicted proteins | sample LaCruzMarch2015__FD_192404 | JGI IMG/M metagenome (GOLD analysis project Ga0247840, IMG submission 192404) | Freshwater microbial communities from meromictic Lake La Cruz, Castile-La Mancha, Spain - LaCruzMarch2015_17m | ecosystem: Environmental > Aquatic > Freshwater > Lake | place: Spain...
CTTCCGACTTTTTTTCGATCTTTTCTCCCCGGACGTAAAAATGGTTACCGGCAATGAACATCCTTCCCTCATCCACGGTTCCGGTCCGGGAATCGATGTTGAACAAAACCTTTTCGCCCTCGAGAATGTCCTGATTGTTCCGGAGAAACACATGGCCGACAGCAAGGGCCTGGTTCGTTCCGCGGTACAAGGTTACGGCGTCGGCCTTCAGATCCCCCCCGGAAAAGGTAATCAGAACCTTTCCCGCCGCGTGAAAAGAGTCGTCATCCCCGTTGTATGCAATGCTGTCCGCCTCGATGGAGACGGGTCCGGTATCCCCTTTATCCGTCTCGAAAGCCCCGCTCGGTAAAGGGGCCAGACAGGTTAAAAACACAATTGCCAACAAAAAGAAGACCTTGTTCAGCCTCTGCACCTCAACATCTCTCCACGCCGCCCGTGTCGCCGCTGTTGATCCGATGGCGCCTCTTGATTTCTCCCACCAGATAGAGGGAGCCTGCCGCACAGACGAGATCATTCTTCCCTGCAAGCGAAAGGGCACGCCGCAGGGCATCTCCTGGATTATTGATTACTTCGATGGCTTTGTTAAATTTTTCCGCCAATGGCCGCAATGAATCCGGAGGCAAAGCCCTCTCGCTTTGAGGATGGGTGAGAATCACCCGGTCGGCCAGAGAAAAGAGCCTTCTCGCCATCGTCCGGTAATCCTTGTCCCCCAGAACGCCAAAGACCAGGATCAATCGACGGTGGGGAAAATCGTTCAGAAACGCCTGGCGGAGCGCAGCCGCCCCCGCCGCATTGTGCGCGCCATCCACCAGCAGCATCGGTGAGCGCTGGAGAATTTCCAGCCGCCCTTCCCATTGCGCCTCTTTCAGTCCTTTCGAAACGGCGGCATCATTCACCCGGAAACCGGCGTCCCCGATCATCTCCACAGCGCCCAGAGCCAGCGCGACATTGGAAATCTGGTGCCTTCCAATCAGGGGGCATGTTAAACGTTCGAAGCTTCGCCCGATGCCCCGATAAGAAAACGTCCCATCCCGATGGATGGTCGTGCGAATCTCTTTCCCGACCCGGTACAGCGACGCCCCTCTTTCCCGGCAGATCCCCTCCAGGGTGTCGATGACGGGCTTCTGTCGGGCTGCGGTAAGGCAGATGCCCCTTTCCTTAATGATCCCACCCTTTTCTCTCGCGATTTTCTCCAGCGTGTTGCCGAGGTACTCACGGTGTTCAAGGGAGATGTTGGTGATGACCGAAACAAGCGGAGTGACCACGTTGGTGGCGTCCAGCCTGCCCCCCAAGCCTACCTCCAGCACAACGATATCCACTTTCTCCTTCTCAAAATAGAGAAACGCCATCGCGGTGAGGAATTCGAAATAGCTCACGGTCTCGCGAACGCCCCTTTTCACAGCTTCCGCACAGGCTACGATCTCCTCGCGGCGGATCATCCGGCCGTCGATGCGGATTCTTTCCCGGAAATCGATCAGATCCGGCGAGGTGTAAAGCCCGGTCCGGAACCCCGCCGCAGTCAGCAGCGAAGCCGTCATCGCCGCCACGGAGCCTTTGCCGTTTGTACCGGCGATCAGCACGGCAGGGCAGCTCTCCTGGGGATTGCCGAGCCTCTGCAGCAGGGAGCGAACCGGATCGAGTCCGAGACGGATTCCCAGAGGGTTCAGGGACTTCAGATACGCAAGTGACTCGCGATAGGTCATAGTCGTTTAAGGAGGGGAAACAGGGGGAATAAAAAAGGACGGGCTGATCAGCCCGTCCTTTTACGGCTTACTACTTTTTCGGCGCGGACGCTTTTTTCTTGGTTTTTTCCACTTCCGCATTCCGGACGAATTCAATAATAGACATCGGTGCATTGTCGCCTGCACGGTATCCGGATTTGACGATCCGGGTGTAGCCACCAGCCCGGTCTTTATAGCGCTCCGACATCTCTCCGAACAGCTTCCCCACCACGTCGCGCTCACGCACATAGGAGGCTGCCTGTCTCCTCGCATGGAGATCACCTCGTTTGCCGAGGGTGATCATCTTATCCGCCACTTTTTTGAGCTCCTTGGCCTTCATGTCGGTGGTCTGGATCTTCTCATATTTCAAAAGGGAGGTCACCATCGTCCTCAGCATCGCCTTGCGGTGGCTTGTCGTCCTTCCAAGTTTGCTTCCAAATTTCCCCTGGCCCATCGATTTTCATCCTTTCCAAAACAAAAACTATTCCGCTTCTTCCTTTTTCGCGACCTTGTTCCACGGCGCAAAATCAAGTTTCATCCCGAATCCCAAACCGGTTTCCAGCAGAATCTCTTTGATTTCAGTCAACGATTTCCTGCCGAAATTTTTTGTTTTCAGCATCTCCGCCTCTGTCATCTGAACCAGATCCCCGATCAGGTCGATCCCCGCGTTCTTCAGACAATTGGCCGAACGGACGGAAAGTTCGAGATCATCCACATGCCGCAGAAGAACCTCATTGATATCCTCTTCCGGCGGGTCGCTCCCAGGCCCTTCATCGTCCACTTCAGCCTCTGAGAAATTGATGAAGGTATCAAGCTGTTCCTTAAGGATCTTTGCTGCATAGGCCACTGCATCTTCCGGCAGAACGCTCCCATCCGTCCAAACCTCAAGGATCAGGCGGTCATAGTCCGCAATCTGGCCAACCCGGGCATACGCCAAGGTATAATTCACCTTCTTGATGGGCGAAAAGATGGCGTCGATGTTGATCGTTCCGTCAGGTTGTTCGGGGTCTCTTTCCTTCTGCGCGGCAACGTACCCCTTCCCCATTTTGACCACCATTTCCGCCTTGAAGGAACCCTTGCGCTTGCCCAGCAGGGTTGCAATATGGTGATCAGGATTGAGGATTTCCACCGTCCCGTCCGTCTCAATGTTCCCTGCGGTGATCACTCCTTCCTTGGAGACATCGATCCGAACGGTCCTTGGTCCGTCCTCATGAAGCTTCAGGCGTACACCTTTCAGGTTCAGAATGATATCGGTCACGTCTTCCTTGATCCCGGGGATCGTGGAAAACTCATGGAGAACCCCGTCAAACTTTACAGAAACAATGGCCGCCCCCTGGATAGAGGAAAGCAGAACCCGCCTGAGTGCGTTCCCCAACGTTGTGCCGAAACCGCGTTCCAGCGGTTGACAACTGAACTCCCCATAAAAAGCGGTATGGGTCGTCTCATCGATCTCGATCCGTTTCGGTTGGATCAAACTTCGCCAGTTTCTCTGCATAATTCCTTTCCCTACCCGGTGACATCTTGCCGCAAGGTGTCACCTGTCTGGTAATTATTTGGAATAAAGTTCAACGACAAGCTGTTCCTTAACCGGCATCGTCAAGTCCTCACGGACCGGTAGCATCTTCACGACACCCTTGAAGTTGGTCTTATCAACCTCCAGCCATTGTGGGACCCCTCGCCTGGCAACAGTATCCATGGCTTCAATGATCCGCTCCACCTTCCGGCTGCCCTCCCTAATCTGGATTTCATCTCCAAGTTTAATCAGATAGGAAGGTATATTGACCGGTTTTCCACCCACCAGAAAATGGTTATGCCGGACCAGTTGTCTTGCCTCGGTACGCGAATTTGCAAAGCCCATGCGGAAAATCATGTTATCCAGCCGTCTCTCTAAAAACAGCAGCAGATTGGTCCCTGTGATACCTTTCTGCCGGTCCGCTTTGTCGAAATACCCCCGGAACTGCTTTTCCAGAAGACCGTACATTCTTTTGAGCTTTTGTTTTTCCCGCAACTGGACGCCGTAATCGGAGAACTTTTTCCGCAACTGACCATGATCTCCCGGTGCAAACCCCCGCCGTTCAAAAGCGCATTTCTCGCTGTAACACCTGTCCCCTTTGAGAAACAGCTTCAAACCTTCTCGCCGGCACAACCTGCATACGGATTCTCGATATCTTGCCAAAAAAGCCTCCCTGATCGATGATCAATAATCAATTTCAATGTTCAATGTTGTCTGCTTGTCTTCTGATCGTTATCTACACCCTTCTGCGCTTGGGCGGACGGCACCCATTGTGCGGAACGGGCGTTACATCACGGATGATACTGATCTTGAGTCCCGCTGTTTGCAGAGATCTCAGCGCCGATTCCCGACCGGAGCCCGGTCCCTTGACATAGACCTGGACAGCCCGTACTCCATGTTCCTTCGCCTTCTTCACGGCATCCTCCGCCGCCATCTGGGCGGCAAAAGGGGTACTTTTCCGGGATCCTTTAAAGCCTTGCATCCCGGCGGACGCCCATGCAATCACATTCCCGCTCAAGTCGGTAATGGTGACGATCGTGTTGTTAAATGTCGACTGAATATGCGCTATCCCCTCGGAGATATTTTTCTTTTCTTTCTTTTTCCCTGTTTTTCTAACTGGCTTTGCCATTGCTCCTCCGGATACGTTCGCTCTCTATTTCTTCTTCCCCGCTATCGATCTTCTTGGTCCCTTCCGTGTTCGGGCATTCGTGCTTGTTCTCTGTCCCCGGACCGGAAGTCCTTTACGGTGCCGCAAGCCGCGGTAGGTCCCAACATCCATCAACCGTTTAATGGACATGGAGATTTCCCGCCGCAAGTCCCCCTCGACCTTCAGTTCCTTGTCGATAATGTTCCGGATGGAGGTTATTTCCGAATCCGCAAGCTGATCGGTTTTCGTATCGGGGCTTACGCCGGCGTCCCGAAGGATATCTTTCGATTTAGTCCGCCCGATCCCATAGATATAGGTCAAGGCGATTTCCATCCTCTTATTTTTAGGTAAATCAACACCCGCGATTCTTGCCACCGGTCAACCTCCTGATTACTGAATCCTTATCCCTGGCGCTGCTTGTGCTTCGGATTCTCACAAATCACGCGCAACACGCCCCGCCTTTTGACAATCTTACACTTTTCGCAAATTTTTTTGACCGAAGAACGTACTTTCACGATCATGACTCCTTAAATCCGCCAAAGGCAGGTTATGAACCCCAGCCACTTTTGCTATTTTGTCCTGTAAACGATTCTTCCCCGTGTCAAATCATAGGGGGAGAGCTCAACAGTAACCTTGTCACCGGGCAGAATCTTGATAAAATGCATCCTCATCTTTCCGGATATATGGGCCAGAACACGGTGACCATTTTCCAGTTCCACCCGAAACATGGCATTGGGCAAGGGCTCAACCACCCGACCTTCAACCTCTATCGCCTCTTCTTTTGCCATAATCTCCCCTGGGGACATCTTGCCTCAAGGTGTCCCCGCTTAACAGCATCTTGCCGCAAGGTGTCCCCCACTAGCAGATTTCCGATCTGTTCCCACTATGCTTGCTTTCGATTCCTAACCAACCCGGAAAACCGTCCCTACTCGATTCGGCTAAGGATCTCCGGTCCGTTTTCCGTAATCACGATGGAATGCTCAAAGTGAGCAGAAAGTTTTCCATCCTCGGTAACAACGGTCCATCCATCGGGAAGAATCCTCACCCGCTCGCCACCCGCATTCACCATCGGTTCTATCGCCAGCACCATTCCCTGCCGGAGCTGTATCCCTCTCCCACGCACCCCGTAATTGGGAATCTGAGGGTCTTCATGCATACTTCTGCCGATTCCGTGTCCGACAAAATCTTTTACTACTGAAAAACCGGCGTCCTCAATCCGTTCCTGTACGGCAGCGGAGACATCCCCCAGGCGGTTGCCCACCCGCGCCTGCTCAATTGCGTCGTAAAGCCCTTCTTCGGTTACCTTCATCAGCTGCTGAGCTTCCATCGAAACGTTCCCCACTGGAACCGTGATGGCAGCATCGCCATAATAACCTCTATAAACAACCCCGAAATCAAGGCTCAGGATATCACCGGAGATAAGCGGCCGATCGGACGGCATGCCGTGTACAACCTCTCCATTTACCGATGTGCAAAGAGCGTAGGGATAACCGCGATACCCCTTAAATGCCGGACGAACCCGATTCTTCCGTGAAAGCGCTTCAGAAAGCCGGTCCAGTTCACGGGTGGTCACACCTGGCTTGACCTTTTCTCTCAGCTCTGCCAAAATCTCCGCTACAATGGCATTGCTGGTCCTGAGCTTTTCAATCTCATCTGGCAGCTTCAGGATAACCATACACATGATCCCCTGTTTGCGGCGGTCATGCTTGCATCAGCGTCTTCTGGCAATGCGTCCCTTCTTCATAAACCCCTCATACTGTCGTGTCAGCAGATGGGTTTCGATCTGTCCCGCCGTATCCAGCGCCACACCGACGACAATCAGCAGGGCGGTCCCGCCAAAATAGAACGGAACATTGAAAGAGCTGATCAGAAGACTGGGAAGCACACAGACGACGGAGACATAAATCGCCCCCCCGAAGGTCAGCTTCGTCAAAACATCATCGATATAATCGGCTGTCTTCTTTCCTGGCCGAATTCCGGGGACGTATCCCCCGTATTTTTTCATGTTGTCCGCCACATCCACCGGATTGAAGGTCACTGCCGTATAGAAGAAACAGAAGAAAACGATGAAGGCCACATAGAGCAACTCATAACCGACCCGGCCCGGAATCAGCGCCTCCGCAACAGATTTCATCCAGGGATGCGGAATGAAATTGGCAATTGTTGCCGGAAACATGATGATCGAAGAGGCGAAAATCGGCGGGATGACACCGGCCGAATTGACCTTCAGCGGAAGATGGGTTGACTGACCACCGTACATTTTTCTCCCTACCACCCGTTTAGCGTACTGAACGGGAATCCGCCTTTGGCCGCTCTCGACAAAAACGATCACCCCGACTACCGATACCATCAACACGATCAAAATAATAATGAAGAAAATGCCCATTTCCCCCGACGCGAGGAGGCGGAAGGTATTAATGATCGCTTCAGGGCCACGGCATACGATGCCGGCGAAGATGATAAGCGAGATGCCGTTCCCGATCCCCTTTTCAGTGATCTGTTCACCGAGCCACATGATAAATGCGGTGCCGGCGGTCAAGGTAACCACCGTCATCAGACGGAATGCCCAGCCTGTATTGATCACAATCGAAGACCCCGTGGGCCCCGCCATGTTTTCCAGGCCGATTGCAATTCCAAAACCCTGAATCAGGCTGAGAACAACCGTACCGTACCTTGTGTACTGCGTAATCTTTCTGCGACCCGCGTCGCCTTCCTTGGAAAGCTTCTCCAGGTAGGGAATGGCCACAGTCAGCAGCTGGAGAATGATCGATGCGCTAATGTAGGGCATGATCCCGAGCGCAAAAACCGAAAGATTGCTCAGGGCGCCGCCCGCAAACATGTCGAAGAGGCCGAGCAGTGAACCCTTGGCCTGCTCGAAGAAGGCAGCGAGCGCCGCGGTATCGATCCCCGGCGTCGGCACATGAGCACCGATCCGGTACACCGCCAGCAAGAGAAACGAAAAAAGAATCCGCTTCTGGAGTTCCGGTATCTTGGAGATATTTTTTAAGCCTGCTAACAAATCAGATGACCTCTACAATGGCGCCGCCAGCGGCTTCGATCTTTGCTCTTGCTCCACGGCTGACCTGATCGACGTTAACGGAGAGAGCGAAATTGATCTCCCCGTTTCCCAAGACCTTGATCTCATCCGCGGCCCCCGATATCAGGCCGACCGCCGTCAGCGCGGCGCGATCCACGACGGAGCCCTCCTGAAATCTCTTCAGCTGCTCAATATTGACAATCGCGATGACACGCCTCATTGGATTCTTGAATCCACGTTTTGGCAACCTTCGGTAAAGGGGCATTTGCCCCCCTTCAAAACCAGGACGAACGCTGTGTCCGGAACGGGCGTTCTGACCTTTTGCGCCCTTACCAGCCGTTCCCCCATGTCCTGAACCATCGCCACGACCGACCCTCTTTTTCTTTTTACGCGAACCCTCCGGGGGCTTCAATGTTCCCAGATTCATTTCCCGTTCCCCTCAACTTCCACCGCAGCCACAAGGTGACATACCTTCCGGATCATCCCGCGGATCTCCGGTGTATCATTCAGCACCACGCTTCGATTGACCTTGCCCAACCCCATCCCGCGAACGACCTTGCGCTGAGCCTCCGGTCTGCCGATGCAACTATGAACCAATGTAATCTTGAGCATTTTACCCAAAGCCTGTCCCTCTCAACCTTAATTTTCGCCAACACTTTTTCCCCTGGCGGCAAGAATCTCGGATGGCGCCCTCAACTGACACAGTCCCTCGATGGTCGCCTTGACCAAGTTATGCGGATTATGTGATCCCAAGCATTTCGTCAGGATATTGCGAACACCCGCCACTTCCAGAACCGCGCGCACCGCCCCTCCCGCAATCAGCCCAGTCCCTTCCGATGCGGGCTTAAGCAGTACCTTTCCGGCACCAAAATGGCCAACGACGCTGTATGGAATCGTCCTGTTTTCAACTGCGACGCGAATCATCGCTTTCTTGGCCTGCTCCATACCCTTGCGGATCGCCTCCGGGACTTCATGGGCTTTGCCAAGACCGGCACCGACGGATCCCTTCCCATCACCGACCACGACTACTGCACTAAACCGGAAACGTCGCCCACCTTTCACAACTTTGGCCGTTCTGTTTATCGTAATCACCCTGTCGAGCAGTTCCAATTCTTCCATAATATTCGCTTCCTACGATCATTCCTTCGCTGTGGTTTGTCAAATTGCGGGCTAAAACTTCAGTCCCGCTTCCCTCGCGCCTTCGGCCAAGGCCTTAACCCTTCCATGATAGAGAAATCTCCCGCGGTCGAATACAACGTCTCCGATACCAACTCCCTGAAGGCGTTTGGCCAAGAGCGCTCCCACTGCCTTGGCCGCTTCTATCTTTTTCAAACCGGCGAGGGAATCCCCCAACTCCTTGCTAAGCGTCGAGGCTTCTGCCAATGTTCTCCCGGTATCATCGGCAATGGCCTGGGCATAGATATGAGCCGCAGATCTGAACACAGAAAGGCGTGGCCGCTTTTCGCTACCGCTAACCTTCCCTCTGACTCGCATCTTCCGCTTGCTTCTGATCTTCTCAATTTTTTTCGTAGCCAATGTTCTACCTCATCACGGGGTGCGTCGGAGTCGATCCGTCGCACCGGAAACTCAGGCGCCTACGGATTTCCCGACCTTGCGTCTGACTTGCTCGCCCACATACTTGATGCCTTTACCCTTGTACGGCTCCGGCTTCTTCAGGCTTCGAATCTCTGCCGCCACACGACCGACGAGCTGCTTGTCGATCCCGGAGACCACAATGTTGACCAGTTTATCGACCTTGATATGAACCCCTTCCGGTATCTGATATTCGACCGGAGCGGAAAAACCGATGATCAGTTTCAAGGAGCTTCCCCCGACCTCGGCGCGGTATCCGACCCCCGAAATTTCCAAACCTTTCTCAAACCCGCTGCTGACTCCCTTGACCATATTGGCGACCAGTGTTCGGACCAATCCATGTAGGGATCTTTCGATTCGGCCGTCGGATGGCCTCGTGACCTCCACTACCTTGTCACCCAGAATCACATTGACACCGCCCGGAACCTCCAGGGAGAGCTTTCCCTTGGGACCCTCAACCATAATCAAGGAATTATCCCGACTTACTTTCACACCAGCCGGAATTTCCACGGGTATTCTACCAATTCTTGACATGCTTTCCTCTCAAAAAGAGGGGCCAGAATTTCAAATCTGCCCCCACCGGTCTTCACTTACCAAACATTGCAGAGAAGCTCACCGCCCAAGCTCAATTCCCGCGCCTCTTTGTCCGTCATCACGCCCCTGGATGTGGAAAGAATGGAAATTCCGTAACCATTCAGAACCTGAGGAATCTTCTCACTCTTCACGTACACCCTTCGTCCCGGCTTGCTGACCCGCTGAACATCGGTAAGTACCGTTCTCTTGGCGTCTGGGTACTTCAGATAGATCCGAAGCACATCATGCGTTTGCGGATCTTTCTTAAGGTCGTAACCACTGATGTATCCGGATTTCTTCAATACCTTAGCCATATTCAGATTGATCCGCGAGTTCAGAACATCCACACTCTTGAAGTGAACCCGGTTGGCATTCCTGATCCTTGTGAGCATATCCGCGATCGGATCGGTCATCCCCATATTGCTGCTCCCTTTCTACCAGCTCGATTTGATCATCCCTGGGATTTCCCCTTTCAGGGATAAATTCCTTAGGCATATTCTGCACATATCAAATTTTCTATAATACGCTCTCGGTCTCCCGCAAATCGGGCACCGGTTGTAGCCCCTGACCGAAAACTTCGGTTTTCTGTTGGCCTTCACAATCAAGGATGTCTTTGCCACTCTTACCCTCCAGATAAATCCTGCTGTTTTAGTTCCTGAACGGCATACCCATCAGTTTCAGCAGTTGTCTTGCTTCATCGTCCGTCTTGGCCGTGGTCACAACCGCAATATTCATGCCCCTAACCTTGTCGATCTTATCATACTCGATCTCCGGGAAGATGATCTGCTCTTTAAGACCTAGGGAAAAATTTCCTCTCCCATCAAACGATTTCAACGGAATTCCCCGGAAATCTCGAACACGCGGAAGGGCGACACTGACCAACCTGTCGAAAAACTCGTACATTCTCTCCCTGCGCAAGGTCACACAGCATCCGATGGACATTCCCTGGCGAAGCTTGAAAGTCGCGATCGACTTTCTCGCCTTGGTGATGATCGGCTTCTGCCCCACGATTGCGGTCATCTCCGCCGCTGCGCTGTCCAGAATTTTTACGTTCTGTATGGCCTCGCCGAGCCCCATGTTGACGACGATCTTCACCAGCTTCGGAACTTCCATTGCATTCTTGTAATGAAACTCCTTGGTGAGAGCCGGAATCACTTCTTTGGTGTAATAATCTTTTAGTCTTGCCATTTTCCCCAGCCTATGTATCCAGAATTTCGCGACACTTGGCGCACACTCGCACCTTCTTCCCATCGTCCAGGATCTTGTATCCGACCCGAACACCGGTACCGCATTTGCCGCACAGGTACATCACGTTGGAAACGTGAATCGGCCCCTCCTTCTCAACGATGCCGCCCTTGCCCTTGGCATCTGGTTTCTTGTGTCGTTTTATGAAGTTTACCTTCTCGACCACAACCCGCTCCTTGTCGGCAATCAGGCTCTGGATCTTCCCCGTCTTACCCTTCTCTTTACCGGCGATCACCTTAACGGTATCCCCTTTTTTCAGTCGCTTTCCCAGCATCTCTTGTTCCTCAGTCGCTCTCTTTTGTGGGGATAGATTTTGAAAATCTGCCCCCGTCGCCCTATAAAACCTCGGGGGCCAGGGAGATGATCTTCATGAACTGCTTTGCCCTGAGCTCGCGTGCAACCGGCCCAAAGATTCTCGTTCCGACCGGCTCCATCTGGTTTGTGATGAGGACAGCAGAATTATCATCGAACTTCAGGTACGAACCGTCCGCCCGCCTCACCTCTTTGACCGTTCTAACAACTACCGCCTTCATGACATCGCCCTTCTTAACCTTTGAATTCGGCAGGGCCTCCTTGACGGCAATAACAATGACATCGCCCAAGCTTGCGAATCTTCTTCTGGAGCCTCCCAGCACCTTGATACATGCCACCTTCTTGGCGCCCGAATTATCCGCTACGTTCAACACCGTCTGCATCTGAATCATAAAAACACTCCATTGCGCTTTAGAATGAGTCGGTAAAGTGTCGAAAAGGAACCGAAACCTTGCACCGAACATCTATAAGCACTCTACCTTGCCTTCTCCAAGATCTCCAGCATCCGCCACCGCTTGTCTCTGCTTAGTGGGCGGGACTCAACAATGAGTACCTTGTCGCCCACCTGGCAGACATTCTGCTCGTCATGGGCCTTATACTTGACATAGCGCTTGATATACTTGTGAAAGACCGCATGCTTCACAAGCCTTTCCGCCCGGACGACGATCGTTTTATCCATCTTGCTGCTGACAACAACACCCTTGATGGTCATCTTATTGCTGCGTTGTTCCACTACGCTACCTCCTTTTCAACCAGAACCGTTCTAATACGGGCGATATCCCTGCGAACGTGGCCAAGTGTGGCCGGAGAGTCTAGTTGCCCGGAGGCATGCCGCAGGCGAAGCTTGAAATAATCCTCGACAAGCTCGCGGTTTTTCTGCTGCAACTCATCCATGCTAAGATCTCTGATCTCTTTAATTTTCATCAGACATTTCCCTCGAAAGAAACGTAGTGCCGATGGGAAGTTTATGGGCTGCCA
>Ga0247840_10009883_pt1 | contig 12116 bp, 12 predicted proteins | sample LaCruzMarch2015__FD_192404 | JGI IMG/M metagenome (GOLD analysis project Ga0247840, IMG submission 192404) | Freshwater microbial communities from meromictic Lake La Cruz, Castile-La Mancha, Spain - LaCruzMarch2015_17m | ecosystem: Environmental > Aquatic > Freshwater > Lake | place: Spain...
CGATGAGATCCTCGATCACGTCTACGGCGTGATGGTTGCCCGCGGGGATTTGGCGATCGAGATTCCCTATGAACGGATACCCGGTATCCAGAAGATGCTGATCGAAAAATGTATCGCCCGCCGTAAACCGGTCATCATCGCAACCCAAATGCTCCACTCGATGATTCGCAACCCCCGTCCCACGCGGGCCGAGGTCAGCGACATCGCCGGCGCCATCTACGGCAAGACCGACGCGATCATGCTGAGCGGCGAGACCGCCGGCGGACAGTACCCCCTGGAGGCAGTGCAGACGATGGCCCGGGTTGCCGTCGAGGTCGAGAAGTCGCGGAGCGACATCCACGATGCGCCGACGGTCGTCCTGACCAATGAACGGTCGGCCTTTCTGACCAAAACGGCGGTGGAGGCCGCCCTCAAACTCAACGCCCGGGCGATCATTGCCGACACATCCTCGGGGAATTCCATCCGTAACATGGCCGGCTTCCGCGGTCGAAAACCGATCTTTGCCCACTGCTACGACCGGCAGGTGGTCAGGCAGCTTTCCCTGTCGTTTGGCGTCTTTGCCGAATATATCGACCAGACGAATGACAGCCGGGACTTCGTTCACCGGGCGCTGATGAGCCACCTGAACAGCGGGACCCTCCGGAAGGATGACCTCGTCATCGTGATCGCCGGGAACTTCGGCGACCGTTTCGGGGCTTCGTTCATCGAGATCAGCCCCGTGAAGCTGCTTCTGACGGAGAAATAGCCGCGGCCCCGTCATTCCCCCTTGCTTTTTCAACGTGTCGGCGGTAGTGATTTGTTGCGAATTTTGTACGAGGAAAACCCATAACAAGAGGAGGAACCACCATGGAACCAAAGATCGCCAAGAAAGGTCCTTATGTAATGGAGATGCAGCCGGGCACATACCACTGGTGCAGTTGCGGCTATTCCGAGAAGCAGCCGTTCTGTGACGGCTCCCACAAGAGGCTCGACACCGGCATGACGCCCGTGGAGGCGGAGGTAAAATTCCCCAAAACGGTTGCCTGGTGCGGATGCAAGTTCACAGCAAAACCGCCGTTCTGCGACGGCGCGCACAACAAGCTGCCACCGGCCAAATAATCTGTTGCCGGCCCTTCGACAGGCTCAGGGCGAACGGTAAACCCCAATACGGTTTGCTTAACCCGTTCGTGGTGAGCTGCGAGCCTGTCGAACTGTCGAAGAATGAGACCATGAAAAGCAGTCCGAAGCGAATGACGCGGCGCTGTGGATGGCGCCGTGGTTTTCGGAGAGGCCCAGATGGGACTGATCGAGAAACTGGAACAGACAAACAACATGGTTTGTCCGTGGTGGTTGTGCTACAGCTTTGACAATCCACTGCGCCGCATTTTTCATAAACCGGAACCTCTTCTTGCCCCTTGGCTGAAGCCCGGCATGACCGCGGTGGATATTGGCTGTGGGATGGGCTATTTCACCGTGGGTCTGGCCAAGCTTACCGGTCCGGGGGGGCGGGTGATCGCCGTCGATCTCCAGCAGCAGATGCTCGATGTGCTGCAAAGGCGGGCCCGTCGGGCGGGAGTGGCCGACCGGATTGTTCTGCACCGCTGCCGGAAGGATAGCCTCGGAATCGAAGGACCGGCCGATTTCGTCCTTACCTTCTGGATGGCCCACGAAGTGCCGGACAAGCACCGCTTCTTCGGAGAGATCTTTTCCCTTCTGAAAACAGGAGGTCAGCTCCTCCTCGTTGAGCCGAAATTCCATGTAACGCTGAAAAGCCTCGAACGGACGCTCGCGGTTTGCCGGGAGACCGGATTCGGGCTTCAGGAAGAGCCGACAATCGCGCTCAGCCGTGCCTACCTGATGAGAAAATAGAAGAAAACCGGGAGCTGTCCCCCCTTTACTACTTCTTCCCGAGGAGTGCGGCGAACGGGTTGTTGAAGGGGACCTTCTCATCGCGCGGTTTCCCCTGTTTCGGTCGGCTCTGACTTGGCTTATCCCTCTGCGGCCGCCCCTGGTCCTGCCGTTCCTGTGGCGGCTTCCCTTGAGCTATTTTTGGCCGGGGTCCCTCCCCAACGCCGGGCTGGTTTTCCCGCTTCTCCTTTGTCTTCGGCTGATCTGCGGGTTTTCCCTCCCTCTCGGGATTTTTTTTCATCGTTAGCGAAATCCGTTTTCGTTCCAGATCCACCGCGAGGACCGTCACCTCGACGGGCTGCCGAACCTTCAGCACCTCACCGGGGTCTTTCACAAACCGGTCGGCGATCTGGCTCAGATGAACAAGGCCGTCCTGGTGGACGCCGATGTCCACAAACGCCCCGAAGGCGGTCAGATTTGTTACGATCCCGGGGAGTTTCATCCCGGGCATCAGGTCCTCCAGCTTCTCGATCCCGTCGGCGAACCGGAAGGCCTCGAACTGTTCACGCGGGTCGCGGCCGGGTTTGGCGAGTTCAGCGAGGATGTCGTTCAGGGTTGGCAGACCAACCTCGTCCGTGACATACCGGGTCGGATCGATTCGCTTCCGGAGGGTTTCGTCGTGCATCAGGTCGGTGATGGAGCAGTTCAGGTCGCCCGCCATTTTATCAACGATTGCATAGCTTTCGGGGTGGACGGCAGAGGCGTCGAGGGGGTTCTCCCCATTGCGAATCCGGAGGAATCCTGCGGCCTGAACGAAAGCCTTTGCCCCGAGGCGGGGCACATCGGTCAGGGCCGTGCGCGACGGGAAAGGGCCATGCTCATCGCGCCAGGCGACGATTTTGGCCGCAAGCGCGGGGCCGAGGCCGGAGACGTAGGTGAGAAGGGCCGCGCTTGCCGTGTTCAACTCGACACCGACGGCGTTCACGCAGCTCATGACCGTGTCATCGAGGCTCTGTTTCAACTCCGTCTGATCGACGTCGTGCTGGTACTGCCCCACGCCGATTGCCTTCGGGTCGATCTTGACCAACTCGGCCAGCGGGTCCGCGAGGCGTCGGCCGATGGAGACCGCGCCGCGAACCGTGACGTCTTCGTTTGGAAACTCCTCCCGGGCGATCTTGGAGGCGGAATAGACCGAGGCGCCGCTTTCGTTAACCATAATGATCTGAATCGTTTCAGGGAGATTCAGCGTTCGCAGAAAGGTCTCCGTCTCCCGTCCCGCCGTCCCGTTTCCGATGGCGATCGCCTCGATTTTGAGCCGCGCACAGAGCGCCAGGACCGTCTCGGCCGCCTGGCTCCGCGCCCTCTCCGAGAGGTGCGGGAAGATCGCGTCGTGATGGAGCAGCTTTCCCTGGGCGTCAAGACAGACAAGCTTGCACCCCGTCCGGAAGCCGGGATCGAGGGCGAGAAGCCGCTTTTGCCCGAGCGGCGGGGCAAGGAGGAGCTGGCGAAGGTTGTCGGTAAAGACGCGGATCGCCTCCGCATCGGCCCGTTTCTTTGCGGTCATGCGTAGCTCTGTCTCCATCGAATTGGCCAACAGCCGCCGGTATCCGTCCTCGACAGCCATGCGGACCTGTTCGGCGGCCGGACCGTTTCCGTTGACAAACATCTCATCGAGCAGCGAAATCGCCTCTGTCTCCGGCGGGACGACGCGCAGGGTCAGGAACTCTTCCTTCTCACCGCGCCGCATCGCGAGGACCCGGTGGGATGGCGCCTTGGCGGCCGACTCTTCCCAGTCGAAGTAGTCCCGGTATCGGCTTCCATCCGTCTCCTTCCCGGGGATGACCTTGGACTGGAAGACCGCCTTCGCCGTGAAAAACTCGCGCATCCGGGCGCGGGCCTGGTCGTTTTCGTTCACCCACTCGGCGATGATGTCCCTCGCCCCGGCGAGCGCCTCCTCTGCGGAGGCGACACCCTTCTCCGGATCGACAAACGCGGCTGCCGCAGCCAGCGGGTCGAACGCCTCGGCCTGGGCGAAAATCTGCTGCGCAAGTGGTTCCAGCCCCTTCTCCCGGGCGATGGTTGCCCGCGTCCGCCGTTTGGGGCGGAAGGGAAGGTAGATGTCTTCGAGAACGGCAAGCGTTCCGGCTGCGGCGATCTTTGCCGCCAGCTCGTCGGTGAGGAGTTGCCTTTCTGTTAGCGATTTTAGGATCGCCTCGCGGCGCTTGTCCAGCTCCTCGAGCTGGGCCAGGCGGTCGCGGATATCGGTGATCTGCACCTCGTCGAGGGTTCCCGTCGCCTCCTTCCGGTAGCGGGCGATGAAGGGCACCGTCGCCCCTTCGCCGAGGAGTTGGGCTGTCGCCGAGACCTGCGCGTTTCCGATGTGGAGTTCAGCCGCGATCTGTAAATGATAGCGTTTCGCGGGGTTGTCCGCCGTTGAGTCGTTCCTTGAGGTTTCCGTCATGATCGTTACCGCCTTTCCGGATATTCCATTGTTGCGCCCCTCATACCACAAGGATGAAGACTTTATGAAATGAAATTCAAAATCACCCTCCTTGAAATCGACCCGGCAGTATGGTAGAGGGGGACAAAACGATAGGGAAAAGAGACAGAATCATTCATGCCGGTTTATGAATATAGCGCGCTGGATACGGACGGACACAGACTTAAGGGGATTATCGACGCGGGGAGCGTCGTTGCCGCGCGCCAGAAGCTTCGCGAGACGGACATCTTTCCTGTGGAGCTCTCCGAGGCCTCCGAACAGAAACGGGCGGAAACGGCCGTCCGTGGAGGCGCTGTCCACCTCTTCCGCAGGGTCGGCCTCCAGGAACTGGCCCTGATGACAAGACAGCTTGCGACGCTCATCGGGGCGGGGCTGCCACTTGTTCCCTCCCTCTCGGCGCTCGTCACCCAGATCCGGAATCCGCTGCTTAAGACAACGCTTGCCCAGATCCGGGAGGAGGTTAATGAGGGAAACAGCCTGACCCAGAGCATGTCCCATTTTCCCAAGGTATTTCCGCCATTCTACATCAATATGGTCCGGGCGGGGGAGGCGTCGGGCACGATCAACCTCGTACTGGAGCGGCTGGCCGATTTCCAGGAAGGCCAGCAGGCCATGAAGACGAAGATCCGGTCGGCGCTGGCCTACCCGCTCTTCATGTTTTTCATCGGAAGCGGCGTCCTTTTCTTTCTGGTCACTTTCGTTGTGCCGAACATCACGAACATCTTCCGGGAGATGAACCAGACGCTGCCGGGGATCACCGTCTTTCTGATCGTCGTGAGCGGCTTTATGAAGTCCCTCTGGTGGGTCCTCCTGCTCATCCTTCTGGTGGGTATCTTCGGCGTGCGCTATGCGATCCAGAAGACCGAAGAGGGTCGCCACCTCTGGGATCGACTAAAACTCAATGCGCCGCTTTTCGGCGGTCTGAACCGGAAAATCGCCGTGGCGCGCTTCAGCCGCACACTGGGAACATTGCTGCAAAGCAGCGTCCCGCTCCTCTCGGCGCTGGAGATTGCCCGGAACGTCGTAGACAACCGCGTGATCGCCGATGAGATCCGGCGGGTGGCCAAGGATGTGGAAGAGGGGCAGAGCCTCTCCGCCCCCCTCTCCCGGAACGGTTTCTTCCCCTCCATTGCCGTCGAAATGATCTCCGCGGGAGAACAGAGCGGCAATATGGAGGCGATGCTCTTCCGGGTCGCCGATGCTTACGAGAAGGAGGTCGAGGCCAATATCCTCCTCGTAACTTCCCTGCTGGAGCCGGCGATGATTCTCGTGATGGGGGCCGTGGTCGGGTTCATTGTCGTGTCAATCCTGCTGCCGATCTTCGAGATGAACCAGCTTATCCGGTAAAGATCCAAATAAGGAGATGTGCATGAGAAAAATGAGGCGCAACGAAAAGGGTTTCACACTGATCGAGCTGATGGTGGTCATCGTCATTCTCGGCATCCTGGCCGGCCTGATTGTTCCCCGGATCATGGGGCGGCCGGACGAGGCGCGGCGGGCGAAGGCGCGGATACAAATCGAAAGCATCGAAACGGCCCTGAAACTCTACAAGTTGGACAATGGGAACTATCCCACGACGGAACAGGGACTCCAGGCACTGGTCGAAACGCCGGCAACGGGAACGCCGCTCAAAAATTGGCGCCAGGGGGGGTACCTCGAAAAGGGCAAGGTTCCCAAGGATCCGTGGGACAATGACTTCATCTATCTCTCTCCCGGCGCAAACAGGGATTTCGACCTTACCTCCCGCGGCGCCGACGGCGAGCCGGGCGGCGAGGGAAAGAACAAGGATGTCAACAGTTGGGAAAGTGACTGAGCGCGGATACACGCTGATCGAGCTGTCTGTGGTTGTTCTGCTCATTGGGGTGATGTTGTCTCTCGCCGTTCCGCGGGTTCGCGATAGCCTGCTTAACGACGACCTCAATGCAACTACCCGGCAGATTGTCGGCGCCGCAAGGGAGATGAGAAACGAGGCGGTCCGCGAGCAGGAGGATTATCTCCTTCACCTCGATCTTGTCCAACCCGGCTTCTGGACCTACAGCGCCGATACGACTGCCGAAAAACGGGCCGAACTCCGCAAGAAGGCGGTCCGTTTTCCCGAAGGGATCCGGATCACGGATGTCCGGCAGCCGCCGGAGGCCCGAAAAACGGAAGGGGAGGTCGTGATCCGTTTTTTTCGCAGAGGATACGTGGCGCCCACCGTCGTCCACCTCGCCAAAGGGGATCGGGCCTTCACCCTCGTTTTCAACCCCTTTCTCCAGGCGGTCAGCGTTTATGAGAAGAATGTCGATTTCACCTTCAATGAGGATGACCGTGCGGCAGGTCAATAATGCACGTCATGCCAGGTTTCAATCGATGCGCGGCGGATTTACCCTCCTTGAGGTGATGATCGCAATGGCGATCCTGGCCATTACCCTGGTCGCCGTCTTCCAATCCCAGTCCCAGAGCATTTCGATGGCGGGCGACTCCCGTTTTCTCACCACGGCCTCGCTTCTGGCCCGGAGCCGGATGGTGGAGATCGATGCGGCGGATCCAAGGGCGGTTACAACCGGAAACGGCGATTTCGGGGACGACTTTCCCGACTATCGGTGGCAGGTGGAGATCGGGGATACGGAGATCGAAGTCCTGAAAAAGATTAGCCTCACGGTGACAAACAGCCGAATGCTTGTCCGTAACAGCTACCACCTGACCCTCTACAAGGTGGTGCTGAGATGAGGGCAAAAGGGTTTACGCTGATCGAAATCCTGATTGCCATCTTTATCCTGGGGATTGTTTTATCCACCGTTTACGCCTCCTACACGGGAACCTTCCGGACCATCCGCGCAACGGAAACCGATGCGGAGCTCTACGGCATGGCGCGAACCGTTCTGGAGCGAATGACCCGGGATCTGGAGGCGGTTGCCCCCTGGAAAGGGGCATTTACCTTTACGGCCAAGCCGTATTTCCTGGGAAACCGGGAATTCACGCGGCTGATCTTCCGTTCCACGGCCCATATCGCCTTCAGCGAGAAGGAAGAAGCGGCCGGGATCGCCGTAATCGAATACGGCGTCGAAGAGGGAACGGAGAAGGAAGGTTACACCCTTTCACGGAGTGACTCCCTCTATCGCGATCCCGGAAAGGAAGTGGCCCCTACCGGGGGCTTTCTGTTGTGCGACCGGATCGAGACCCTGACCTACCGCTTCTTCAACAGCACAGGCAAGGAATCCAGTACATGGGACAACGGCGACGACGAGGCGCAGAAGAAGAAAGCGCCGGTGATGATCGAGATCCGTCTTGGGCTTGTCAATGAGAAGGATCGGGAACATCCCTATCCGTTCGTTACCAGGGTTCGTCTGCCGCTTGCCCAGGCGGTGGCGCCATGAGAATTTCCAACCAGCGGGGCATCGCCCTCATACTGGTATTGCTGATGGTCAGCATCATTGTGGCGTTGACGATCCAGTTGAACCGCTCCCAGCGCTCCGAAATCTACGAAGCGGTGAACCTGAGCGATGGCATCCGGCTGCGTTATGTGGCCCAATCCGCTTTTTACGCTGGAGAGGCAATCCTGCTGACGGACAAAAACGCATTCGACGCGCTGACGGAGGATTGGGCGAAGACCGAAATGTTGGCCCTCAAGTCCGAAGGGCTTTTCGACAACGCCTCCTTCAGGCTTTTGATCGAAGACGAGGGAGGAAAAATTCCCATTAACCGCCTCATCACGGGAAACGTGTACAACACGCAGATTCATGAGCTTCTTCTGCGACTGCTCACCGGTTCGCAATTTCGTTTATCGCAAAAACAGGCAGAGGAGCTCAGTGATGCGATCAAGGACTGGATCGACGCGGATGATGAGGTTACCGGCGACGGTGCGGAGGGGGGGTACTATGCGGGTCGAGACAGGCCCTATGCAGCGAAAAATGCACCTCTCGATTGCATTGAGGAATTATTGATGGTAAAGGGGGTCTCCCGTGGGCTCTTTTACGGGACGAGGGAAACGGCCGGACTTGCGCAGTGCCTCACCGTCTTCAGCGATGGGAAGATCAACATCAACACCGCCCCGAAAGCGGTTCTCCGGTCGCTTTCGGTGGAGATGACGGATGAGGCGGTCAAGCTGCTCGACCTGTATCGCCGGGAAGAGAAAAACAACCTTGCCGATCCAGTCTGGTACAGCCGCGTTCCGGGAACAACCAGTGTGAACATCCCGGCCGGGCTGATGTCCATCCGGAGCGACTTCTTCCGGATCACGGCCATCGGCCTCCAGGGCAAGATGATGGAGCGGATCACCGGAATCGTCAGACGGGAAGCGGGTGGGAGAACGGTCAAGCTCCTGTCATGGAGAGTGGAGTAATGCCCGAAAATATTTTGGGTCTTGACATCGGCGCTGGAAGCGTCAAGGCGGTCATTCTCTCCCGGGGGTTCCGGGGAGGGCACAGGATTCTGGCCGCCCGCCGGGTCGAGATCAGTGAGCCGGGCGGCCTTCCGGAGGCCTTGCAGCAACTTTTTGCGGATGATGCTTTCCGTGGCACGGTTTGCATGACGGCGATTTCGTCCGGCCTGTTCTCTTTTCGGAGCGTCCGGCTGCCTTTCAGGGACGAAAAAAAGATCGGGCAGACCATCGCTTTTGCCCTCGAACCTTTGATCCAGCAGCCCCTCGACGGGGTCTTCATCGATTATCGGGTGACCGCGAGAGGCGAGCAGTCGGAGATTTTCGCCGCCCTTGCCGACCGCTCGCTCGTCGGTGAACGAACGGCGCTCCTTTCCCCCTACGTCCGCGATACGGCAGTGATCGATATCAGTGCTGTTCCGCTCGCGTCCTCCCTGCTCAGCAGACCGGATTTCCCGACATGCGCGATTCTGTTGGACATCGGTGCCCTGGATACGACGGCCATTTTCACAGGAAACGGGAAGATCCTCCACATCCGCCATTTCCGGTTCGGCGGGGAGATGGCGACCAGGGTGGTGGCCGAGGCGCTGCGGATTGATATTGCCACTGCGGAAGCACTGAAGAAAAGCGGTGAGCTTCCCGAGGAGGCGGGCTCGGCGATCCAGGGAATCTGCGACCGGTTTTTCTCCGAGTTAAAGAATACCCAGACCTTTCTTCGCGGTCAGGAGGGGCTCGACGAGGCGCCGACCCGGATCATTCTGACAGGCGGCGGCGCCCGGACGCCGGGAATTGCCGAGGGACTCTCCCGACGGTTTGCCGTTCATGTGGAACAGACAAACCTGATGGTCTCCGGAGGCTTTGAAATCGACACGACCCTCCGCTCGTCGTGGGATCCGGTCGTCATGGATCAGGCTCTCGCTCTTGCGGCCCGGCCGCTTGGCAAGGGAAGCGGCTTCAACTTCCGGCAGCGCGCCTCTGAGGCGCAGGCCGGTTACGGGGAACTTCGCAACCGTCTAAAAACAGGATCGATTGTGGCCCTTGTGATTTTACTTCTGGCAGGCGTCGAACTCGGCCTTGATGACTATGGCGCCCGCATCCGCCTCGATGCGCTGAAGAAGGAGATCAACGCGGAATTCAGGAAGAGCCTGCCGGAGGTGACCCGGGTTGTCGATCCGGTGATCCAGCTCAAGGGAAAGATATCCGAGGCGAAAAAACTGGCCGCCGGTATGGGCGATGCCGCATCTGCGGTGACAGCGCTGGACATCCTCAAGGAGATTTCGGCGCTGGCGCCGCCCGACCTCCTGGTGAACTCCCTCACCCTGGATGAGGATGCGGTCGGAATCAAGGGGGAGGCGCGGAATTTCGATGCCGTGGAGACGGTCAAGAAGACGTTTGCGAACTCAAAATATTTCAAAACGGTGGCAATCGGCTCGACGAATATGATGAAACAGGGCACAGGAGTGGAGTTTGATCTCAAGATCATACTGAAGAAATGAGACGTTTCTGGGAACAACTGACGAAGAGTCAGAAGATGATCGTGGTTGCCGGCCTCGTTTTCGTGGTGATGGCGCTGCTCATTCAGTTTGCCGCCTTTCCCTATTTTGAGGCGCGGCAGAAAGTTAGAGGCGCAATCGTCGGGAGCGAAAAAGCCCTCCGCGAGCTTACGACCCTCGGTGCGGAGTACGGCGTTCTCCGGCAGCGCTCCGCAGAGATTCGCCGGGTGATCGAACGGCGGCCGCCCGGATTTGCGCTCTTTTCCTACCTGGAAAAAAAGGCCGGCGATGCTGGGGTGAAAACGAACATCAAATCCATCAATCCGCTGAAGTCCTCACCGGCGGAGGCCTACGAAGAAACCGCCGTGGAGATGAAGCTGGACAAGCTGACGACGAAACAGTTGACCGATTTTCTCTACATGGTTGAATCTCGGGAAGAACTGGTTCGCATCCGGAAGATGTCCGTCGTAAAGATGAAGGAGAGCCCGGAATACTTGAGTTTGCTGCTCCAGGTGTTTACCTATCAAGCCCTGCCTCCGGGGGGGAGTCGATGAGATGAAACCAAGAAACCATCGGGCCATTGTGGGCTACATCCTGGCAGGCGTTGCGATGCTATTCCTGCTTCTCTACCTCCGTTTTCCCGGCGAGACAGTGACAGAAGCCATCAAGGCAGCGACCACCCGCAGCTATCCGGGGTTGCTTCTTTCGATCGATGCGACCCAGCCCGCCATTCCGCCGGGCATCACGCTGAAGAACGTCACGGCCGGTTTCCGGAGCCGTCCGGAAGCGACCCTCCGTGCGGAGAGTCTCGGCATCCGGCCCGGATGGCTTTCGCTGCTCCGGGGCCGTCTTGCGCTCGTCACGGTTGCGGAGGGGTATGGCGGCGATATTCGGGGGAATTTTGAATTTGTTAACATTTTCTCCGTAAAAGGACCGCTCTCGGCAGAGATGAATATCCAGGATGTCCGGATTGAGAAGTGCGCCTGGCTCCGGGACGCGCTGGCCCGCCAGATCACCGGAACTCTGAAAGGGTCGGCCACCTTCAGCGGCACAGCGGAGTCCCTGAAAAACGGAACCGGGAATATCGATTTTACGCTGACCAGCGGAACCTACCAGCTCCTGGAGAACCTGCTCGGTTTCGACCGGATCGATTTCAGCAAGGTCGAGGCGAAGGCCAGCTTCCGCAACGGCGCCCTGAAGATTGCGGGGCTGACGTTGAACGGGGAGAAGATCCGAATTTCTCTGAAGGGGAATATCCTGTTGGCCGACGATTTTAATGAGAGCCAGATCGACCTGAACGGCTCGATCGAAATGCCGATGCAAGGCAATAAGCGGGTGACGCTGGCCATCAGCGGCACCTTGAGGAACCCGAAAACGAAGTTTATGTAATTAAGTAAGGTGATTTTGTGGACTGGGCGCGTTATTTTCATTTTTCACTATCGGATCTCCGGGGGCTCGCCTCCCGGCGGACGCTGATCCTCGCAGTGATGGCCGTCTTCATCTACCAGGGGGTGGGGATCTTCTACAAGACCCTGGCGCTTCAGTTGATCCGGATGAGGCCTGCGCAGGCCGTCGAGATCAAGGCCTCAGCGGCGGCGGTTCCGGTCCGGGAACCGGCGGACGCCTACCGCGCGATTCCGGAAAGGAATCTCTTCGGGACAACGACGAAAGTGGTTGCAGACAAAGCAACCGCAGCAGCACCGCAGCAGGACATCGCCCTCCTCTTCGAAGTCAAAGGCACCGTTGCCGGCGAGGGGAAATATGGTTTTGCGATCATCGAAGAGAAAGTGACGAAGAAGCAGCGTCTTGTGAAAGCGGGGGATGTCGTTTCCGGCGCGAAGGTGATCCGGATCAGGAGGAACGCCATTGATCTTCTCGTCGAAGAACGGAACCTGACCCTCAAGATGGCGGAGATGAAGGAAGCACCGATCCTCCC
>Ga0247840_10009886_pt1 | contig 12111 bp, 7 predicted proteins | sample LaCruzMarch2015__FD_192404 | JGI IMG/M metagenome (GOLD analysis project Ga0247840, IMG submission 192404) | Freshwater microbial communities from meromictic Lake La Cruz, Castile-La Mancha, Spain - LaCruzMarch2015_17m | ecosystem: Environmental > Aquatic > Freshwater > Lake | place: Spain...
CAGACCGCGTTCCTCAAGGCGTATTACCCGGTCGAGTACATGGCCGCGCTGCTGACGGTCGAGCGGCACGATACCGAGAAGATCGGCGTGGTGATCGCCGAGTGCCGGCGCATGGGCATCGAGGTGCTGCCGCCCAACGTGAGCGTCAGCGGGCATCACTTTACGATCGAGCAGTTGCCGGCGCAGCGGCCGATGCCGCATCGCGCGACCGCGTTCCCCTTCCCCGTGCCCGACCGCACCGCGATCCGCATGGGGCTGGACGCGATCAAGAACGTCGGCGAGGGGCCGGTGGATGCGATCCTGAACGCACGCGGCGCGCAGCGTTTTGCATCTCTCGTGGACTTCGCCGACCGGGTGGATCTCCGCCAGGTCAACCGTCGCGGCCTGGAATTCCTCATCAAGGTCGGCGCGCTGGACGATTTCGGGGAGCGCGGCCAATTGCTGGCCGGCATGGATCGGATCATGTCAGCCAGCGAGGTGACGCACTCTGCGCGCGAGGTCGGCCAGCTCACCCTGTTCGGCGGCGCGGATAGCGAGAGCGCCGAAGAGTTGCTGGCGTCATTGCCGGCCGCGGCAAAGGCCAACCCCAAGGAAGCCCTGGATTGGGAAAAGGAGCTGGTAGGCGTGTACGTATCGAGCCATCCACTGCAAACCATGACCGTAGACCTGCAGAACGTCATTACCCATGCGTCAATCGAGGTCACGGAGGAGTTGTCCGGCCGGGCCATCGTGGTGGCCGGCATGGTGGCCGATGTGCGCCAGATCACCACCAAGAAGGGCGAGGCGATGGCGTTCATCCGACTGGAAGACCTGCAGGGGACGATTGATGTCACGGTCTTCCCGCGCCTCTATGCCGACCAGAAGCCGCTCTTTGCGACCGACAAGATCATCATCGTCGCGGGCAAGGCCGATGTCCGCAACGGCCGCGTCAGCGTGGTCGCCGATTCGGTGCGCGACTACGTCGAAGGGATGAAGGTGCTCGAAGATACCTCTTCGGTCGCCTATCGCTTCCGCAACGGCGCCGCGGCCGAGCCGGCCCGGCCGCAGGTCAAAGAGCGGCCGGCCGCCGCCAGCTATTCGGCCCCCACCCGCGCCGCCTATGCCGCGCCGCCCGCGCTTCCCCCCGGCGATGATGACGAGGACAGCTATTTTGGGGATGACAACCCGTTTTCTGCGGAGGAACCGGAGTGGATGACAGAGATGGAGGTGACAGGGCGGCAGGGTGACAAGGTGACAGGCGGACAAGGTGACAAGGTGACAAGGGAATCGCCGACGTTGCCCCCCGCGCCGCCAACGCCGGCCCAACCGCCTGTGCGCTCGGAGGCGCGACGCGAATCGGACGCGCCGATCCGGCCGTCCTCTGGGGGGGCGTCGCAGATAGGCGCAACTCCGCCGGCCGTGCCCGCGTCGCCGGTCGCGCCAGCCAGCGCGGCCAAGACCGCGCCGCCGCAACCGGCCCCAACCCGCCGGCCGGCCGAAGCCGCGCCGCCGGCGCGCCCGGCCCCCGGCGCGCCATCTCAGCCTGCGGTGTCCGGCGGCGCTCAGTCGAAGACGCCCGCGCCGCCCGGCCCCAAGACAGTGCATATCACCTTCCGGCGCAGCGCCAGCCTCGACGGCGACCGCAAGCGCCTAGCCGAGATCGTGGACGTGTTGTCGAAGTACGGCGGCGAGGATCGTTTCGAGGTGCTCGTCGAAGCCAACGGTTCGGCCCGCTGGCAGCTCGATTTTCCGAACAACCGGACGCGGGTGTGCAAAGAGTTGCAGGCGGAGTTAGCGCAACGGCTGCCCGCGGGAGCGTGGAAGGTGGAGGGGTGAACTGCTATACCCAGCTTGACCTGGATCGGTAAAGACATGATGTAGCAGTTCTACTATTGGGTACCCTGCCGCCTGCGCGTAACGGTGATAAGTTTTTCAGCTATGGTTACCCAGCAGGTGGCATTCAACGGCCATAGACTAGCGTGACAAATAGTAGTTCCTGCGCTATGATGGGATTGGTTCGTGGTTTTCTGGACGCGGCAGCCACCACGTTTGGCCTATTGGTGGTACTGCCCCCTGAATTGTGATTTTTGTTTATTCTGTTAGGACGCATCATATGCAATGCCCATCGGATGTGGATGTCCGACTCAAGAGCCGACTTGAAGCATATCCATCAGGGTTCTGGGCATCTATAGACCGGAACCCCCGTGAGGATATTCACGCCTATTTGCAGTACCCCGCGATGATGGTTCCCGGTATCCAGCGCGAGCTCGTTCACCTCGTACGTGAACTTCAGCCGGATATTACGAGCGTATTCGATCCCTTTGTTGGTGCTGGAACCACGATGACGGCTTGCATGCACGAGGGCCTGAATTTCACAGGACATGACATTAATCCCTTGGCCGTGTTGGTTTCACGCGCAAAAATGGGGCCTTTCGTTCAAGGCGTTCTTCGGGAAAGTGCAAATCGGATTCTTGAACTAGCCAGGGCCGATAGTCTAGCGCGGGCCGAAGCTGGGTTTGTTTCCATTGACAAATGGTTCCAGCCCGAAGTGCAAGGTGATCTGAGCAGAATACGCCGTGCGATTCGGTCAGAATCGCATTTGTGGGCGCGTCGTTTCTTATGGGTCGCACTGGCCGAAACGGTGCGACTAGCAAGCAACTCTCGAACCTCTACATACAAACTACATGCCAGACCGCAAGCCGAGATCAAAACTAGAACCATATCCGCAATTGATACATTCGAGGCTGTGGTGCGCAAGAATCTTGATGCACTTGGGTGTTTTCGATCTGCCATAGGCAAAGCTGGGCATCTTGAAGGGGATGGTTATGTTGGTGATCTAGACATCCAACTGGCTGATTCTTCGATTGTAACTTCATCTGATGAAAATAGAAAGAAGCATGATTTACTGATTACCTCGCCCCCATACGGCGACAGTACAAGCACAGTGGCTTACGGCCAGTTCTCTTACCTGCCACTTCAGTGGATTGACCTAGATGACATTGATGGCAGTGCCACCAACCGGGCACTGTTGAGGACTACTCAAGAAATAGATCGCCGAAGCCTTGGAGGGAGCACACCACGAAACCTTGAATCAATTGTGGTACGAATGAGCGAGCGATCCGATGCTTTCCGCAAGACCGTGAACTTATTGGAAGACCAGCCCAGGGATCGCACCGCTCGGATAGCTGTTTTCTTCGGCGACATGGACCGCGCATTAGACAACATCCTTCAGCGTCTGCGAGAAGGGGCATATATGATCTGGATTGTTGGAAATCGCCATGTCGGAAATCTCGAGATACCGATGGATCAGATATTAACCGAGTTGCTGGCCCTTCGGAAGACCACACTGGTCACGAGTGTTCCCAGACAGATTCTGTTCCGTCGTATGGCTGCCAGGAATCAGATCACTACCATGATGCGACAAGAGTATATCATGGTGTTTAGGAGGCAGGGTTGATGGATACCCCTGAATCTAAGCCAGAACAAAGGTTTGAATTTGAGATAGATGCTTCCGTGGTCTATCAGCTTGGAGAGCAGTTGATCTCCAGTGAAACGCAAGCCTTGGTTGAGTTGGTCAAGAATTCCTATGACGCAGACGCGAGTTATGCGAGTATCACAGTGATGACTGGTGAATTCACTGGTGATCGAAGCCGCACATTTCCTGAGGCCAAAGGGTATATCCTTATTGAGGATGATGGGACAGGAATGGGTTGGGAGGAAATCAAGAGGGGATGGCTTACAATCTCAGCTTCCCTGAAGCGCGAGTTGAAAGCAAGGGGAGGCACAACGCAAAAGCGACATCGCACACCTCTGGGAGACAAAGGGCTTGGGCGCTTGGGCGCACAGCGACTTGGACGTTACCTGGAGATGTGGACTATCTTAGAGGGTGACAATCGTGCCTATTACGTCGGAATTGACTGGGAGGATTTCCGAGGCAAGACACTTTCCCAAGTCCCGGCCTATATTGAGCTAGGTAATGGGTCAAACAGCCGAGGTACTCGATTGCTTATCTCTGGGCTGCGTGGTCCCGAGGTTTGGAAAGGAAGTAAGCAGACTGAGTTAGTCAATCAGTTTTTCCAGTTGATATTTCCCTTTGGCGACGTTCGTCCCTTTGATCTCGTGCTTTCCGTGGATGGAAAACGTATTGAACTAGATAGTATAGCTGATTCTGTGCTGGCAGTTGCTGATATACATATTGCTTTTTCGTTTGACGGAAAGGAATTATCCGTTCAGATTCGGTATCGCCCCACTTTCCTGTTGGCGGCAGCACAAGGACGGGATGTTGAGCAGCGGTTTCAGGAGCTTATCGCTGCTGATCAAGGCGCAGATTTCTATGCTTACCTGACACAAACTGCGCCTCGCTTGCGGAATCTCCAATGGGCCGACAAACCGGGATGGCTAGTGTTTCTCACCCAGACGTACTCTCTGGATGACTTGGGTGACGTAAGGTTGAACCGAAGCACTAGTTCAAATACCCCACTCGACAGCTCAGAAGCGGCGCCTTCTGTTGCAAATCCCGGTCCTTTTCATGGAGAGATCTATGCTTTTGCCCGGCGAGGAGTGGACTTGGCCAGTGTGAGCGGTGTTTTCAATACGGAATCGAGTCTTAGGGAGTTCATCAATAGACACGCTGGCATTAGAATATTCCGGGACGTATTTGGCATTCGCCCATTCGGCATTGATGGGGATGATTGGCTCAAACTCGGCAAAGCATGGACGAGCGGATCCTCGTGGTACGGATTGCGCCCCAGCAATGTGATTGGCTACATAGCACTAACCGCCAGAGACAATAGAAATCTGGAAGAGGCTACCGACCGGGAGGGGTTCGTCGATAATGAGGCCAAGGACAACTTCTTTTTACTCATTAAGAGAGTAGTCAAGATTGCAAACGACGCAAACGAGGATTTGAGAAGAGTCTACACTAGCTACAGTCAAGTGAAACGCCCACCAGAAGGGGGTCCCGTCAGGCAAAGCACTGAAGAAATCTTCGAAAGCATGCGAGATACGGCACGAGCCTCACAGAATCTGACAGTTGAAGTCGCTGAGACACGCGGCAGACTAAGGCAACTCGCAACTCAGGTCGAAGAGGTCCATTCGGAGATGCAATCAACTCCTTTGTTGCATACAGAGGAAGAGTTGCGCATTGCTCCACTTCTCCTGAAAATCAACAACGCACTGACTGAGGCAAGCGCAATCTTGCAGCAACTCGAGGTGATGCTTTCCAAGACGCGACGTCTTGGAGAAGTAGCGGATATCCTGGAGCCGGACATTGATTATCTAGGACAGGAGTTACAGCGTTTTTCGGAGTTGGCTGGGCTTGGGTTGACAGCAGAAGCCCTGTCGCATGAGATGAGCATCATTGCTGACGGTCTTGCTGCCCGAACGACTAATCTGATCATTAGATTGAAGAACATTCGTGCAGTGGATCCGCAGATTCTCGCCTACACCGAATTCGTTCATGGAACCGTGGCAAACCTACGAAAACAGTTAAGCCATCTGGATCCATCTCTGAGGTATGTCCGAGAGCAACGTGACAGAATTGGAATGCTACGGTTCTTTGAGGGTGTTCAGGACTTTTATCAAGAACGCCTTGCAAGAAGTGGCATCATGACCGTCCGTGAAGTACCTTTTGAAGACTTCGAGATCCTGATGAATCGCGGGAAACTTACACAGGTGATTGATAATCTCTTTCTGAATTCAGAGTATTGGCTCAAGGAGGATCTGCGCAAGGGAAATATTACGGAAGCGAAGGTTATGGTTAGATCGAGGAAACCTTTTGTGGAGATCCATGACTCGGGACGAGGCATTGCACCGTCGGTTGAGCATCTATTGTTTCAGCCATTTGTTACGACAAAACCGACTGACAAGGGCCGCGGACTAGGGCTGTTCATTGCTCGTCAGTTGTTGGATTCCAGTGGGTGCTTGATCTCGCTACTCCCAGAGAGAAACTCATTTGACCGTCGATTCATTTTCCGCATTGACTTCACAGGAGCTCTTGCCTGATGGACGAACGCATTATCGAAACACAACAAGTCATCGAACGCCTACTGCAGGCAATGGGATTTCGCACTATCGTATCCGTTGATGACATCTACGCGGTCAACAAGCCCGACTACGAGTACGTTTTTGGCTGGCTAATGACCGCTCGATTCAACGAGGAGATTGCTGCCTATTCTGACTTGCTGCCCGAGGAGATTGTCAACACACCAAACAATGAGGTCTTCAGAACTAGATTTCAGGCCCATTGGGTTCAACTAGAGACAGAGAAGCGACAGACGATCCTGGAAAGGTGCTTGAGCGCCAAAGCAGTAAACGTAAAACAGGAAGCTGAAGATCAATCACGCCTGAGCCTGCTGATTCCTAGCAATGTTAATCTCCTCAACTTGGCTCCCCGTGAATGGCAAGACCAGAAGACAGCGATACTCGATCAGGCGACAGAAGGCAATGGCGTGTTATGTCTATTCGACCAAAACCTGAGTCTCGTTGATCTGCCTGAGACTGGCGGCATCACACTTCTTAGCGAGGTTGTTGGTTTCACAAACGCATACGTAGCTTGTGGTCTGCTCACACAGACAATTCACAAAGACGATGAGATGAGCACCATAAGGGAGTTCGCAGACAAAATCGGACTGGGCTTGGATCAGTTTATGCCGTTATCCAAGGACAGACTTCGTGGCGACGATCCAATGGATTTCGCCGACGGGTTGAGAATGATGTGGCTCAATCATGTGCGGCAGCGACTCACGAGAGAGGTCAAGCAGGTCGCCCAAGAAGCCTATGAGGAAGCAGACCGGAAACTCAATGCTCTGGATGTCTACGACTTCGATGAGATTGTACTGCGTTCTTCGGAGCGAGAAGGTGTATGGGAGCCGGAAACGCTGTTCAGGTTTTTTGAGGTGTATCGGCGTATTGCCTTCCGTCGGAAGGTTTTTGCCGAGGCTAGACCGGTGTTGAATAAGAGTATAGAGCAAATCCGCGTGATGCGAAACATAGCTACGTCGCGGCAGGAGTCAAACCACATCTCTGATCGCGTCTATCAAACCGCGGTATCGGAGCTATATGATGACGGTCAATTCCTGAACGGAACGCATCAACCCTTGGAAGTCGGGGATATTTTTGAAGCCGGTTCTGGGAAATACTACATCCTTCTGGTTCAACCTTGCGATCTCATGATCCGGGATGGCGAACAGGCAGGTACGCGCGTAGCGAAGACTGCGACCCTTGTCAAGGTACAAATGTACGCGAACTCTGTTCCGCCGAAGGTTGGCATACCCGGTGCTCCACTCAAGTACTTTAACTACTTCACGAACCAACCGGACAAGATCGGATATGTGCGATTTCGGGACGGGTGTCACGTGTTGCTTGACATCCTGGATCTAGCGGTGTTTGATGACGAAGGACGATGCCACTTCCCGCCTAATCCTAAAGTGACAGATACACTACACCGGCCCTGGCGGGAACGTCTTAACAGATTAGGGGACAGACTGCAAAAGGAACATGGCCTGTTCAAGGAACACGGCTACCTTAAATTGAATCCGTATGTGCAGAAGGCTCTCCGCTATAGACTCTTGTTGGCTGATGATTTCGATGGAGTTGGCTTCAGCTTTCAGTTCGAACCAACTGGCAGATTCCAGTTCGGATTGCGAAGGATTGGCCGGTATCGGCAACCTGGTTCTACTCGACTACTCAACAGATACTTCGCATTTCTTGCGAGAGATGCAGAAGAGCACGATCCGTTTGAAAGCCTCATCGACAATCAGGCAGACATCCAACTCTAAATCCGATAGCAAAGATGGACTACGCACCTGCAAGCACTAGATAGGCGAGACGGAAGCAAGGCTTTCCACTTGGATCTGCCACGTGAACTTCTCTTTCTATTGCCGCCTTCTAACGAATTTTGGGGCTGGGCATCACCACTCTTCCAGAACGTGCCCTGAGTCAACACATCGCCAAGTCCGCCATTTGCCCGAACGCGCACGATTACCCGACCTTCCGGCGCAGCGCCAGCCTCGATGGCGACCGCAAGCGCCTGGCCGAGATCGTGGACGTGTTGTCCAAGTATAGCGGCGAGGATCGTTTCGAGGTGCTCGTCGAAGCCAACGGTTCGGCCCGCTGGTAGCTCGATTTTCCGAACAACCGGACGCGGGTGTGCAAAGAGTTGCAGGCGGAGTTGGCGCAGCGGCTGCCGGCGGGGGCGTGGAAGGTGGAGGGGTGATCGCCCCGCGCGGGATTTTGACACCCCACCCGCTTCGTGATAGACTTCTCTCAATTGCAAGGGGAGCCAGGGGCGCCTGGCTGAGAGGTTGGCCGAAATTGCCAACGACCCTGGAACCTGACGGGTAATGCCGGCGTAGGGATGCAGCAATGTGCAGCATTAGGCGACCCGACAGGGTCGCTTTTTTTATTGATCGGAGGCAGTTGTGCGTGTTTTCCTCGTGGCGGGCAGCCCGGCGACTGAGAAGCCGGCGGTGCTGGCGCCCGGCCCGGCCGATCGGGTGATCGCGGCGGACTATGGCGCGCATCACGCGCGGGCCTGGGGCTGGCCCATCCATCTGCTGGTCGGCGATCTCGACTCGCTGCCCGCGGCCGACTTGCGGGCCGTCCAGGCGGCGGGCGTCCCGGTGATCACCGCGCCGGCCGCCAAGGACGAGACCGACCTGGAACTGGCGTTGGCGCGTGCCCTCGCCGACGGTGCGCAGGAGGTGATCCTTTGCGCCGCGCTGGGCGGCCGGGCCGACCACATGCTGGCGAATGTCTTCCTGCTGGCCCGGCCTGAGTTGGCCGAGATCTCAGCCATGATCGCTGAAGGCGCGCAAACCGTCCGCCTCCTGCGCGGCCACGAGGCTTCCGACGGCGCGGCTGCGTGCCTGGCTTTGCTCGGTGCGGCGGGCGATCTGCTGACCTTGTTGCCGCTGGCAGGCGATGCCGGCGGCGTGACGACCGCGGGGCTGCGCTATCCCCTGGCCGATGAGACGCTCATCTTTGGACAGGCGCGCGGGGTCAGCAATGTCTTCGAAGCCGCCGTGGCGCAGGTATGGCTGCGCTGCGGCCTATTGTTAGTGATTCATACGCAGAACGGATCGGAGCTGCGCGATTCAGGAGGTGGCAAGTGATGTACCGAACGATCTTCCTACTGTTGATTGTTGGCGTGTTATTGGCCGGCTGTGTCACGCCCGGAGTTCCGCCCACCGTCGCACCGGCCCCGACCGCGACGAGCGGCATGACGCCCGTCGCGGCCACACCGGCCCCAACCAAGCCCCCGGCCGGGAGCCGGGTCTTGACTGTGATGACGCACGATAGCTTCAGCGTCAGCGAGCCGGTCGTGGCGGCCTTCCAGGCCCAGTGCGGCTGCCAGGTGCGCTTCCTCAAGTCGGGCGACGCCGGCCTGGCGCTCAACAAGGCGCTCTTGAGCAAGGGCAATCCGCTGGCCGATGTGTTCTATGGGGTGGACAACAGTTTCCTGAGCCGGGCGTTGGCTGGCGACATCTTCGAGCCGTATGCGTCGCCGGCCCTGGGGGGCATCCCGGCCGAGTTGAAGCTCGACAGCAGCAACCGCTTGCTGCCGGTGGATTTCGGCTACGTCGTGCTCAACTACGACAAGAAGTATTTCGCAGACAACGGCATCGCCGTCCCGCAAACCTTGCGCGACCTGACCCAATCGCCCTACAGCGGATTGGTCGTCGTGGAGAATCCCGCGACCTCGTCGCCGGGCCTGGCCTTCCTGCTCACGACCATCGCGACCTTCGGCGAGACCGGCAACTACACCTACCTCGACTTCTGGCGCGAGCTGCGCAAGAATCAGGTGCTGGTCGCCGATGGCTGGGATGACGCCTACTACAACCAGTTCAGCGGCGGCAGCGGCCAGGGGGATCATCCGCTGGTCGTGAGCTACGCGACCAGTCCGGCGGCCGAAGTCCATTTCGCCGACCCGCAGCCGGCCGAATCGCCCACCGGCAACATCCTGCCCGCGGGCCAGACTTTCCGGCAGATCGAATTCGTGGGCATCCTGAAGGGCGCGCCGAACGTTGACCTGGCGCGCCAGTGGGTGGATTTCATGCTCGGCGCGCAATTCCAGGCCGACATCCCGCTCCAGATGTGGGTCTACCCGGCCCGGACAGGCACACCGCTCCCGGAGGTCTTCACAAAATACGCCCAGGTGCCGTCGCAGCCGGTCGCGATCACGCCGCAGCAGATCGAGGCCGGCCGCGAAGGTTGGCTGAAGGCCTGGATGGACGCCGTGCTGCGGTGACGAGGAAGCAGGAGTCAGGAGACAGGAGTCAGGAATCAGGAGTCAGCAAGATCTGACCGCTGACGCCTGCCTCCTGATCCCTGATCCCTGACGCTTACCCATGAAACAACATTCCAACCTCCCGAGCGCGCTCTTCCTGCTCCCGCTCGCCTTCCTGACGGCTTTCTTCTTCTATCCGTTGGGAATGGTGATCGTGCGGAGCTTCGCGCCCGAAGGCCGGCTCGATTTGACGCCGCTGGCCGCGATCTGGGGCGAGGTTTATTTCCGCCGCGCGCTCTGGTTCACGACGTGGCAGGCGGCCGCATCCACCGCGCTGACGCTGGCGTTGGGGCTGCCCGCGGCGTTCATCTTCGCCCGCTATCGCTTCCCCGGCAAACGCGTCTTGCAGGCGCTCACCACCATCCCCTTCGTGCTGCCCGCGATGGTCGTCGCCGCAGCGTTCGTCGCGCTGCTCGGCCCGCGCGGCTGGCTGAATGAACTGCTGATGGCCGGCTTCGGCCTACCGCGGCCGCCCATCCGGCTCCAGCAGACGATCTGGCTGATCCTGATCGCCCACGCGTTCTACAACACCTCGGTCGTCATCCGCCTGGTCGGCGGCTTCTGGGGACACCTCGACGGCAAGCTGGCGGACGCCGCCCGGCTGCTCGGCGGCAACCGGCTGCGCGTCTTCTGGGAGATCACCTTGCCGCTGCTGCTGCCGGCCGTGGCCGCGGCGGGGCTGCTGGTCTTCATGTTCTGCTTCACGAGCTTCGGCGTGATCCTGCTCCTCGGCGGGGCGACCTTTGCGACGCTGGAAGTGGAGATTTACCGCCAGGCTGTCACGTTGTTCCGTCTGCCGGAGGCGGCCGCGCTCAGCCTGGTGCAGATGGGCCTGACCTTCGTCATCATGGCGGTCTATGGCCGCGTCCAGGCGCGCGCCGCGACGCCGCTGGCCGTGCGCTCGGCCGCGGAGATCGCCCAGCCGCCGATCACACCCGGCCAAAAGCTGGCGGTCGGGCTGACGGTGATCGGCCTGCTGGTCTTCCTGGTGCTGCCGCTCCTGTCGCTGGCCCTCAAGTCGCTGGCGCCGGGCGACCCGCTGCGATTCTACCGGGAGCTTTTCGTCAACCGCACCAGCTCGATCTTCTACGTCCCACCGGGGACCGCCATCCGCAACAGCGTGTTCTTCGCCGCGCTCACCACCATGTTGGCGCTCATCCTGGGCACCCTGACCGCGACCGCGCTGGCGCGCAGCCGCGGCATCGCCGGCCGCCTGCTCGACCCGATCGTCCTGCTGCCGCTGGGCGCGTCCGCGGTGACGCTCGGTTTCGGCTACATCCTGGCGTTTGGCCGGCCGCCGCTCGATTTGCGGGCGTCACCCGTGCTGATCCCGTTCGCGCATACGCTGGTGGCCTTTCCGTTCGTCGTGCGCTCGGTGCTGCCGGCGCTGCGCGGGCTGAATCCCGACTGGCAGGATTCGGCCGCGGTGCTCGGCGCGTCGCCATGGCGGGCCTGGCGCGAGATTGACCTGCCGATCATCGGCCGTGCGCTGCTCGTGGCCGCGGTCTTCGCGTTCACCGTCAGCATGGGGGAGTTCGGCGCCACCCTGCTGATCGCCCGGCCCGAATACCCGACGATGCCGGTGGCAATTTTCCGGCTCCTGGGCCAACCGGGCGCGCTCAACTATGGTCAAGCCCTCGCGATGAGCACGCTGCTGATGCTGGTCTGCACGACCGGCTTCATCCTGATCGAACGGTTCCGCGCCGGCGAAGTCGGCGAATTCTGACAACCGACGACCGACGACTAATACTACAGCGCAACATTGGCTAAAGCAGCGAGCCTGGCCAGCTTGGTTTTACGATGGGACATGTAGGCAACGAAGTTTCGCTTCTGATAATATAAGA
>Ga0247840_10009890_pt1 | contig 12108 bp, 10 predicted proteins | sample LaCruzMarch2015__FD_192404 | JGI IMG/M metagenome (GOLD analysis project Ga0247840, IMG submission 192404) | Freshwater microbial communities from meromictic Lake La Cruz, Castile-La Mancha, Spain - LaCruzMarch2015_17m | ecosystem: Environmental > Aquatic > Freshwater > Lake | place: Spain...
CAGCCCGTGTTTCCGAATCACTTGGATCGACTTCACCAACGTCCGAACTCCATCTCTCATCAAAACCCAATCCACCGGAAAATGAATGTTCGCCTCCACGCACGTCGTGTCCGCATAAAAGGCGTCCACATCCAGCCGATTCTTTAACCTCAATGTGCCACGGGCATCCTTCCCTGCTGCCCCTTTCACCAACAGCTCGTTCAATCCTCGAATCACCTCTTCCGGCACATCCTGCTCGTAACGCTGTAGAGTGCTCTTCGCCGGCGCCTTAATGCCATCCACCCGGTCCAGCCTGCAAAACCACTGATACAACGGCATCCCCGCGATCAGTCGCGCCATCACCCGATGCGACACCAACGTCAACATCTTTAATACGCAACAGCGTAACGCCCGTATCGCATATTCCGTCACCTGTTGCGCCACCTCACCGCTCAAGGCCTTCCCATTCTTCCCCTGGACCTCTTCCATCTTCCACCGGATAAACGTGTCCTCAACGCCACTCTTCACCAAGAGCTCATCTATCCGCGTCAACTCGTTCATCTGCCGCGTGAAATCCGCGTTGCCTGTCACCCGGGTTAACGCCGGAATTAACGGTTGCTGATAGCGCGCCTGTGCCATAAACTCTCTCCTGGTGTTGACGTTGAGCCGTGTCAAATGGTATGCTATACAGCATACCAAGGAGTGTCTTATGGTCAAGCCTAATCGCTTAAATATTTCACAACAAATCCGAAAACTGCACTCGCTCCATCGCCAACTCGCCGCCCTCGGCCCCCTCGTCCGCGGCTCCGTGGTCCGCCTCGGTCAACGCAAAACCCCGATGCTCTCCCTAAACAAGGCCGGCAAAACCCACCTGGTTTACCTCGGCGAGTCCCGCCTCGACCAGGCTCAGGCTTATTCACAAAACTACAAAATCTTGCTGGACATCATTGAGAAGATGACGCTCATCAATATGAGCCTCCTCAAAGCCGGTGTCCCTCACCCTAAAATCGCTCCGCCTTCGCGCAAACGACTCCCCCCCAACACTCCTGCGCTTTAATCGCCCTTATAACCACCGTTTTTACCCCTCCGTAGGTCACTCCGCGCATCGTGACCCCTGCCGGAGAACGGCCTGCCAAGGCTTCCAGCCTTGGGACAGGCCCTAAATACAGGGATTCTGTAATAATTTCTGGTGTTGTCATGCTATGTTTCCATGATAAAGTTTTAAAAATGTAATTTTCTTTGCAGAAAACGTTACGCCCAAAAGCTTGTTTATCCGTCTGGCGTATAGTAACACTTATCGTTCTATTCGGGACAAAACGCTTTCCGATGCCAATCTTGAAGTATTATGCCAGACCTCAACATCGGAAGGGTAGCGCCCTGTCATAAAGCCCATCCTTGACTGGACGCATAGAGGGGCGGGGCAGTAGGCATTTTTAATTGATACTTCACTGCAGCAATAGAGTATATCCTTCTGTTTCTCCATTATTCTCTTCCGGAATCTGCAAAACATCTCCTCCCGAACGGGAAAGTCTGATTAAAACCGGCATCTTTTCCGGTAGATTATCATAATTCAAATTTTTCCATGGCACCGAGGACTCAAAAGTAAGCCCCTTTGTATTATCTTGCAATTCAGCCTTGCCGGTCTGCCTGTGAATTTCAAAAAGATTAAGCAATCTGGTATCTGTAATTTCGCATGCCTTTTGAAAACCTGTAACAAAATCACTATGCAGCAAAGAATTGTTTGCTCTTATTTCAAAGCTTGTGAAATCAATAGTAATATTTTTTTCTGCTAATTCAATTTTGAGAAATTCCGCACCAAACTTTGAAAAAATGATACCCCCGACATAAAGATTTACAACATCGTAAAGGAAATAAATTATTGCTGAAAAATCCAAATCATTTTCAATATTTCCTGCAACTAAATCGCTGCTGCAGAGCACGACTGGGTCAGCATGTGAATATTCTGAAAGATTGATATCATCCATATCATTTACCCAATCATCAAGACAACCGTCAAAATTAAGTGGTATAGTTTTTTTGACTGTAAATGTTTTTATTCCAATAGCTTTGTATGGAATCTTCACCCCTGAATTTGCCAAGAGAGTTGTGAAAAGCTGTCGCTGAAGTTCAGAATTGTTGTCAGTTACTTCAAATGATGTCACAATTAAATCTCCGCGACCTTTCTTCTGCATTGCCGCAATAGGCAGAAATTTATCCCGAGTTTCAAGGCCGTAAAAACCAATATCAATCGACCAATCATTTTCAAACGGACTATGCCCTAAGCAGTGACCATTCATTAAAATTTCAGCATCCTCAGGATATTCTTCTAGAGCGCTTCGAACCGGAGTATCCTCAAGAGGTAAAAAGCTTGCACTTGAAACTCCCCAGAAAAGAGGATCATCCTTTATTCCCTTTCTGCTAGCTGAACAATAAAAATCCTTTTTATCTGTTACTTTATAACCGGCAATCCTTGCTGCTGTTTTCAAAGAAAGGACAACAACCCTACATCCTGACTTAGCCAGTTCATCAAGTAAACAAACATCAGCATTGTCACCAGCCAGAATAAGTTCTGGCGTTTCACCAACTGAATTGACTTTTACAAAATTGTTTTCGGACAAGCCCGCAATTTCTGCAATTGTAATATCACCAACAATTCCAACTTTTTCAAAATCAGCCTGCCAGGCCTTTCCATCAAGATACTTAATAATATTGTAAAAAAGGGTCTTCGCTGCTGGATGACTGTGCATTTTTAAAATACTAATCTGACAGAGCAAGCCTGTTCCTGATCCTCTTCGAAATTCAACAAGTGAACAATTTTCGCGTCTGGTTGCGCCAGCAAGAATTCGGTATTCTGCGCCTGCTGGTATATTCATAACATGAGGGCGCAAATAAGTGTCATCACTTAGCCGTCCGTCAATCTGATTCCATTCCTTGAAATCACAGGCATTAAGACTATCAAATACAGGATGTTCGCAAGCATAAAGGGGGATTTCCCTGCTATAGATTAAATCTTTATTTGTTTCATCCCAGCCAGCTCCTGTAAAAACCGGAACAGAAGTGCGTACTGCTGAAGCAACTGGGAGCCGGGTTATATCCCATAGCGGCTGTTCGGATTGTTTGAGCACCAGTAACCTGCCACCGGCAGCAAGATAATTTGCAGTTTTTAAAGGGGTTTTCCCAAGCTCATCTTTTTTTGTTTCATGTGGAACAATTACCAGAGTTTTTCCCGCATCCTCGGGTAGTGAGTTTGCGACTTCATAACTTATGCCTAAAGCAGCAAACGCTATTTCAGTCAAAGAATCAATCCTCGGCACAACGACAATTCTTCGTTTAAGTTGTGGTGCAGTTACTTTTGCCCCAGGAATAGAATTTACACAAATACTATCATTTTCAATAATATTTCCTTTGCTGTCTCTTACCTCAACATTAATTTCAGAAATAGCACTAAGTGGCATAAAGCTTACGGGAATTTTTTTCTGCTCAGCAGCTTGCAATTCCAAATTAAAAGACCTCTCTTCACTTCCGTAACTACATATAACTCTTAATTTTTTATTTTCCATTAAATCATTGCAGACAACGACTTCACGTTCAAATTCAACACCCGCAACAACACTTGCACTCCTAGGCCAGATAAAAACGATTATAGGAGACAGTCCTCGTCCAGCGTAACCTTTAAAAGTCTCAAAGCGCCAGCTATATTCTGGAAGAGGATTTTTAATTGCATCTGCCTGAGAAAGAAGCGGTTTCGGTTTTTCAGCAACCGGCCAGCGGGTCATACGATGCGGCATAATGCCGCTTGCCCCAAAGTAGCGCATTTCTAGAATACGTTCCCTATAGTAACGAGCCTCTTCAAAATGCCAGTCCTGACGGTCGGAATATTCATAAGAAGTTGGCAACCTTGTCTCACCACAACCTCCCATCCAAAACTCACCCATCAAAAGTGGTTTGTTTTCTGATTCAAGCCAGCTACGCATTATCCGGTTATATTGTTCATGCATATGGATATGAATAATGTCCTGCTCAGGATAGTACCAGGCAGCACCGGAATGTTCTATAATTGCTTCTGGGTCATGTTTTTTTATAAAGCTGTCAAGCTTCATTACCCATTCATAAAGTTCCGGCTCACGGTTGCCTCTGATCAATTCATTCTCAACATCCCAAATTACAACCGAGGGGCTATTAACATCCCGCCAATACCATTCACTAAATTCTTTTTCTATATTTTCAAGGAATTTTTCACCCCCATTGGTACAACGACATCTATCACTGTTGCGCAAACCACTCTGGTTTACAATCATAACTCCCAATTCATCAGCAGCCAGAATAACCCATTGTGGAAACAAAACACCATGCAACCTGAATGATTTATAATTAAAGTTATCTCGATAAAATCTTAAAACCTCTTTTGTATATCCAATTGATTTATCTGGAACGATAGATAATAATTCACAAGTCTTATCCGCATCACCAAATAGGCGCACTGGTATACCGTTAAGCATAAAATTTCGACCTTCTATCCAAAACTCCCTGAACCCGAAACGTGTATCAATCGACTCTGAGCCATAATCAGTTTTTATTATTGTTCTTAAAATATAAAGATTTGGGTTGTCAATACTCCAGCGCTCGGCATCGTGCCATTCAATGTTTTTTTCATATACATTATCATGTAAATTGTCAAATTTTTCTGCCGGTAAACTTAAAACCGGATTTTTTCCTACTGGCCATTTGTAGACAGTATGTTCTATTTCAAAATTTACTGAGCTGCTTATAAACGCTTTAATGTTAAGCTGGTTTTTTCTGGTTGAGGTTTTAATCCGGATTTTTTCTATGAATGAAGTGTGTCTTTTCTCAAGATAAACACCTCCTCTTATTCCGGCATGATAGGCATTATGTGGACCTCTTCCGCCATCAAGCTGGGCAACAGAACGATTTTCTTTCAGATTCAAAACAGCAGTATCATCTTGTACTAAAATTGCAATTATGTTTTTTTCAGATTTGACATGAGCTGTAATATCAATCTCAAAAGGTGTGTAACCTCCGATATGAGCTCCTGCATTTTTGTTATTTATAAAAACAAAACAAGCATGTCCGACGATATCAAACCTTATAAATATTTTTTCGTTATTATTATTTTTCAACTCAGTTTGAATAACATACCATGCATGATGATAATCCCTCTCTGGGCTCCACTCATCAGGAAGAGAAATATTACGTTCAATTTTACTTTTAAGTGGATATTCTGGAAACGGGAGGTACTTCCAGCCATACATGGTATTTGGATAAACATCTTCACCAAGGAGTTCTTTGATATGAGAAAAATCTGAAGGGACAGTTAATTTGCTCCAACCATCAAATGCCTTCCAAATCTGCCTCGCATCAGAAGCCGGAGCGAGGTTACTTGATGGAGCTTGTTGAGGTATAAAATTAGCAGCAACTGTCGGTAGGACGCCAATCTTTTCTATAACTTTGGAAAGAGCTGATTCTGTAGGATTTTTCAAAAAATCTGTTTCCATAATTTGATTAATTAACTCCTTATAGTTATTTATGTAAAGTATTTAGTCATTTCATGCATATTGCATTTTAATTTCATTTTTTTATGTTATAATCAACTGCAGTAAATTTAAATTTTCACTTATTATATGTAATTTTACGCTATAATATCAATAATAGCCATAGATGTTTAAATTATATTTATGTTGCAAACAACTATTTATTGGTGTAGATGAGCCTGTTGCACAAATATTTTCACCTGGCCGCCAGTTCACAGCGAACCAGCATTAAAACCGGATGAAAATTTATCACTTCATCAAAAATGGTACCACATTTGCGGGGGGGGGGCAACAAAATTTCCGTCGAAAACGTGAAATTTACTTCCCCCACCACTGCTTTTCTCAATTCCTCACCTCTTTTTGCTTTCCATACAGCTTCAGCAGATTATGTGTTGCACAAATCAAATTCCACTCCCCATTCGCTGACACCAGATCACGCCCGTAAAAGGAATCAATTCCGCGGCCACTCTTGATCTGGCCAAACACCGGCTCAATCGTCTGTGAGCGCTTTTTGTATTCTTCGTGTCCTTGCTTTGTCCTGAGCTTGCGCTCCATTCGCTCCGTAGCGCTGATGTCTGGGGGAATACGCCCTCGCGGCGCAGGCTCCTCGCGCATTTCTTTGCGCCGCTTCCAGTCCTTCTTCGTCGCTATCAGCATATCGTAACCGCAATCCTTCTCAAGATCGGCCTCGTTGCAATAACCGGCATCCGCCCGCCCCAAATTGATCTTTCCATTCTCCGCACCCAGCACCGCCGTTGCGTTTATCTGTGTCTGCTCCATCATAGGATGATAGAGCCCCTGATCGTTCTCCTGATCAGTCACTTCCGCCGCCATGATGATCTGTTCATCCGTGCAGGCCGCCTGCGCATTAAATCCCTGCGTGTATCCGGAGCGCGTCTTCAGAATTCGCGTCTCGGGGGCCGTTGCATTGGCCTTGCGTTCCTCCTGCTTTTTGCGCAAGTGAAAGTAGTGATAAGCAATCGCTTTTCGGTCGGCACGGGCGCACACCCGTCGAGACCGACCTGAATACGCTCTTTCAGGGGAGAGCGTGACAGAAGCGGGCTGGATACGTCAAGCCGAATGACGAAGCCCCCTCTGGGCGGTCCCAATCTGGATCGGGACCGCCCGGAAGAGATGCGGTAGGGCCTGAGAACACCCGCGGAAGACACACCCCTGCCGCCGCGAGTGCTCAGCCGTTCGCATAAGCCATCACCGGTTCGGTGTCGTAGTCGGGGAAGGGATCGTCGAGGCAGGGCTCGATGAACGGCGGGCCAGGCGGATCTGTGCCGGAGTGGACCCGGACGCCTTGTTCCCAGAGGCCCAGGTGCCGCAGGATACGCTCGATCACCGCCCGGTCGTCAAGAAGAGAAACAATCCGCATCTCGTGTGAACACCGGGGACACAGGAGCGGGTCGGCTTCCCACACCTTCTTGATCAGCTCGCGCCACTTGGCCGATGGAATGCGGCGGGACTTGTGCGCGGAAACGTCGATCACCTCGACGGCCGTGCCGGCGGCGGCCTGGGCCTCCTCGACCGCCTGTTTGTCGCGCTGGCCGCGCATCTTGTTGGAGTACCAGCCGTAGTAGCGGACGAGCTGAAAGCTCTTGTCGGGAATGTGCTGGGTGATGGCGGCGATGAAGTCACACGGGCTGAAAACCTCGAAGTTGCGGTGAATCTTCTCGTTCATGCCGGAACGATAGATGATCGAGTCGCCGGACGGGTTGACCTGCATCTTTTCGACGGAGAACGGGTTGCGGATGATGTACTGGGCCAGGCGCTCCAGGTCTTCGCGCTCGTCGGGCTGCACGCGGCGGCTGCGGTGAACGTTGAAGCCAGCGTGCACCCACCCGCGCAACATCCGGGCGCGGTCGAGCGGCAATAGGCTTTTTTCGGTCAGGAACGTAATGACCCGCGCCCGGAACAGCTCCTCCAGGGGCTTCAGGCTAGCCTCCGGCAGAACGTGAAACAGGCCCTCGCGCACGAACAGCCCGTCGGCCACCAACGCATGCAGATGGGGATGGAAGTCGAGATACTCCCCGAAGGTGTGGATGGCCATGACGATGCCGGGCAGGCCGTCTGGCAGGCCGAGCGTGGTGCGCATATAATCGAGCAGGCTCTCGTGGGCCAGACGGCAGAAGTCCTTGAGCCCCAATATTACCGCATTCGGCGCATGGTTCAGATGGTCCGGGAGGGTTCCGGCGGCGAGGGCCCGATCAAGGTCCGGTTGCTGTTTGAGCCGAAACGGGCCGTCTACATCACCGAGCGGCAGTGGCACCCATCGCAGGAGTTCCGGGTGCGACCGGACGGACGCATCGAAATGCGGCTGGAAACAACGGGACGCAAGGAACGGGTGCGGTGGGTTCTCTCCTGGATGCCGGACGTGAAGGTTCTCGCCCCGAAGAGCCTGTGGGATCGCATCGCGGAGAAACTACAGGCTGGACTCCGGGCACAGCAATGAGACAGAATGGCCCAACAACACGCTGCTCGCCTACACCTTGCCCGCAGACGGTCAAGGTGAGGGAGAGTCCTCTGTGTTTTGGTGTGACGCCGCTACGTCGAGAGAGAGGGGCACATGCAGTCTCAGAATTCGATGCCCATCTGCGCCTTGATCCCTGCCTTGAACGGGTGTTTAGTTTTTATTCTCGGCGGGCTCTGCGCCTCGGCGGGATACAATTCGATCTGACAGGAAATTGTTCCTGGGTGGGGCGAGGCGTCCCTGCCGAGCCATCCGGGGAAGAGCGACTCGGCAGGGACGCCTCGCCCCACCGATCAGATTAAAGGCCGCCCCGCAACGGGGCGCTAAGCGCAAAAATCCTAACCCAAGGTGCAGACGCCGCCGCACAATGTGTCGCTCCTGAGCTGAAAAGAGATCCAAACTGATATCCGATATTCACAAAAGACAGACGCATAACGTCACACGTTATTGGCGGTCTGCTTGCCGGTCGGAATCCAGGCGCAGGACGGGGACGACCTGCCCGACATGCAAGAACTCGACGTCCAGGACCGCCTGCTGGACATGCGCGAACGCGAATCCCACATGGACTTCAAAGATCAGATGCGGGCGATGGACCTTGAGAACCGCCGATTCCAGATGGAACGGGAACGGCAACCGGACCGGCACATGCCGCCGCGCGGCTGCCCGATGCAAAAGCACTGCGGTGGGCTGGCCGTCATCTGCATCATCATCCACCTGTTGCTGACAATCTGGGTCTACGGCGACATCCGGCAACGCGGTCAGGGCTTGGGTCTCTGGATCATCATCACCCTGCTGGCCGGATTTTTCGGCGCCCTGCTTTACTTGCTGGCGCGGCTGGGCGACCGTCCGCAGGCTTGAGAACGGTTTGGAAACCATCACACACGCCCTGATCGGCGCGGCGCTGTGCAGTCGCACCGGACTGGCTGGTGGACGCCGCGGTCCCTCTCCCCGCGCCGACGGCGGGCAGCGCCTGTGGGACTGGACCATGCCGACAGCGCTGGCATTCGGCCTGCTGCCGGATATGGCGTCCATCGGCCTGCACCTTGTATTTGGTTTGGATAACGCTCGAATAACGGAGCGGATGTTCTTCATTATTTCACCTGACGGACAAGTCATCGGCACATCAACGGCTTGGGAAAATAAAAATTACCACGGCGAATCCATCGGGCAGGTTCACTGGGTATTTATACTGCCGGAGTATCACGGACGAGGACTTGCGAAGCCGCTGTTGACGGAGACTATGAACCGGATCAAAAAACTCGGTCATCGCAGTTGTTATCTCGGAACGCAGTTGACGCGAATTCCCGCGATCAATCTGTACCTGAAGTTCGGCTTCGCGCCGGATATCCGCACGCCAGAAGACAGAGACCTCTGGCGATTGCTCAAGCCCCATATCAATCATCCTGCGATCCAGTGCGTCTGACGCTTAGGCGTCCGTAAAGAGCGTCTTTTTACGGTTATCCGAGCGAACCCGCTTTGTCTGCATACTCGCGGAACAGAGATAAAAAAGTTAAATACTCTTTGTACGATACTCCGGGCGGAGTCTGATGATCCACGCTGATGATCAGCCCGCCTTTTTTTGCGACAGGCAGCAGACGCTCAAATTCCGCTCGCATCGCCGCTTCGCCTCGGTTCATCGTCATTTTATCGAAACAACCGATAAAGCGCATGTCGGGAAATTTTTCCCGCAGAACAGCAACATCAACCCCGGCTTGGCGTTCGAGCGGCAGAATTCCTTTGATCCCTGCGTCACGAAACCATGCCGCAGGCATCGAAATATCTCCATCGGAGTCAACGACCGGCAGAATGCCGAGTTCATCCAGTTTCGGAATAACCTTATCATAATACGGCTTCATAAACATGTTGAACTGTTTTTTCGACAGCATCGGCCCGTGGTTGTAACTCATGTCTTCCGCGAATGTCATAAAATCTGGAACGCAAATTTCCGAAATTTCGTCGATGACAGCCAACATCCAGTCTGACAGGTCTTCGTTGATGCGATGGAGGAGTTCAGGTTGGTCATGAAATGCGTAAAAATGCGGTTCGATACCGAGCAATGTTCGAGGGAACCAGAAAAATCCATCGAGCGTGAACCAGATAACCGCGTCCCCGTTTCGCTGTTCGACCGCAGCCCTTGAAAACGCATCTCGGTCAATGGCAGGGCGAGGGAAGAGCCTGTCGCGGATCGCAAGGTATTCATCCATAGAAGAAATGAGCGGTCCGCCGTGAGACGCGGGTTTCGGCAGATTTTTTCGTCTGCTCGAAATCCAGAACTGATAATACATATCAAGACCAAAATGGCGGTAGAGATCATAGCGACCAGCCACATCCGCCGGGAGACCTTCGCCTCGCCAACGGTCAACGGTCTTGTCCCACCAGATCGCCCATTCAACCAAAGGTAGTCGGTCGAACGGCTGAAAATTCATCACCGCTTGAAAGCGCTCTCTGACATTCATTATACAACTCCTTAGGATAATAATTTAAAAAGTAGCATCATACAGATATTTGTATAACGACTACGGACTACGATTTCAAATGTATCATATAATAATTCATTTCACCTTGACAATTGTGATAATCATTAGCATTATATTGATATGATTAATACACTGTCGTCTCAACATGTTTTTCGCGATCCGAACTTTCCTCTGGTTGTTCAACGCCATATTTTAACGCACGTCACGAGTTCCTTGCATGCTCACGAATTCACGGAGTTGGTACTGATAATCGGCGGAACAGGAATTCACGAAACCGGCGGAAAAAAGTTCGCGCTTTCCGCAGGCGATGCTTTTGTCATTTCCGGTAATCGACCTCATCAGTATCAAGATTGCAAGTCGCTTTCGTTGTTCAACATTCTCTTCCGCGATTCGATGCTCGATATTCCGCGCTCGGATTTGGGAGATATCTCCGGCTTCCATTCCTTGTTTAATCTGGAACCTGTCTGGCGGACGGATGCGGCATTTGAAAGCCATTACCGTCTGGAGCCTAAAACGTTGCCACAGATCATCGCGCTTGTTGAAAATATCGAGTTGGAGTTAGAGGAACGCCAGCCGGGTTGGAGAGCGATGGCGACAGCCGGGTTAATTCGGCTGATCAGCAGTCTCTCAAGAACCTACGAACGAACCGCCGACTCCGTGCCCGCCGCCATGTTGCGTCTCGAAGAAACGATCAGTTATATGGAAAATCGTTATACAGAACCATTGGACATCGGAAAACTTGCGAAACGGGCATGTATGTCCGAAGGCCATTTTATTCGGACGTTCAAGCGCGCGTTCGGCCTGTCCCCAATTGAGTTTCTCATCCGGCATCGAATTCTTAAGGCGTGTGTTTTGTTGACGGACACCGATCAACCTATAACGACGATTGCATTTGATACAGGGTTCAATGATGGAAATTATTTCAGCCGTCAGTTCCGAAAGACATCCGGTATCAGTCCCAGCGAATTCCGGCGCAGGAACTCGAAGCCGCGCATTGTAGCATCCGAGCGAAAGAACGTCGAACATCATTAATGACGTTCTCATCCAGTTGAATGCCTCGAGCCTGACTCAAGTCCATCAGTGAATCGACAGAAACCGCGAGTTCGCTCTTGGGTTTCGGGTTTCCGTCAAAATACGGCAGAATGTAGATTTTCGATGCGTCAAAGCCCGACACCCGCGCGATCTCGGCGCAATTTGATTCTGCGGCGACTTGCGTATCAGTCAGCGAGGTCGAATTGAGAATCACAGCGGATACAGGCAGATTTCGGCGCGATGCGGCTTCGAGCGCCAACACGGTATGATTGATCGTGCCCAGCCCTGCGCGAGAAACGATGATTGCGGTCAGTTCTTGTTCCGCCGCCCAGTCTGCGAACGTAATTTTTTCTGTGAGTGGAACAAGCAAGCCGCCGGCGCCTTCGACGAACGGAATATCACCCGAAGCTTGAATTGAATCCATCGTAGCATTAATTGAATTCAGTTCAACGGTTGTGTTTTGCGCGCGAGCGGCAACCGTTGGCGCGGCGGGCAGCGGAAAAAATATCGGATTGACATCCTTGGCGGTAAAGCGCCCATCGCTGGCCGCACAGAGAGACAACACGTCATCCTGCACTGGATAACCGTCCTGAAT
>Ga0247840_10009891_pt1 | contig 12108 bp, 8 predicted proteins | sample LaCruzMarch2015__FD_192404 | JGI IMG/M metagenome (GOLD analysis project Ga0247840, IMG submission 192404) | Freshwater microbial communities from meromictic Lake La Cruz, Castile-La Mancha, Spain - LaCruzMarch2015_17m | ecosystem: Environmental > Aquatic > Freshwater > Lake | place: Spain...
ACACTTTTCAAGACCGATAATGACACTCTTTTGAAATTTTGAAAACTCTAGTATGGCATTTTTTCCAATAAACTCTTTATCGAGCTTTATGGCAAATTGAATATTTTTAAATTCCCAAGGAATATTTTCACCACTCAGTTCATGTCCGTACAATGGAAGCGCTGCTTCTACTCGTAAAGTATCCCGAGCTCCTAACCCTATGGCTACAACCTCTGGTGAAGTTGAAAAAATGGCTTTCCAAATTTTTTCACCCTCTTCTGCTTGGCAATAGATTTCAAATCCATCCTCTCCAGTATAGCCAGACCTTGACACTATCACTTTACATCCCTCTATTTCAGTTTCGATAAAGTGAAAAAATTTAAGTTTTGACAGTTCCTCTTTCACACACTTTTGAACTACACTCTCACTTTTAGGCCCTTGAATGGCAAGTTGACCAATACTACTTGAAATATTTTCTACCTGAACATCATACGCAGTAGCGTGGCTGCTCACCCATTCGAAATCTTTCTCTATATTTCCCGCATTCACCACCAAAAGAAAATGTGTCTCAAATCGGTATACAATCAAATCATCTATCACAAATCCCTTATCATCACACATCACGCTGTATTGAATTTGACCCACAGCAATTTTTTCAATATGGTTAGAGAGAATTGCATTTAAAAACTCAACACTTTGATCTCCTTTTACAATAAACTCGCCCATATGGGAGACATCAAACACCCCAACACTCTCTCGAACGTGAGTATGCTCCTCTAACATCGTTTTCTCAAACTGAACAGGTAGCTCCCAACCGCTATATTCAATCAGTTTAGCACCTCTATAACAGTTAAAAAATGGCGTTCTTTTCATAAAATCCTCCTGTTTTTTATCACAAAAATGACTTTTTAACCGCAGATGAACACAAAGCAACACAGATAAAACTTCATTTTTTTAATACAAACTCTTCATCTGTGCACATCCGCGTTTATCTGTGGTTAATACATAACAATTCTTATCTCTTTTCTGTGTATTTTGTGTAGTCTGTGGTTAAGTATGTTCTGTATATTGCAAATAAGCAGGAGTTTCCCCCTGCTTTTATTTTAATGTATCGACAATCCAAAAAGTCCTTCAGCACACTCAACCACAGATTCACTTACTGTAGGATGGGCATGAATGGTATGAATGATGTCCTCCGCTTTGAGTCCATTTTCAATAGCTAAAGCCAATTCATGAATCACTAAGTTGGCATTTTTTCCAACCATCGCTGCCCCTTTAAGGGTGTCATCTTCGGAAAATATCATTTTAACTACCCCACCATTATCACCCTCAACCAATGCTTTTCCACTTGATTTCAAAGAGTGTTTTGATACTCTATACGATGCTGGCATCTCGCGCTCACGCATCCCTACCGTTGCAAGTTCTGGTGCTGAAAATACGCATCCTGGAACACAATGTGCTTTTTTATAATTTTTCCCCATGATGACGTTAGCTACTGCTTTACCTTGATAGATTGCATAGTGAGCCAGTTTTATCTCACTTGAAACATCTCCAATGGCATAAATCCCTTTCACTGAAGTTTGAAATTTATCATCCACGATAATGTGCCCTTTATGAGTTTTGATACCTATTTTTTCTAACTCTAACCCCTCTGTATAGGGTGCTCTGCCAATGGCTACAACTACTTTATCGGTCGAAAGAGTTTTTCCATTAGAAAGTTTCACTTCGACACTTTCTCCCTTTACCACTTCACATACAGAAACACCCATATGTAATTTTACTTTTTTCCGTTTAAATGTTCTTTCAACTTCTGATGCAATATCTAAATCTTCCGTAGGTAAAACATGCTCTGCAATATCAACCATCTCAATCTCTACACCAAACGAGTTGAAAAGCGAACTAATTTCACACCCAATAACGCCTGCACCAATGACCACCATGCGTTTTGGCAACGTTTTCATTTGTAAAATATCCGTACTGTTTAATATTCGGTCACCATCGGTAACTACGGTTGGAAGTACCATTGGCTTAGAACCTGTTGCAATAACAATACTCTCTGTTTCTAAAATCCCCTTTATTCCTGCAAGCTCAACCTCAACTTTACTCGAAGAGAGGAGTTTAGCTCTGCCTTGAAATAATTCAATCTTATTTTGCTTTACCAAATACTCAATCCCTTTTTCTAGGATAGATACAACCCACTCTTTTCGCTCAATCACTTTTTCAAAGTCTAAGCTTACACCCTCAATTTTAATCCCAAAATCTGACATAAGTTTAACCATATCTAGTCGCTTTGCTGATTCGATATAACTTTTAGTTGGAATACACCCCTCATGCAGGCACGTTCCACCCAATTTAGACTTTTCAACTAAAGCAACTTTTTCTCCCATTTGTGCAAGTCGAATAGCTGCTATATACCCACCTGGCCTCCTCCGATTACTACTGCTTTAAACATTTATTAACTCCTTTCACGATATATCTTCAAAAGATATAAGGAGAGCCCGAAAGCTCTCCTTTAGAATTTGAGACTATTCGAATTTAAAAATTTCTGATAAATTTACCCAATGTATCCACATTTTCAAGAGCCTGCTCTTTTACAACTTTTTGCCACTTTAAATCGCTTGAATAGAAGTTGCTCACTATCTGTTTTTTTATTGTGGCATAGCGCTCCTCATTCATATCACTTTGTGAATGAAGCCAACAATCCGCACGCATAGCAATCAAAACACTGCCCCTATCTCGTGTCCCATACTCATCACATGCTGCCACCACAACCGTTGTTGGAAGGAGCTTCATAATCATCTCAATGGCTGTTCCAATAGGACGATATGGCACGAGCGGAAATTCATACGAGGCCAAGTTGGCTTTCTCTCCAAAACATTCAATAAAAGCTCTAGAGTTAAGTGAATTTTTATCCCCTACTCCCACAAGATGATTATCTCCCATCTCACCCAATCCCACATGAAAATCTAAAATCCCAATCATATGCTTATTTTTCATATATTTTTCAACAATCTTCTTCAATTGAACACAACTCCACGAGGCAGACTCTCCCCCGTAATAAGGCATATTCCAGTACTTATATTGCCCTTTTCGAAAATGCTCTTCAAATTTGCTGTAATAGGAATTTTCTACAATCTCATGAATTTTAGCCGTTGTCTCTGCCACACTTCTCTCATTCCAATTTCTTGGAATCATAAACTCTTTAACTCTTTCAAAAAGATGATTTTCAGGCAATGTATTAAAATCTAATAAACAGTTCCTATTTACATCAATTCCATGCTCGTCACACCTTCTGTAATAAGCCATTCCATAGGGATTTAAAGCATGAATTAAAATAACAGCGGTATCTTCATCTACAAATCCAGCCACACCTTTTTCCATGGCATATTGCATATTCATACTTCCACTATACCCTTCAACCCCACTTGTTCCTGCAATTAAGACCAGCGCTTTTGTAGCTGATAACTTTCCAATATATACAACATCTAGAAATATTTTTTGATTCTCTCTGTCTCGAAGTGGGTGCTGAATTTGCTCATGAATCAGCTCTACTTCACTCTGCTTAATTCTTTCTAATTGAGAGATAAAACCCTCTCTGAAGTTCTTATAATTTATATTTGATAAATCTTCACCCATAACAACTCCTAATTTTTTCTTTTTCCTCTACTCACACTATACCACTTTTAAAAATTTTGTAAAGTAATTTTCTTGAATTTTAATGATAAAATAAAAAAAGAGAAGCAAGTAAAAAGCAATTTGCTCTTTGACTTATTTCTCTTTCTAATATTGTAACTCTGATACCATAAATAAGATTTTTTAATATTGCCCAATTGCAATTCTTGGATTTTTAAAATAATCTTTTATGACACATGAAGTATTAAAATTATACCGTTTGAAAAGTTCTAAAATACCCATTTCTTGATTATAGCCAATTTCAAACACAATAACTCCCGAAGGGGTTAAATGCTCTTTAGCCTTCTGAAGAATTTTTTCATAAATGTCCAATCCTAAATTTTCAGCTACCAACGCAACTTTAGGCTCTTTTAGCGTCTCAATTGGCAATGTTTCGTACTCTAAGTATGAAATATAAGGAGGATTGGAAATAATCAAATCAAACTTTTCTTCATTGAGGGATTCAAAAAGATTACTTAATTTCAAATTGCAATTAACAACTTCTAATTTTTCTCTATTTCTCTTCGCGACTTCCAAAGCATCTTTAGAAATATCCACTCCCACAATGGCAGCGTCTGACCTTTCTAAAGCCAATGTTAGACAGATAGCTCCGCTTCCAACGCCAATATCTAATATTTTAGGATTTTTAATAGCCTCAATCTGTTTCAATGCCTCTTCCACAACAAGTTCAGTTTCAATTCTTGGAATAAGAACCCGTTCATCAACATAAAACTCTCTTCCATAAAACTCTGAAGTGTTAAAAATGTACTCTATCGGAGTACGATTTTTCCCACGTTGAATCATTGCATTTCGAATGTTAGAAAGTTCTGATTCCATAAGTGGCCGATTGTATTCAAGATAAAGGTTAAGGCGTTTCATCTTAAGAATTTTTGAAATGATGATTTCAGCAGAGAGTCGTGGCATATCCACACCGTTTTTTTCTAGATACTCACTGCTACTCGTTAAGACCGAGAGCAACGTCTTTCGCTCTTGCATCTATTCTCCTAAGTTTTGTAACTGTTCCGTTTGTGTGAATGTAATCATAGCATCTATCATCTCATCTAAATCACCATCTAAATACGAATCTAACTGATGCACTGTTAACTTAATTCTATGATCTGTAATACGCCCCTGTGGAAAATTATACGTTCTAATCTTCTCTGAACGATCTCCCGTTCCAACTTGGCTTCTTCTATCACTTTCTACTAAACTTCTTTGCTTTTCAAGTTCAGCCTCATAGAGTTTCGCTGCTAACACTTTCATACATGTCTCACGATTTTTTATCTGAGAACGCTCTTCTTGTGAAGATACAACTATTCCAGTTGGTAAATGTGTCATACGTACTGCAGAGTCAGTCATATTTACGTGCTGTCCACCCGCTCCACTAGAACGGAATGTGTCGACTCTTAAATCCGCAGGATTAATCGCCACTCTTTCTACCTCTTCTAGCTCCGGCATTACCGCAACTGTCGCCGTTGACGTATGAATTCTTCCTGAACTCTCAGTCTCAGGTACACGTTGTACACGGTGAACACCACTTTCAAATTTAAGCCTTGAATATGCTCCCTGTCCATTAATCATAAAGACAGCCTCTTTTATTCCACCTACACCGATTTCCGAACGCTCTATGATTTCGATTTTCCAACGACGACGTTCAGCATAACGTACATACATTCTGAATAAATTTCCTGCAAAAAGAGCCGCTTCATCTCCCCCTGCACCACCACGAATCTCAACAATAACGTTTTTTTCATCGTTAGGGTCCTTAGGCAGAAGCAACACTTTAAGGTCTTCTTCAATTTTAGGCATAACAAGTTCTAATTCTTTTAACTCTTCCATCATCATATCACGCATATCAGCATCTTTTTCAGTTTTTAGTCCCTCTTTAATGAACTCTAAATCCTCATTTTTTGCCTTATACTCTTTATATTTTTCTACAATTGGGGTAATCTCTGTCAATCTTTTGTTACACTCAATCATTTTTCTATGGTCATTTAATACTTCAGGCGTTACCAACTCTTCATTCAACTTAATAAACAGTCCAATAAGCTCTTCTAATTTATCAAACACTGTACACCTCACATTTTTTTAGCATTTTTTCACTACTTTCTAGTATACCATACATAGGTTTAAAAAACAATATTAACTTAAAAAAGGAGCCCCCTAATAACTCTCAAAGGACTCCACAAATTCACTTATTATTTTATCTCTTTTATAACCTCTGTTGCGTTGTCAACCTCTTTACCTAGTGAGACTTTTAAAGCCACAATAGCCACTTCTAATTGATCATCACTGGGCTCTTTCGTGGTGATCTTCTGAACCCACATTCCCGGTTTTGCTAAAATAGCTATGATTGGATTGCTCAAATGTCTACTAGAATACCTTTGAATTTCATAAGCAATCGCTGCTATGATGGGAAGGCAGACAATTCTTATGGCAAATTTTGCTAAATTTTTCAAGATGAATACATGGGTATGAATAAACGATGTATCTACAATTGAAAAAACAAAAATACTTAAAACAAGAACAATCACAATAAAGCTTGTTCCACATCTCGGATGTATCGTAGTAAATTTCCCAACCTCTCTTGGCACCAACTCCTTTTGATTTTCATAAGCAAATATTGTTTTATGCTCTGCACCATGATATTGAAACACCCTTTGAATATCTTTTAAAAAAGAGATTGCAAATACATAGCCAACAAAAATCACAATTCTTACAATTCCCTCTAAAATATTTTGAGAAATTGTTGTTTTTGCAAAACTCCCTATAAATGCAGGAATGAAAAAAAAGACCGCTACTCCTATCACAAGGGAGATGAGCATGGTAATCGTTATGGCTGTCTTAGAAAGCTCTTTCCCATCCTCTTCAACCCCAGCTTGAACCGCTGAAAAGTTCAGTGCTTTCATCCCCACAAAAAGAGAATCCCAAAGTAAAATCACCCCTCTAATAAAGGGTACCTTATACCATTTTTTATTCCCTGTTGAAAGGGGTATCTTTTCATACACAATGTTCCCTAGTGGCGTGCGTACCGCTGTCGCAATACTCTCACTCCCACGCATCATGACACCCTCTATAACCGCCTGTCCGCCCACACTGCTAATTTTACACTTATTATCTGACATTTTCTTCCTTCTTTTCTATTCATTTTATGTTAACTTTAACCTCTCTATTGTATATGTTTTGTGAAGAATTGTCAATTCAAACAACGCGACTCAAACTAAATGATTAAAAGTTGTAAATAATGCTAGGTTTTGCTTGACTTGAGAGCCCTTATTTTGTATGATAATGTATAGTATAACGATAAATAAAAGGAGGGAGTAAAGCTGAAAAAGGGTTTCAACTCAATAATAACGTTTTATCTATTGATCAAAAACTGCTATTAGACGGTTGAAAGAAAAAATCAATTTGCTTATTTTACTTATCATTTCTACTAAGCTATACTATAATGTGGTACGATTATGGTGTATCGAAACACTTCAGATGAGATCATATGATGTCTACATGTGCCAACAAAATTTTTTTAAGAAAAGGAGATTTAAAAGATGAGTGAAGAAAAACTGATGCACGACATTGACGCAACTCTTAAAGAGTTCGAGTGTTCACGTCAAGGTTTAACTTCAAGCGATGCCGAATCTAGAATTGCAAAATACGGTTATAACATGCTTGAAGAGAAGAAAAAAACTAAATGGGAAATTTTTATCCACACATTGAAGGGACCAGTCAACTACCTAATTGAGGCAGCGTGTTTGGTATCTCTATTTATGAAAGATTGGCCGGACTTCTTTGTAATTCTATTTATGCTTTGTATCAACTCAGGAATCGAGTTCTTCCAAACGATTCAAGCAAGTAACGCAATGGACGCTTTGAAAAATTCAATGGCACCAAAATCAAAAGTTATGCGTGATGGCAAATGGGCTGAAGTTGAGTCTAAATTCTTAGTTCCAGGAGATGTTATTAACATTTCAAACGGAACGATTATCCCAGCAGACTGTATCATGATTCACGGAGAGTATTTATCAGTGGATCAATCATCTCTTACAGGAGAATCACTTCCAGTAGATAAAATTCTTGGTGAAGAGGGATATGCTGGAGCAACAGTTAAATCAGGAGACATGGACTGTTTAGTTATTGCAACAGGAATGAACTCTAAATTTGGTAAGATTGCTGCACTTTCTACAGCTCCAACTTCTCTTTCAAAATTCCAAAAATCACAAGCAAGTATCGGTATGTACTTAACATACATCTCTCTTATCTTCAGTGCTATCGTATTAGTTAAACTCTTACTTAGCCACGGAACTATGGCCGATGTAGAGAAAATTAACGGAGTATGGGCTATTGAGCCTCACTCAAGTCATGTCGGAATGATTGTACAGCTTATTATGGTAATTATCGTTGCATCTATTCCAGTTGCGATGCCTGCAATTTTGGCAATCACAATGGCACTTGGAGCTCTTTCACTTGTTAAGCAAAAAGCAATCGTATCAAGACTTCAAGCAATTGAAGAGATGGCTGGAGTTGACATTCTTTGTTCAGATAAAACTGGAACACTTACTAAAAACAAGCTTTCTCTTAACGAACCAGTAATGTTTGAAGGAGCTGATGAGGCTGAGATTAATCTTCATGCTGCACTTGCTTCTAAAAGAACTTCTGATGAAGCAATTGACTCTACATGTGTTAAAAGTGTAGATGGTTCTATCTTAGACAAATATACACAAACTAAATTTATGCCATTTGACCCTGTAACAAAAATGACAACTGGTTACGTTACAGATAATGCAACTGGTAAGAAATTCATCGTCATCAAAGGTGCTCCAAAGGTAATCATTGATAAATCTCACTTAAGTGCTGATATGAAGCAAAAAGCAAATGACTCAGTTCATGCGCTGGCTCTTCGTGGATTTAGAGCACTTGGAGTTGCATATGCTGAAGGTGAAGATTTAGCTACTGCTGAATTTAAACTTACTGGTATTCTTTCACTGTTTGATCCTCCTCGTGATGATTCTAAACAAGTGGTTGAAGAGGCTAAAGGATATGGTCTTAAAGTTAAGATGGTTACAGGTGATGACCTTGCGATTGCAAAAGAGACTTCTGGTCAACTTTCAATGGGTACAAACATCGTTCCTGCGGCTGACCTTTTCCATGGTATCACTGACCTTGAGAATCTTCCTGCTAACGTTAAGCGTAAGATTGTTACTGCTGATGGATATGCTCGTGTATTCCCTGAGCATAAACATGCTATCGTTTTAGCGTACAAAAGTATCGGACGTACTGTTGCAATGACAGGTGATGGTGTAAATGATGCTCCAGCACTTAAAGCAGCTAACGTTGGTATTGCGGTTGAAGGGGCAACAGATGCAGCAAGAGCAGCAGCTGACCTTATCTTAACTGCACCTGGTCTCTCTGTAGTTATTCACGCCATTGAAGAAGCAAGAAAAATCTTCAACATCATGGTTGCGTATATGAATTATCGTATTGTTATGACGTTAGATGTATTACTTTTCATCTCTCTTTCAATCTTACTTTATCCATTACCTCTCATCGTTACTCCGATGTCTGCAATTATGATCATCCTTGTAGCTATTCTTGATGATATTCCTATGATGGCAATTGCTTATGATAACTCTGAAGCTGAACCTCTTCCAATGAAGTGGAATGGAAATGAAGTATTCATCATTGGTATCATTATGGGACTTGTTGCTATGATTCAAAACTTTATACTGTTTGCATGGCTTCTTAACCCTGAGATTCTTGGTCTTAACACATGGGCAGGATTCTTCACAACAAGTATGATTCCAACTAGTGGAGAGTTCTTAAGACATGGTACAGTGGCTACACTTACACCATACCTCTCTTACTTAAAAGAGATTCAAACTATCATGTTCCTTCAAATTGCTGTTGCTGGTCACTTAATTCTGTTTATTTCTAGACATAAAACTAAGTGGTTCTGGCAAAAACCAAGACCATCTCAAATTCTTTTCTGGTCAATCATTGGTACTCAAGTAGTAGCTATGATTATCTGTATGTTAGGATGGCTTGATATGCAACCAATTACATGGAAAATGGTTGTTCTAGTTTGGGTATTTGATATCATCTTTATGTTTATCTTCAACTTGATTAGAATTCTTGTTGAAAGAGTATCTACTCCTAAAGCTGAAGTGGCTAAATATAGACTTCTTAACCAAGGTCTATATGTACATGCTAAAAAACCTGAGCATAACTAATAGTTTGCTTATAATATTAAACCCAGTAAGTTTGCTTACTGGGTTTTTTTATTTATTAAATTCACTAGAAGTTATACGGTAAAGCACATGAGAGGCAAGCCAACTCTCTTTTTCTATATTAGGGTGTTCAAATTTAGCTATTTTAATCATTTTTAGCCTCTTCATCACATTTTGTGATGGAAGATTATATATGGAAGTAAAACTCGTTATTTCGGACAATTTGAGCTGTACAAATCCTATCTTCACTATTTCACTAGCACCCTCAGTAGCGTACCCTTTATGCCAATACTCACTTTTAAAACGCCACCCAATTTCCACTGTTGGAGTAAAAAAACTGTTGAAATTTGGACTATTGAGACCTATGTATCCCATGAAATTTCCACTTTTCTTTTCTATACAAGCCATTAATCCAAATCCTTGTTCATCATATTTCTCAATAATCCTCTCTAGAAACTCTAAACTCTCTCCCCTTGTTAAGACTTTTGGAAAATATTTCATAACTTCTATACTTGAATTCAGCTTTTCAAATTCATCTATATCCTTTAAAGTAAACTTACGTAAAGTCACTCTATCTGTTTCATACATACACCCTCCAAAAAAAAGTAGCCCTTTCAGGCTACTCTGGATTTTATTCTCTAGCAAGTTTATTTTCCATTGCAACTGCTCCAAGTTCTTCAACTGAAACTTCAGCATGATCAATCAACTTATTAAGTTTTCTGATGAATATAAACATGATAAATCCAATCACAATTGATAACACCCCAACCCAACCAAATACTGATGAATAATGTGGATTTGTTAACACTGTATTTTGAAGTTGTTCTGGTGTGAAATTCCCTACTGCAATTTGAGATAGATAGTTAGCACCAATGGCTGCAACCCCTGTCATCATACACCAAAGTCCCATCATGAGATTTTGTAATTTTCTGGGTGCAAGTCTTCCAATGGCTGCATACCCTATTGGAGAAATACAAAGCTCTCCAAAACTTTGAAGGATGTAACTCCAGAAAATCCAGCTAAATCCTACAAGTCCTGCTCCAGCAAGTTTGATTCCAAAAGGCAGTATTCCAAATCCTACTCCAATAAATATCAGCGCAAGTCCAAACAGGAATGGTAGTGAAACTTTTTTACCTTTTGCACGCGCTCTTTGAAGTAACCATGCCATAACTGGACCACCAACTACAATAACCACAGTGTTGATATTTGATACCCATTGTGGAGCAATTTGAATACCCAATATAGTCATTTTAATATTATAGTCTATAAAATACATCAAAGCAAGAGGCGCAAGCTGATAAAGCACCCAAAACACTAAAGCAGCAAGAAGTAAAAATACATACGCAATCATTCTAGCGCGCTCCCCTGAGCTCTTGCGTGTTGCCGCTAAAAACAGTACTCCAATGATGGTGATTAAAAATATTGCAGTAATGACAGCGTTTGAAATATTTGCATGGTGAATCAAAATAATCATAACAATAATCGTAATGATGATAACGCCAATCCCCTTCATAAACTGCTTGAAAAGGGTTGTTGTTCCATTTTTCAAACCTTCAGTAAGGAATGTATCTCTATCTTTTACAACTTTCCAATTTGCAACAACCAAGACTATCGCAATGATATTAGCAATTCCGCCTAGAGCAAAGAGCATTCCAAAGTTATTCGTATTAGTATAGTACCCAGCAAGTCCAAATCCGATGAAAAATCCTACATTCATTCCACTATAGTTCCAAAGGAATGCCTTCTCACGTCTTCCATCTTTTGGGTCATCAAAAAGTTGAGTGACCATACTGTTCATACACGTTACATTGATACCACTTCCTGTTAAGAAAATAGCAAGACCAAGCATCATAAATGTTAATCTTAAATCAAATGGTACCGCAACAGTTCCCACTAAGAAAATGGCAGCAATTACCTGAATTCCCATTGCCATTGAAAAAAGAAGTCTGTTAGAGATGAATCTTCCACCCATGTATCCACCTAAAAAGTGAAGTCCATAGTTAAATGCTAAAAAACTTCCTGTCAAAGCCAACACCTGATCTGTTGGTAGCTTCAGTACATTTGTACCAAAGAGTGTTAGCGTTGAATAAAGTATCGCATAGCTTAGGGTTGAAAAAATTTGTGTCACAAAAAGTGAACGGGTTCCACGCGTGATATCTGAATCTGTTGCAATATCACGTCCATTTAAACTGTTTTCTTGCATATATTTTCTCCTTTATTTAAAAATACTATATAA
>Ga0247840_10009892_pt1 | contig 12107 bp, 13 predicted proteins | sample LaCruzMarch2015__FD_192404 | JGI IMG/M metagenome (GOLD analysis project Ga0247840, IMG submission 192404) | Freshwater microbial communities from meromictic Lake La Cruz, Castile-La Mancha, Spain - LaCruzMarch2015_17m | ecosystem: Environmental > Aquatic > Freshwater > Lake | place: Spain...
AGGACAGTTGCTCGCGTGTGGCAGGCGTTGTTTCTACCAATCCTAGTTACATCATGAATGCTGGACTAGCCGGTGATAACGTGGTGGCAGTGGCTCTTACAGGTCGTGTGCCTACCCGGGTGACAGGTCAAGTACGCAAAGGCGACATGATGGTGAGCACCGCAGACGGGCGTGCCCGGGCTGCAGCTACACCCGCTATAGGACAAGTCATAGGCAAGGCCCTGGCAGACTTTGACGGTGCCGATGGCGTGATCGAAGTGGTAGTGGGTCGTCTGTAATATCAATCACGCTTGATCACAGACGGGGTCTTGGTGACCCTGTCTTTTTATAGGATAAGTAGAACATTATGCCAGTAACAATAGGACCGGGTTGGACAATTGGACCGGGATGGAGCATAGCCAGTGGCCCGGTCAACGGAAGTGTCCAGTTCAACGGCAGCAATTATCTGTCAGTTGCAGGTAATACAAGCACTGCCATGGGAACCAGTGACTTCACTTGGGAATCGTGGGTATATCCGACCAGCAGCACAGACTATCAGTGTTTCATAGACACTAGAACACAGCCATTGGAAGGTGGTGACGACACTGGCTTCTTCTTTGGAACAAACTTAAATACATTAGCACCGATATACTATACTACAAACCTACAGCTTGAATCCACTGTTAGCATAACTCTAAACGCCTGGAATCATGTGGCATTGACCAGAAATAGCGGAACGGTAACTTTATGGGTAAATGGCGTCAGTGGTGGAACACAATCAAACGCTACAGATTTAACAGAGCAACGAGTGTTTGTGGGTGGCGACGGGCTGGGTGCAGCACTAAACCTAACAGGATATATTTCTAATTTGAGAATGGTCAAAGGAGTTGCCGTGTATCAAGGTACATTTACTCCGTCTGCTACAAATTTAACAGCCACACAGTTGGCCAATGTCAACGGCAATCCCAGTTTGGCCATCACAGGCACACAAACATCCGTGTTGTTGAACACCTATTCGGGTGCAGATTTCTTAACAGATGCATCCGCCAACAACTTTACCGTTACCAACAATGGTGGCGTAACAAGCAATACACTAACTCCATTTTAAGGAAAAACAATGCCAGTAACAATAGGACCAGGATGGAGCATAGGTGCAGGATGGGAAATTGCAGGTGGTCCAGCAAATTTATATACGTCTTTGGCCGGTAGCCGCAGTTCAACGGAAGCAGTCAATACCTCTCCATGTCACCAGGCATGACCTTGGCCGGAGGTGCATTTACCATAGAGGGTTGGTACTACAATACCGGTAATCAGACCAACCGACCCATACTAGCCACTGATCAAAGTTTGGGCATGAGTGCCCACATGAGCGATAATGCTACTGTAGTCTTGGACAGATATGGTGGTGGTTATGCACCATTTTATAGTTTTGGTGCCAACGCATTTAAAACCAACCAGTGGCAATACATAGTGATAAATCGCAATGCCAGTTTGTTAGAAACCATGTGGCTTGGAACTTTTGTTGATACCAGTTCCTTGGTGACTTGTGCTCGGGCAACAAGTTGCGGTGGCGGTACTGGCGTCAGTGGTGGCACGCAAACCGACAGCCAAAGTTGGGGGAACTCCAATTGGGTAGGTAGATTCTATGCTGGTTACTGGCCTGGCTTCATCACAAATCTCAGAATCACCATTGGTACGGCTGTGTATGACAGCAATAGCTCAACGATCACTGCACCCTCGGTACCATTGACCAGCTTGGCCAACACCAAGTATTTGATGTTGGGTGCCGCAGTGACCACGGACACGAGTGGCACACAAACTGTTACAAACAACAACACAGTCATACAAAGTTCAACAAAACCATTCTAAATAAATAATTTACTAAACATAGAAATCAGGGCTGATCACAGCCCTATTTTTTTGGCTAAATATTGCATGATTATGGTGACCACATGGGATTGACACGCATACGGGCAGAGCAGATTTCTGACATCGACTACAAGCAAGCGGTGCGTGTGATCACCTTGAGCGATGTCACCCTGAGTGGTGGTGCTCCAGCCACGGTGGATGGTGTGAATCTCTCCGCAGGCAATCGCGTACTGGTAGCAGGACAGAGCACAGGCTCCCAAAACGGACTGTACATAGTGCAGACTGTGGGTGCAGGATCAAACGGTACTTGGATCCGCAGTTCTGATGGCAATGCCACCGGCGAGATTGAAGCCGGCATGATCGTCATGGTCACCGAAGGCGACATCTACAAAGACACCCAGTGGAAACTCACCACCAACGATCCCATCGTTATCGGCACCACCCCCCTAGTGTTTGAACAGAATTCGGCCTATGCGTTTGGCAATATCTATGCCAACGGCACGGCAGTGCTGGCCAACGCTGTGGGCGGTACAGTTACGCTTTCAGCCGGTGACAACATTGCCATCACCGGCAACAATACCACAAAAACTGTCACAATCGGGGTTACGGGCATCAGCCTCAACTCCATAGCCAATGGCACAAGCAACGTTACCGTTGTGTCATCTGGCGGCAATGTCACTGTGGGCGTGGGTGGTACCAGCAATGTGGCTGTGTTCAGCACTGGTGGTGCTAACGTCACTGGTACTCTAGGAGTCTCTGGTAACATCACCGGCGGCAACATCCTGGGCAATGGTGCTGGGCTGTCTGGTATCAATGCTTTTTCAAGCATCGCTGTCACAGGCAGCAACACTCTCACAGCCAACAGCATCGCTACAGGACTCACATTTACCGGCGATACCAGTATCGTTGTCACTGCCAATACCTCCACCAACACTGTTAGTTTTGCGTTTGGTGGCACTGGTGAATCAATCTTTGCCACCGGCGGAGACATGGGTTTAGTCACTGAAGTAGTGGTAGTGTCAGAAGATCTAGGCCTAGTCACTGATCCAGTGGTAGAAAGTTACGACCTTGGCAGCATCGTTACATCGGGGGTAATCGTGGCAGATGCCCTGATCGTGCCTACATATACAGTAACAACTCTGCCGCCAGCGAATCCACAGGCCCAGATCATATTCGTCAGCAACGAATCCGGTGGTGCAGTTTTGGCATTTTCAGATGGCACCAACTGGCGACGTTGCACAGACCGTGCTATCGTAACATAAATAGGACAAGGAACACGACATGTCAACACAAGTACAATATCGCCGAGGCAGTGCCACACAAAACAACGCATTTACCGGTGCTTTGGGTGAAATCACTGTGGACACCACCAACTGGACTCTGCGAGTGCATGATGGTGCCACTGCGGGCGGTGGTGGCAATCTAGCCACAGTGGCCTATGTTGATGCAGAAATTGGTACCCTTAGTGCAGATTCCATATCAAACGGCACATCCAATGTGAAAGTACTGAGTTCGGGTGGCAACATTGCTGTCACCGTGGGCGGATCCGGCATAGTGACCTTTGCCTCTTCGGGCATGCTTAACAACATGGGCAACGGAGTAGGAAACATCGGCAATGCCACTGGCTTCTTCAACACTGTATTCGCAAAAGCAACATCAGCACAGTATGCTGACGTGGCTGAAATGTATGTGGCTGACCAATCTTATGAACCGGGTACTGTGTTGGAAATTGGTGGCACAGCCGAAGTTCGTGCCACTACCAAATATGCCACCACAGGTATCGCCGGTGTGGTATCCAGCCATCCTGCCTTGATCATGAACTCCGGTGAAACCAGTGTAAACGCAGTGGAAGTGGCTTTGCTGGGCCGAGTGCCTTGCCGTGTGACAGGCACAATCCGTCGCGGTGATCTCCTAGTGGCCAGTGCTACTGCAGGAGTGGCCACTGCTCTTGATCCCACACTGTATCAACCCGGGTCAGTGATCGGCAAGGCCCTGGCCGATTACGATGGCACCACCGAAGGCATGATCGAAGTACTCGTGGGCAGGTTATGACCGAAAGTCGATATCGCCGCGATTACAGCGGCGAGTTCGTGATCACAGAAACCCGCATCGCCGACGGTCGTTCACAACAGACTCGTGAATGGATACCCAATGTGATCGAGAATCATCACATCTCCGGTCGTGCCGCAGTTATAGGCAGTAAAACAGATCAAGAACGTTTTCGATACCAAAGACTGCAGCGACACCGTGGTGGCTTGCTGGGCAAAAAACGCCTGCAGACCTATGGCACCGGAGATCTCTGGTCTGACATGACATTTGATTTTTTTGTCACAACAGATCGTGGTCAGGCCCAGGCCATGGCCGACACAGGTTATGATACCCGGAGCACCATATACACCAACGCCAACATCTGCATAGAGAATCCCGGCAGATTCTATCTAGTACCTTTCCTCCAACCCATAGATAATCTGGCCCTGGCCATATATCTAGCGGCCTTTGATGGCCATCAAGAAGTTTTCATGCTGGGTTATAACATTGACACACCGGGCGGCACTGCGGCCTGGATATCAGATGTGGCCTCGGTGATGTCAGCCTATGCTGCCACGCAGTTTGTATTGGTGGGCACAGAATCAAACATGCCCGAGTCGTGGCGAGGTTATCGCAACGTGATCTCAATGACCTACAGGAAATTTATCAGCTACTGTGACATCTGAACAGCGGATTTCACTGTTTCTATCTTGCGTTGGATCTCTTCAAAGTTTACAGTGTTCCACAGGCCAGGATGCATGGGTCGTGGCCAGGTCACTGAGTCGATCCAGGCATAGCCTAGATGTTCACTGTTGAGCACCGGACGGAATTCTTCAGCCACACAGCAAAAAAAAGTATGATAGGCAAATCCGCCATCAGCACTGGTGAACTTTTCCAAAGGCACTAATCGTACATATTCTGGAAATACACCGATCTCTTCTTCGCACTCTCTGGTGATGGCTGCCAACAAACTTTCTGTGGCCTCGACTTTACCACCAGGCAAGCCCCAGGAGCCGGGATGTTTCGCATCATCTCTCATGAGATAGAGATATCTCTGGGTGTCAAGACTGTAAAACCAAACTCCCACTGCGTTCACAGAACCAGGCTCCATTCGCCTCCCGGATACAGGCCTTCGTAACTTTTCACCCATTCGGTGCCGGTCCAGCGGTACTGTATGCTGGTGGTTATGTTGGTGACATATTCCACGTTGGTGGTCTGCTCCGCGGCTTCAAAGGCCACGAACCAGAACTCGCCATCGTATTCAATGATATCATTGGCCCGTGCTCCGGCGAAAGAACCCCAGGCTTCGGTGCCTCCGCCCATGTCATCCAGCACCAGATACCTCTGTCCCGCAGCAGCCGCAGGCAGGCCCGATCCTGGTCCAGCTGTGAGTGGATTGATGATGGCGTTCACAGGATCTAGGGTGTTCTGTGGCAGGGTATCTTCGTCAAGGTCGATCAAGAGGAAGCGATCATCAGTGGGATCGTAACTCACTGTTCCAATTATCTGTGTGTCATCACCCCAGAGATTGTCAAATCTGATCTGGCTGATACCAGGCCGCAACACACCGTATATACCCACCACGGTCTGCCAAAATTCATTGCTGGGCGGCGACTCTGGCGGAGTGATGGTACTATTGGCGGCATTGATGGTCTGGCTGTATTTTAGTGCCTGTACCTTGTTGCCAATCAACAGAGTCTGATAATTGTAGGGAGTGAATTTCTGCCTGGTGCCCAACAATAGATCGTTGTTGAGTATGGCTTCATTGGCATCACCGTCAGCGTCAAACACAGAGTAGATGATCTTTTCCACCACACCCAGTTTTTTGACCTTGGCGGGTGATGATATCCATATAGGCAGACCAAATCTCATCTTCATGATGTCTATGGGATTCTCCGTGCCCTGGGGTATGGTGCGTTCAGTCCAGGTCACTGATTCAAGTTCTACCACACTCAAACTGGTCCAGTCAAGATAGTTGTCGGTGTTCTGTATTTCTAGTGCAGGATTGAACAAGGTGGCTATCTGTTCAAATATCTGGAACTTTTGATTGGTGTTGCTGGTCCAGATGTCACAGCTGATGGTGAGTTTGTAGGGTACTGGCATGAGCCGCTCGATGCTGAACGCATTACCCTGTGTGGTCTCATAGGTTTCTGTTTCGGGATCATAGGCACGCTGTCGCACCTGTATCTTGTTCACGTGATAAGGTTCCTGCATCCTAGGACGATCGTATTCCAGCCCCACGATGTAGAACGTGATTAACGGTGTGGATGGCATGGAGTTTGCGGAGTTTTCCTGGATGATGGTCTGGGCCTGGCGACTGGCATCGCCGTATCTTACTGGTACTCTGAGCAGTGTGGCGTTCTGGCTGCCATCCAAGCCAAACTCTACCTGGAAGTTGGAAAAGATCCTGGCGAACTGCAACATGAATCTGCGTATTTGGGCGTCATAAAAGAACTGTGTGGCCATGATTTAGTCGTCCGTGGTCTGACCAGGCTGTGTGCCAGGTCTGGGATTGGCGTCTTTGAATCCACCGTCATCGCCGTTGTCAGCCCTGGGCCGCAACAGTTCGCTGAGGCTCTGGCGGCTGGGTATGTTGCCAAGATCCGTGGTGGGTACAGTGTAGGTGTTGTTGACGAAACTGGACCTCAATGTATTGTTGCCCGGACCATTGGCAAGATCGGTGCGTACGGAATCTTCGATCTTGATCCAGGCACGGCCATTGTAGCGGAACAAGCGATTGGGAAAGTAATCCAGTCGCAAGGCATACTGCCCTTCCTGCGGATTAGAAGGAAATGCTATGCCCGGAGTCACAGGTAGTCCATTGGGTGCGATGCCATCTCCGGTGAGATAGCCTAATGTATAACCATCAGCCCGAGGAGTCTGTGCTGCATCAGCCACATTGACATTGGTTGAATCCACGTCGATGTTGGTGGAGTCAATGGTCACTGACGCAGGATCAGCCGGTGTGCCATCGGGATTGGTGGGGAATATGTAGAACTTCACTGTGTCATAACCACTCAGCGGCACGTCAATTCCGGCCTGTGTGAGTATGGCATCGTTGATTTCGAGATCTTTGTTGCGTGTGCTGGCCGCATCAGCGATGGTTTCTGGAGTGTAAGGTTCCCAATAAGTGGTGTCAGTGATTTCTGTGCCCACAGGAGTGTTGATCCGGGCACGATAGTAAACATCGCCGGCATTGACGATGGTGCCAGCAGGATAGAAGTTGCCAGGATCCCAGATGTTTTCCGACACGAAAGGCTTGTTGATGATCTCTTGGTATTCCTGTGCATTGACCATGGGCGTGGCTTTCACACGCCAGGTGTGCGGCAGCCATTCTCTGGCAAATCCCTCTGATGCATAGGCCGCATCCTGTACCACGTAATACTTGGGCAGGGCCTTGGGGATGGCAGCGTTCAACGGATTGGGATCTTTGAGATTGGGTACTTCCAGCACGTCACCACTCATGATCTTGCGTTGGATGGTGTCGATCATGTCGTTGTAGTGGAAAGTGATGAACAGGGTGTCGTTGTTCAAGAACAGGCCAAACTGCGTGAGATCAAAGTCGATGTCTTGTATGTTGAACACACCACGCATGCGATACACATCAGGATCATAGGCCCGATCACGATTTTCCAGCAGGAACAGATCCTGTATGAACAAGGGATCGGTCACAGTGTAGTTGGGTTGCGTGGCATCGTAGTTGCCGGAGTCCACTGAATCGCCTTCACCGGTTTTTGGCCCTAGATACTTGTGCAGATACACATCCACGCCACCAACGGTGTACATCTCCGAGATGGTCCGGTCGAAAAAGCGGTAATCGTTCGTCTTGTTAGGACGCCACATGGAGAGCCTAGGAATTTCGATTCTCCCTTATTTGATTTTGATTACACTCTAAAAATAGCATAGTTCAGTATTTATGGGCAGGTTGACCCAAAAAGCAGATCCTGCTAAAATACTGTATGGACTTAGGAGATTGGCAACTCTTGCATGATCGCTTGGATCGTGCCCACAAAAACACGCTGAACATGAATTTTGGCATCAAAGATCTCTGGCGAATGCACAGGGCTGTGTACGATCGACTGAGACTGGCCGATGCGGAATGGGTGAACTGCCGCCGCCGCGGACAAGGTTCGCCCCGGTTTGATGAATTGTTGACGCAGGCCGAAGAAGCCATGAAGAATTTCGAAGGACATATTTTGTTGGCTAAACTAATGGACAAGGAGCCCAGATGAACGCTGTCGCACTCAAAGCACCCCGACCACTGAACCCAAAATCAGCAGACACCAAATACACCGGTGGCGAACCCGAATGGCGTTTGCAACCTGAAAGCGAATCGCGTGCCTCGGCCTTGATCGCCGCTTTCACCTGGTACAATTACCACTATGACAAAAAGACCGTGAAAGAATTGGTGATCGACTGGTTGACTCGCAACGATCGTCAGCGAGATGCCCGGGACTTTGCCCGCGTGCCAGAGTCCACCATACGCAATCAGACCGGATGGTTATGCCGCATGAACACCATGGGCCTGGATTTGAATGAGCATGAACTGCTGGCCGTTGATACTGCCATCACCGAGCATTTGCGTACTGTTAGAGCCATCAGAGAAGTGGTCAAGGCCGCTGAACCCGATGCTGTGGCTCGGCCCAACATCCAGGATCGGCTCCGCGACAAGATGGTGGAAGCCGCAGGCGAGATTGAAGGCATGTACGATGACATGATCGTGGCCGGTGCCCGGATGTCAGCGGACTTCAAACCTTTGCTGGTACTGCGAGGCATGAACGTGGCTCCGCAGATGGTGGGCGAAATAGCCCAACACTGGAAAGCCAGGCTGGAAGAACTGGAAGAAGTGATCCGCGGCAAAGACGCACAGTTGGTGGAAGGCTATGGCCAGTTTGGCCGATTACAGGTCAAAAATCTAGTGAAGTTCGCGGAACAAGTCATTGCTGACTGCGGATCATATGTGCAGATCAAGAAAGTGGAACGCAAGCCTCGCAAGAAAAAGCCAGTGAGTGCGGAAATACTCACAGCCCGATTCAAGTATCTCCGTGAGTTTGCGGAACTCAAACTACAGAGTGAACCTGTCACACGCTTGGTCAATGCCCAGGAAGCCTGGCTGTACGAAACCAAAAAGTGTAAGTTGATCTACGTAGTGGCCGACACCCATGCAGGCTCGTTCACTGTGAAAGGCAGCAGTCTCATTGGATTTGATCCCACCAACAGCATACAGAAAACTCTCCGAAAACCTGCAGAGCAGATAAAGGCATTGCTCCAGGGCGGTGTGGCCCAGCATCGCCGGTATTTTAAAGATATCCGGGCCACAGAAATCAAGTTCAACGGTCGCGGCTCGGAGAACTTGATACTGCTCAAGATCCGCTAAATATCTGGGCAAGGAGCCCAGACATGGCCAATGGTCAAAACCCACTTAACGATTCTCTAGATCCGCTGAAAAAGCAGTTGATCGAGTATGTACAACTGCAACTGGCTGACCAGATCATCGACATCGAACTGGACCCCGGCCACTACGAAGCCGCTTATCAAAAAACCCTAGGCACTTATCGCCAGCGGGCTCAGAACGCCTATGAAGAATCCTACAGTTTCATGCAACTGTTGGACAATGTGAACGAATATTTCCTGCCGCAGGAAGTGATCCAGGTGCGGCAGATCTTCCGGCGTACCATTGGTATCACTGGATCAGGTGGCTACAGTTTCGATCCCTTTGGTGCGGCCACGCTAAACGTGTATCTCCTAAACTTCAATCAAGCACAGGGCGGTTTGGCCACCTATGATTTTTATCAGCAGTATGTGGAACTGGCCGCAAGGATGTTTGGTGGCTACATCAACTATACCTGGAATCCTGTGACCAAACGCCTGCAACTCATACGTGATCCTAGAGGCAATGGCGAAACAGTGCTGTTGTGGACCTATAATCTCCGTCCGGAAATCACCCTGCTCAGCGACTTCCAGATATCGCAGTGGTTCCGCGACTACATGGTGGGTGCCTGCAAGTACATCATTGGTGAAGCCCGAGAAAAGTTCCAGACCATAGCCGGACCACAGGGTGGCGGCAGTTTGAACGGTGCCCAGATGAAAAGTGAAGGCCAAGCCATGATGGACAAGTGCATCGAAGATCTCAAACTGTATGTGGATGGCTCACAACCTTTGTCGCTGATCATCGGCTGATTAACCTTTGTAGTTGGCTAGCATAAATAAGAGTATGAAAAACATACTCAGTAACATAATAGACAATGATACTTCTTACAACAAAAGTGCCACACGGTATCTTTATAAAACACATCCTGATCTTTGGCTCCAGATCCTAGAAAAAACTTCTTTCCTGCCAGACACAGCACTAGCCAAGCAAAGAGTTTGGCACATCCTAAATGACATATGGGAGATACCAACCTGTCCTGTGACTGGACAACAAGTAAAATGGTGGGAAAATAGATATCTAAAAACATCCAATCGATCGGCAAAAACGCAATGGCAGCACAAACGAGGAGTTTTTGCAAATCTTTATTCGGAGGAAATAAATCAGAAAAGGGCGGCATCTAATAGAAAAACATTTGCTGCCGGATTGAGAAAGAAACCAATTCTCACTGATGATGTTAAAAGATTAAGAGCAGAAAAAATTGAAAAAACTAACTTAGAAAGATATGGGGTTCCTAATGGCAGTCAATCTCGCATCGCTAGACAAAAAGTATCCAATGCTAGGATTCGTAATGGTGCCACACCTCGACATTTGCGTAGCCTAAGAAGATTGTATTATGATGCTGTTTGGCAATTTACTGAACAAAGCTGGAAACATCATTTCGATCAAATCAATCCAACTCGTATAGATAGAAGTCAAAATGCGTTAGATCATATCTATAGCATACAACAAGGATTTCGAGATAACATTCCCCCTTATATCCTTGGACATTGGACCAATCTTCGGATTATTACTTTGAGTGAAAATTCCTTAAAGGGTATGCGATGCGATAAAACGCAAGACTCCCTATTTGAAGATTTTTTCCAAAACATTTGTTGATTCTGCAAAACATCTGCTATAATAGTCAAATGGACTTAATGGTAGATCTTGAAGGGCTCGGTACTGGCCCAGAAACCACTATATTAACAATAGCGGCCCAAGAATTTGATCCGCTAGAGAGAGGACGTCTTGGCCGAGATTTCTATGTCCGGGTATCTTTGGAAAGCCAGGAAGGTAGAAGTATAGAGCAAGGAACCATAGATTGGTGGGCGACACAACCAGACATAGTCAAACAAGAAGCATTTTCTGAAGAGGATCGTATACCTTTACAGGAGGCATTGCAAGGATTACATCGTATTATGTGGCATTCCAAACGAGTTTGGGCCCAAGGACCAACATACGATATGAACATATTGGAGCACGCCTACAAAAGCCTTCAAATGCCGTTGCCTTGGAAGTATTACTCTGTCAGAGATAGTCGCACTGTGTTTGGTCTAGCACCCAACTTACAAACTTATCCAGCCAGCCATCATGCCCTGGAAGACTGCCGGCGGCAGATCGATTTGTTGTGGGACACGCTGGAATACTTCAAAATCAAGGAACTGAAATGATCATTGGTGTATGCGGTTTGATAGGGTCAGGCAAGGATACCACGGCAGATTATCTTGTGAACATCCATGAGTTCCGCAGAGATTCATTCGCAGCCACCTTGAAAGATGCTGTGGCCGCGGTGTTTGGCTGGGATCGTGACATGCTGGAAGGCCGTACCCGTAGCAGCAGAGAGTGGCGTGAGCAGCCTGATGAGTGGTGGAGTGCCAGACTGGGCAGGACCATTACGCCACGCTGGGTGTTGCAGTACTGGGGCACAGAAGTGTGCAGAGTGGGATTCCACGATGATATCTGGATCGCCAGCCTGGAAAACAAACTAAGAAACAGTGAGGACGATGTGGTGATATCTGACTGCAGATTCCCTAACGAAATTGCTGCCATACGTTCTGCGGGCGGGCATGTGATCCGTGTGGTGCGTGGTGCCGAGCCTGAATGGTACGAACATGCAGTGAATGTAAATCGTGGACCCGAACGCAATCTACTGTGGGCCACGGCCAAACAACGCATGGAATACTATAACATCCATGCTTCTGAAACTGCTTGGATTGGCACGGACTTTGACCGTGTGCTTGACAACAATGGCACCCTGACAGATCTCTACGACCAAGTCACTGGTCTGGTTCAAGATCTCCGCGACGCCAAGGCAGATCTAGCC
>Ga0247840_10009894_pt1 | contig 12106 bp, 13 predicted proteins | sample LaCruzMarch2015__FD_192404 | JGI IMG/M metagenome (GOLD analysis project Ga0247840, IMG submission 192404) | Freshwater microbial communities from meromictic Lake La Cruz, Castile-La Mancha, Spain - LaCruzMarch2015_17m | ecosystem: Environmental > Aquatic > Freshwater > Lake | place: Spain...
TCCTCCGCGGATTTCTGGAGGTCCCCGTCGATGGTGGAGTAAATTTTCAGCCCGCCCGCATCCATCTGGCCCGGATCGAGGACGAGGTCGAGGTCGCGGAGGATCGCATCCATCGCCCAGTTGTCCTCGGGCGAAACGTGAGGCGCCGCAGAGGTGACCAGTTCCTGGGTCTTGGCCTCATCCCGCTGCGCCCGCGTGATGAGCCCGATGTCGCACATCCTGCCGAGCACGGCGTTTCTTTCGCGCACCGAACCCTGCGGGTTGATGAGCGGGGAAAACCGGTTCGGGCTCCGGATCAGCCCGGCGAGCGTCGCCGCCTCGTGCAGGCTGAGCCGCGAGGCCGGCCTGCCGAAGTAGGTCTGGCTGGCGGCCTCGACCCCGTAGGTGCCGGAGCCGAAGTAGATCCGGTTCATATACGCCTCGAGGATCTCTTCCTTCGACAGCTCGGTCTCGATCCGGAACGCGAGAGCGGCCTCGATGAGCTTGCGGTGAAGGTTTTTTCCCCCGAGCGGAAAGCTGTTGCGGGCGAGCTGCTGGGTGATCGTGCTCGCCCCCTCGCGGAAGCCGCCCAGAAAAAGGTTTCGCACGACCGCGCGGGCAACCCCGATCGGGTCCACCCCGTGGTGCTGGTAGAACCTCGTGTCCTCGCGGCTGATCAGCGCGTTGACAAAATCGTTTGAGACCTTGTCGAACGGGACCACGATCCGGTTCTCGCCCGCCAGCCTGCTGTAAAAATTCCCCTGGTAATCATAAACCACGGACCGCTGATCCATCTCGTGGATGGTCCGGAGTTCAAACCTCAGCGCCCAGGCGTAGTAACAGAGCCCCACAACCGCCCATAGAAGCAGGGTCACAAACCCGAGCTTCAGCAGGGCCCGCAGCAGCCAACGCCTGCGCCTCCGCGATGGGCGGGGAGGCTGCTTTTTTGCCCGGCCTGGAATTCTCTTCGACACAGGATTACTCCCAACTTTCCACGCGCAGTCCCGAAATGCGCTGGAATTCACGAAGATTGCGAGTGACCAAGGTGACATCCAAGGCCATCGCCTGTCCGGCAAGCAGGAGGTCGTAGGGGCCGATGATCGCTCCCCTCTTCTCAAGTGCCCACCGGATCCGGGCAGCGATTGCCGCGCTGGGAAGGTCAAAGGGAAGAACACGAAGCGGCGCGGCGAAATATTCCACTTTTTTGAGCTCTGCGGCTGGATTCCGGCACCTCTCGACCCCAGCCAGCAACTCGTAATACGAAACAACCGAAATCCCGCAATCGTCCGGTGCCAACGAGGCAAGCCGCCCGCACACGGACTCATTGCCCCGCAGCGCCGCGATACAGGCGTTTGTGTCGAGCAGCCAGTTCATGCGCCCAAGGAAGGAACAGCCGGCAACTTGCCTTGGGCCGGACGGGAAAACGCTTCGTCCCTAACACGAATTTTCCTGAAGTAATCTTTTGGCCATCCGCTTTCCTTGATCGGCTCAAGGTAAAGGCCGTCACCCAGACGACGCACGGCGACCCGTTTGCCCGGAAGGCGGAATTCCTTAGGCAGGCGAACCGCCTGGGACCGGCCATTCATGAAAAGAGTCGTTGTCATATCTGGTATATACCAGACCTCTAGACTATTTGTCAACGCCCCGGACAATCATGCGGCCCACGTCGCAGAACTCCCGGGTGCAGACGCCCGTGAAGGCGAGCGAAAAAAATCAGGAGGACCGTCGCCCGCTTTGGGCGGACAACAAAGGAAGCATCAGGGACGCGCCCGTTTACCAAAAACCCCGAGCAACCCTGCGGCGGCAAACCCCAGCAGGGCGAACGATCCGGGTTCGGGAACAGCCACCACGTTGCTGGTGTAGAGGGTCTGCTGGTTCTGGAGGTCGAAGGCGACGCTGTCGGCCAGAAAGAAGCCGATTCCGAGCGTGGAATGGTCGTTCGCCGCGGCGTCCGGCTTGACGTTCGCGTTGTAGGTTTCGAGGCCGCCGGTCGTCGTGGTGAACCCGTAAGTGTCGGAGACTGTGACGGTCCCGTTTCCGGCGGCCGTGATCGTGTATCCCGCATCCACGAGCGGAGGGGAGGTCTCGTAGTTGCTCAAGTCCGAGCTGGAGGAATTTTTCGCGTTGAGGTTGTTGTTCTGGGTGCCGGCATCCCGGAGGGTGCCGTGTCAAACAGATACGGCTCCGCTGCCCCACCGTTGATGCCCGCGTAGATCACCAGCCTCTGGGAGTTGCCGATCGTTTCGAGCGAGAGAGGGATATCCTGCTGGGCCCGCGCGGAAAACACCGAAACCGCCGCACCGATCGCCGCGACGGCATAAAATTTCATGAGATGGCTATTCAAAATGAACAAAAATCTATTTTTCCTTATTGGATAATTATTTGATCTATGTCAATGTTATTCCGTCAAGGGGCGGCGGGAAGGATTTCCTCTCTCTCCCGCCATCCGGTCCAATCTCCATATGAAATATTCAACAATGAAACTGCGGGTATCGGCCGCCATGAGGCGGGCGCTCTGGCTCGCTGTCGCCATGCTCGGGATTTCCCGTTTGTCGGTGGCGGAGCGAGAAGCGACAGGCGAGCCTCTCCGGGTCGGCATCCGCTTGGACGAGCCATTTGCCGAGAAAGCGCCGGGCGGAGGCTACAAGGGATACGCCATTGATCTGTGGGAGAGTATTGCCGCCCAGAACGGCTGGAAGTATCGGTTCGTCGAATTCCATTCCACAGCGGAGATTCTCGAGGCGATCAGCCAGCGCAAGCTGGATGTCGGCGCGGCGAATATCACGGTGACCCGCACCCGTTTGAGCGACGCTGATTATCTTGACCCCGGCCAGCAACTCGAAATACGAAACAACCGAAATCCCGCAATCGTCCGGCGACAACGAGGCAAGCCGGCGGCACGGCTCAGAGCGCCTGGAGGGCGGCCTCGATCTTTCCGAAATCCGGAAGGTCCTTCGGCGTTGGCGTGCGCTCGCTGTAAACGATCTGCCCGGCGGCATCGATGACGAATGCCGCGCGCGCGGAGGTGTCGCCGATTCCGGCGAGGCCCGGAAAAACCACATCGTATGCGTTCGTGACGGTCTTGTTCAGATCGCTGAGAAGCTTGATCGTGATGCCTTCCTTCTTCGCCCACGCGCCCTGCGCAAACGGGCTGTCCACGCTGATCCCGAGGACCTCGGCCTTCAGGTCGGAAAATTTTCCCAGCCCGGCGGTCACGTCGCAGAGTTCCTGCGTGCAGACGCTCGTGAACGCGAGCGGAAAAAACAGGAGGACCGTCGCCTGCTTGCCGAAATTCGCGGAGAGCGTGATATCGACGAGCCCGTCGGCGGTCATGGATTTGAGGGTGAAGTCCGGAGCTTTGGTGCCAATTTCGAGTGCCATGGTATTTGTAGTGTGGAGCGGTAAGATTGGCCCGAATCTCCCAACTGTCAATGCCCGGTAGAAAAGAGGTGTCTTTGGCCGGTCACTGATTTCCCGAATTTTTGTGATCGACCCAGACCGCCGCGTGCCGGATCAGGTCGGAGAGGGAGGAAATCCGGAGTTTTTCCTTGATGTGCATGCGGTGGGTTTCGACCGTCTTCGGACTCACGCCCAGCGAGGCGGCGATGTCGTTTGTATCCTTGCCGTTTCCGATGTGCTCAAAAACTTCCAGCTCGCGGTCGCTGAGAGCTTCGAGGGGGGACGACGGCCCTTCCATGGCCAGGGTGCCGAGCGCTTTGCGCAGGAGGGAATCCACAATCTTCCCGCTGAGATGTTTCTCGCCGAGGAACGCTTTGCGCAGCGCGATAATGATTTCTCCGGCGTTCTCCGTTTTCATCACGTATCCGGTGGCTCCGGCGCGGAGCGCGCGCTCGGCATAGTCGCTCTCGGTATGCATCGAGAGGACGATGACGGCGATCTCCGGGTGAAGCGCCTTCAGGTTCTTGATAAACTCGATGCCGCTCATGCCGGGCATCGAAATGTCCGTGATGATCGCGTCGGGCCGGAGTGCCTGGATCGCGGAGAATGCTTCCGCTGCGCCGCCGGCGTCGCCGCAGACCTCCATATCGGGTTCCTGCCCGATGAGGAGCCGCAGGCCCTCGCGCACGATCGCGTGGTCTTCGAGGAGATAAATCCGTTTCTTGGCTTTCATTTTGTTCTTTGCCATGGAGGAAATCCTTTGCTGGAAATTCAATAATGTGGTTCCTAACCCATCATTTATGCCCATTGCAACGCCCATGCCTGCCCTGTGTGGATTGACGTTTCAGGGATTCTGCATGTTTTCCCGGAAAATGTCTATGCGCATTGCGGATGGATATTACGCGTGCGACGGGCCGACGCTATCCTGTTGGCGGAGGGGGCGGTCATTTGAAAACGATTTGGCAAGGGTGAAGCGGAAGGTGGAGCCTTGACCGAGGCCGTCGGAATGGGCGTCGATTTTTCCGCCGTGCAGCCTGACGATGCGCTGCACCGTTGAGAGTCCGATCCCCGAACCGGGCGTGTCCGCGTCGAGTTTCTCAAACAACCCGAAGAGTTTCGCCCGGTGGCGCGGATCGATCCCCTTGCCATTGTCGCGAACGAACAGGACGATCTCATCTTTTTCCTGCTCCACCCCGATCTCGATCCGGGGAGCGGGTTGGTCGCCCATGAATTTCACGGCGTTGTCCGCCAGATTCTGAAAGAGCTGCACCAGGCGTTGCCGTTCCCCGTAGAGCCAGACCGGCTCAGGGGTGATCTCGACTTGAACGCCCGCCTCCGCAATTTGCCCGGCCACCAGCTCCAGCGCTTCGCTCACGATTTCCTGCAAAGGGACCATGCCTGAGGGATTCCGCAGATGGCCGATGCGGGCGAGTTTCAGTAATTCGTTCAGCATTAGCTCCATCTTGTCCGCTGCGCCGCGGAGGTATCCGAGGTCTTTCGCCACCGTTTCGGCCCTGTTGGCTTCGAGATCTTCCTCCAGGTAGCCCAGGAACGTTTTGATCGTTACCAGCGGACTTTTGAGGTCGTGCGAGACCGTGTAGGTGAAGGCCTCGATCTCGGCGTTCTTCCTCAGTAGATCTTCCTCCGCCTGCTTGCGCCCGGTGATGTCCCGCACGATTGCCCATATCCCTGAGGGGGGTTCGTGTTCGTCACGGATCAAAATGGCACGCAATTCCACCGGAAAAACACTTTCGTCTTTGCGCCTGTATTCCTTTTCGTAAACATCGGAATAGCCGCGTTTGAGGATCTGTCTATTCACAATATCGCTTTCAATCGCGTGCCATTTTTCCGGCGTAACATCCATGTAGGATAATTGCGTCAGTTCGGCCATGGAATACCCGAGCATGTTCAGGTAAAGCTCATTGCATTCCAAAATCCTTCCATCCATCGCCACGCTGACAAACCCGTCCATCAGGCTCTCGTGCAGCCGGCGGTATTTCTTTTCCGACATGGCGATCTCCTCCTCCGCCCGCTTGCGGTCCGTGATATCGTTGAAGACAAGATGGCAGCTGGGTTCTTTGCTCTCGGTCTGGGTGAGTGAGCATTCCAGAAGTGTCCAGATCGACGTGCCTTCTGGCCTCAACATCCGCAACTCGCACGATTGGGGCTCGCGGGTTCCCACGAGATGCTTATGCATCTTGTAGTAGATGTCCTGATCCCCCTTGTGGATGAACCGGGTGACCGGCTGCTTCACCAGGGTGGAGTGAGTATAATCCAGCAGTTTAGAGGCGGTGAGGTTGGCCTCCTCGATCACCCCCTGCCCGCTCACTGTGAGATATCCCACCGGGGCCAGATTGTAGAGTTTGATATATTCAGCGCGCGAATCATTCAGCGCTTCATGAGCCAGCAGCAGCTCCGCGTTCTGCATTTCCAGTTCGATCTGGTGGGTGCGTAGTTCGTGGAGAGTTGCTTCCAATTTCACGCGGGAAAGCGCTGTGATTTCTTCCTGTGGGTGTATTTCCGCAAATTGGGCCCCCGCCTTCCGGCGGAGAGAAACCTTTGAGCGGGGTGAACCCCCTGGCTGGCTCTTTTGCTTCTTCATAAGTTTCGCGTGCCCCTTCGCAGACAGGTGATTTTCAACGATCGAAGATCATTTTTCATCGTATGGAACCAACTTTTTGAATGTTGATGCGGAACCTTAATTCGGATTGAGTAGAATCAATTTAGTGGACTTTAACTGGCGAGGCTGCCTTGTAAAGGCGTATTATACGCGGTTACGCGTGCCCCTGCCAGCCAGTTCATGGAATGCGCCATCGCGCCAATGCCAGTCGCCCGGCAATCGGCATGAGGAATTTTCTGATGCCACGATCAGGAACACTCCAATTGCCTCCGCTATTCCTGGGGAGCAATATCAAACCGTAAATTTTATGGAGGAGACAAGATGAACGGCCGGCAGACACAAATAATTGAAGACCCGTGGGAATCGATGCGTCCGAACAAGCTCCGAGCTGTGATCATTTATGAAACGCTGGTTGATGGAATGCGCGCGAAGCGCTTCAGCGATCAGGTTATCGCCAAAGTCGACAACGGTCAGGATTTCGCCGTCAGCTTGAATGCCTGGAGTTTGGAGATGCTGGGGATCCCTCAAATTTTGAATCTTGCCGGCGTTGCGGCGGCAACGGCGGATATTGTTAAAAACTGGACTGGAGCCAGCGTCATTGCTTTAGGGGCGAAGATCACACATCAGACTGCGTATTGGAGGAAACTATATGAACAACCACTGTAAATCATGTGCACACTGCGGTGCGCGAGTAAGCGAACCGAAGCCGATTATCACGGGTCCGAGGAGGGGGCAGACCCAGACGGTTTGCACAAAATGCGGGCATGCCAATTACCTGGCGGCGAGCCACGGGACGGTGATCGAAATAGTCGCGAGCCCCGGCATCGGGGATTTTCTGATGCCACGATCAGTGAGCTCCTGATTGATTCGTATGGGGTCCCTTCTCTATCCTGACAACGGGAGGAAATCCGTCTTCCGAAATCGATTTTTTTGGGGGGAAAATGGGAACACACTGGGGAGTGATTATGGGGGGACAAAGGTTGCGGCCAGGGACTCAAACTCCTTGGAGCGGGCAGCAGGGCTCTCCAGTGTGAACCCGATCCGCCATCGAGACATCCAATGATCATCCTGAGCTCTGCTGCCGCCTTTGGTTTTGTCGGGTTTGTCTCGATTCTTAGAGAACGGCCAGCAACAGCATTTCATAACTTCATCTGGTGTCTCGTCCTTCTCTTTTTCTACTTCTTTTTTCCACAGTTTCCGCAGTGAAACGGTTCATTTTTCATGATTGTTTTTAAGCGTTTGCTTCATCTCTTTCAAGAACACCTGTTTCCCATCAGCCTGAGCCTCGTCCTCTGCTTGGGGGTCGGAGCAGTCATTGGGCTGCTGTGTTTCTTTTGCGCCGAACCATACTCGCTCGTTGTGGATGCCAGGAAAAGGGCTGCCTGGATTGCCGCCGTGAGCGGGGGTATTGTTTGCTGCTGCATTATTTATGTCTTCGGCCTTGTCTCCAATCCCTTGACCTTCGCGGGGTTCCTTTTTTTGGGAGCAGTCACCTCATGCGGGTCGGGCTTGCTCCCGCTCACGTTTGGCTTGTCGGCCTTGCGACGGGCGGCTGGCTTGTCCAATGCCGATTCTTTGAGAAGTCACCAGGGCAAGGAACGGCTGAAGAACTAGGCCCGATAGCGTTCGACATCTCCATCGCGGCCCGCTAGGTGGGAAAAGTAAAGAACCTCGGAGCAATCTCCGGAGCATTTAAGAATATGATTTCACGACACGAAGAAAAGCCGAAGCAAGCTTCTGGGTATCAATGGGAATGAAAAAGCTGCACCAGACCAAAAGGGCCCGGCAAGTTCTCCCGACTTCCATGAAGACACTTCCCGGCAGGCCGGACCAACGGCCGAGGCTCCTTCTCGTCGAAGATGCTGCTCTACGACATGCTGCAGCAATCGGCCGACCACCTTTCCGTGTCCGGCCAATCCTACCTCTCTTCGCTCGCGGATGCGATCGTGGAGTTCCCATCGTGGAGTTCCCAAGCTCGGGCATCCACGAAGCGGGCAGATAGGGCATGAGCCAAAGGCTGAGCCTGTAGCGGACTCTATGAGTGTCGCAAGTTTTCGACTTCGTATTTTTCGCGGACCAGACATGTGAAATCATCGCGCCTGGAAGCGCTTTCCCAATTGGGGCGCCGCGAGATTTTCATTCAGATTTCGGAAAAAACCGGGATATGCTGCGGTAGTTCCTCTCAAAAACAGCTGAACGAAACCAAATGAGATCACTAGATTTGATGGGTTCCTGGATTTCTTCCGGGCTTTTCGAGGCATTCGAGGCGGAGGGAACCTCGGCGCACCGTCTGTTCACATCGCCGGATGCCTGGGTGGAACGACTCGGGCGCGATGTTTTGATTTCGTTCAAATTCGATGCCGCGCGCGACGAGGCTCTGACGGGGCTCCGCGAATGGGAGGCACGGACCGGGTTCCCATGCGATCGGGTGTTTTCTCGATTCCTGCCCCGTCAGAACGCGGAGCGGGTGGCCCCGGTGCTCGTGGCCGGCGATCCGGCGGCTTCGCTGCATGCCGTGGTGACCGAGCGGGGCGCCCGCTTCGGCATCGACTTCGGGGCGGGGTATTCGGCGGGGCTCTTCATCGACCAGCGCGCCAACCGCGCCCGCGTGCAAAAACTCGCGCCGAAACGGATGCTCAACACGTTCGCCTACACCTGCTCGTTTTCCGTCGTGGCCGCGATCGCCGGGGCGCAGACGCTGAGCATCGACCTTTCCAAAAAATCCCTCGGCCGCGGACGGAAGAATTTCGAGCTGAACGGACTTTCGCTCGACTGTCACCGGTTCCTGGCAGACGACGTGCTCGACGTCCTGCCGCGGCTCGAGCGCCGGGGAGAAAAGTTTGACCTCATCATCCTCGATCCGCCGACATTCTCGCTCGGCAACCGGGGCCGCCGATGGCAGGTCGAAGAGCAGATCGGGGATCTGCTGCGCACCGCGCTGGAACTGGCAGCGCCGAAGGCCTCGATCCTGGTCTCCACCAACTGCACCAAACTCGATCTCCCGGCTTTGGAGCGGACAACCCGCTTTGCGTTGAAGACGGCTCGGCTCGGCGGTGATATCTCCCGCGAACCGGCGCTGCCGGATTTCCCGTCCGGCGAAGGAGCTCAGACGCTGTGGGTGAGCTTGAGATAAAGCGGCTCTCTATGTAGCGGCGCTTTATGAGCTGCGCAAAAAGTTTATGCGACGGTCACAGACCGCCGCTACATCTTGCGGGGACCCGCCACTTGTGCGCTTGAGCCGCAAGCGGGCCGGGGATAGTGTCTTGCCATATGAGCAAACCCGCCTGCCCGATGTGTGAGATGACCGATGTTCTGGAACACCCCGAAAAATGGGAGTGCATGACCTGCGGGCACGAGTGGGCACGCGACCCGGAGCCGGAAAAAGCCCGCATCGTCAAAGACGCCCACGGCAACGTGCTCGCGGACGGCGATTGCGTTATCCTGATCAAGGATTTGCCGTTGAAGGGCGCCCAGGTGCTCAAAGGCGGATCAAAGTCGAAACCCATCCGACTGGTGGATGGGGATCACGAAATCGACTGCAAAGTGGAAGGAATCGCCGTCGGCCTGAAGGCTTGCTTCGTGAAGAAGGCCGCCGTGTAGCGGCGCTCTATGAGCGTCCCAAGACCGTTCGGCGAGACGCCCGAAATTCTATTTTGAGCCTGTGCGGAAAACGGCTCGCCTCTGCAGCCTAAAACCGCTTAAGTCACAGCTGTTTCCGTCCATGCCATCCCCGAAACGTATCATAGTCAGATTGTTCGCCGCGGTTTTTCTCGCGGCCATGCCAGCGTTTCCGATCGCGGCAAACGCTGAAGCTGCGGCGAACAAGGAGCTGGTCCCGAACGACACCTGCCTCGGGTGTCACGACGACAAGGAGCTGACAAAGGACCTGCCCGACGGGAAAAAGAAGTCGCTCTTCGTGGATGAAAAGGTCCGGCATTCGTCGGTCCACGCGAAGTTGAATTGTGCGGACTGCCACTCGGACCTCGCGGCCGAGCACCCGGACGACGGGAAGGTTCCAAAGCCGGTGGAATGCGCGACCTGCCACAAAGGGGAGGCGGACATTTATGCGGGCAGCATCCACGGGATGAGCCGGGCGATGGGTTCTTCGGGAGCCGCCACATGCACGAGCTGCCACGGCACGCACGACATGCTTTCGCCAAAGAACCAGAACTCTCCGGTGTTCAAGCTGAACCTGGCGCGCACCTGCGCGAAGTGCCACGACAACAAGGGCATCACCGACGAATACCGCATGCGTTTCCCGCATGTCGCCGCGCAATACCGGGACAGCATTCACGGGCACGGGGTCCAGGCGATGGGGCTCATCGTGGCGCCGTCCTGCAACGACTGCCACGGCGTCCACGACATCCGGCGCAGCGTGGACCGCAGCTCGCCGATCAACAAGGCGAACCTCGCCGCCACCTGCGGCAAGTGCCATCTCGGCATCGAGGAAAAATACAACAAAAGCGTCCACGGCCAGCTGATGCTGAAGGGCGACTCTCGCGGCCCGACCTGCAACGACTGCCACACCGCCCACGAGATCGAGATCCCCGGGAGCGCGCATTTCAAGCAGGTCAGCGACAACCGCTGCGGCAGATGCCACGAGGAAAGCCTCAAGCATTACCGCGACACCTACCACGGCAAGGCGATGGCCCTCGGCCAGCCGAACGTCGCGAGCGATGTGGCCGCCTGTTACGATTGCCACGGCGACCACGACATCCTGCCGGTCTCGAATCCGGAGTCGCATCTCTCCAAGCAAAACATCCGGGCCACCTGCACGAAATGCCACCCCGGGGCCACCGCCGGATTCACCGAATACGTCCCGCACGCGAATCCGCTCGACGGAAAAAAATACCCGGCCCTGCACCTCACATTCGTGCTGATGACCAGCCTTCTGCTCGGCGTGTTCGCGTTCTTCGGCGGGCACACATTGCTGTGGCTCGCGCGCTCGGTGTGGATCTACCGGCACGACTCGAAGACCTACCGGGAGACGAAGATCGAGATCCAGCGCGACGACGAATGGTTTACGCGCTTCACGCCGTTCGACCGCTTCCTCCACTTCCTGGTGGTCACGAGCTTCCTGCTGCTGGTCATCACCGGGATGCCGCTCAAGTTCTACTACACCGACTGGGCGAAAACCCTGTTCGACATCATCGGCGGCGCCCAGACCGCCCGCTCGCTGCACCGTTTCGGCGCGCTGGTCACCTTCCTCTATTTTGCCCTTCACCTGATCGCCCTTGCGAAATCGTCGTGGCTCAACCGCGGCGTCCTCCGCGATCCCGAAACCGGCAGGTGGCAGCTCAAGCGGTTCTGGGGAGCCGTCTTCGGCGCGGACTCGATGGTGCCGTCGCTGCAGGACTGGCGGGAGTTTGTCGCCCACCAAAAATGGTTCTTCGGCAAGGGGCCGAAGCCGCAGTTCGACCGCTGGACGTATTGGGAAAAATTCGACTACTTCGCCGTGTTCTGGGGGATTTTCGCGATCGGCCTGTCCGGCCTGGTCATGTGGTTCCCGCAGTTCTTCACCCTGTTCATGCCGGGGTGGGTGATCAACATCGCGCTCATCGTCCACTCCGACGAGGCGCTGCTGGCCGCCGGGTTCATCTTCACGGTGCACTTCTTCAACACGCACTTCCGCCTGGAGAAATTCCCGATGGACAACGTCATCTTCTCCGGACGCATCTCGAAGACCGAGATGATCCACGAGCGCAAGCGCTGGTATGACCGCCTGGTGGCCACCGGCCGCCTCGACAAGCACCGAGTCCGCGACGAATGGGAACGCTGGAAGACGATCGCCCGCCCGATCGGCTTCACCTTCTTCGGCATCGGCCTCGTCCTGCTCGGCCTGATCATCTACGCGATGGTCACCCGGCTCACCCACTGATAGCCGTCACTCCTGAACTTCGACCGCCGTGCCCTTGTTGACGAGCTGGGTGAGGAGGAATGCGTCCCAGTTGGCGAGGCGGATGCAGCCGTGGCTTTCGTTGCGGCCGATCTGGTCGGGAGTCGGGGTGCCGTGCATGCCGACGCTCGGGCGGTTGAGGCCCATCCAGACAATTCCGACCGGGTTGTTGGGTCCGGGTGGAAGGTTGAACGCGTTTTCGCTCCGGACGC
>Ga0247840_10009898_pt1 | contig 12102 bp, 9 predicted proteins | sample LaCruzMarch2015__FD_192404 | JGI IMG/M metagenome (GOLD analysis project Ga0247840, IMG submission 192404) | Freshwater microbial communities from meromictic Lake La Cruz, Castile-La Mancha, Spain - LaCruzMarch2015_17m | ecosystem: Environmental > Aquatic > Freshwater > Lake | place: Spain...
TTTATTTGGCCCTAAAACTTGGCGTAAAAGATTATGTTCGTAAAAATGGTTTTGGTAAGGTTATAATTGGTTTAAGCGGTGGAGTTGACTCGGCACTTGTAGCCGTAATTGCCGCAGACGCACTTGGTAAAGAAAATGTTACGGCTGTGTTTATGCCTTCTTGTTTTTCTTCCAAAGCATCATTGCAAGATGCCACAATGCTTGCAAAAAAACTTGGCATAAAACTTTTAACAATTTCTATAAAAGAAATTTTTGACATTTACATAAAAATGCTTACCCCTATTTTCAAAAACACTAAAACTGGCATTGCGGAAGAAAATTTGCAGGCACGCATACGCGGAAACCTGCTTATGGCTATGTCAAACAAATTCGGACACTTAGTTTTAACAACTGGAAACAAGTCGGAAATGAGCACAGGGTACGCAACACTATATGGCGATATGGCAGGGGGTTTTGCGGTAATTAAAGATGTACCAAAAATGCTTGTTTATGAACTTTCAAATTATAGAAATAAACTTGACTGCGTAATACCAAAAAGAATCCTTACAAAAGCACCTACCGCCGAATTGCGCGCAAACCAAAAGGACTCGGACTCACTTCCAGAGTATTCAATTTTAGATAAAATTTTGGAACTCTATGTTGAAAAAGATGCAGGTTTTGATAGCATAACAAAAAAAGGTTTTGATAAAGCTATCGTTAAAAAAGTGCTTTCTTTGGTAGATAAAAGTGAGTACAAGCGCAGACAAGCGCCACCGGGCATAAAAATTACTCCAAAAGCATTTGGCAAAGATAGAAGAATGCCAATAACAAACAAATATGTTCAATAAACTATCTATAACTATCTTAACATCACTTCTTTTTTTTGCCGTAATACCACATATTTATTGCCAAGAATCCTCCAAAAACCCAGCACTATTTGATAATCAAAATATTTCCATTGAAGAAACATCAACACAACAAGAACAGACCATAGGTGTTGATGACTATGGCAAAACACTAATTGCAGTATTAGATTTTAACTTTGAAAATGTTATGCCGCTTTATGCCGGGCTTTTTTCTGATTTTGTGCGCACGGAATTTTCTAAACAAGGCACTAATCTCTATGCCGTAATGGATAAAGAAAAGATTTTTAATGTCACGAAAGATGCCTCTTTGCAAAATGCAGATATTACAACACCCGAATATGCTGTAAGAGTAGGAGAACTTGCTGGGGCTAAGGGTGCTATTGCGGGCACAATTTCATTTTTTTCAAATAAGTACTATACAAAAGCCATTTTAGTTGATGTTGCAACAGGGGAAACAATTCGTTCCGAAACATTGCAATTTAACGATTACTCTCAATTGCGGCAAGCCGCTAAAGACCTCGTGACTATGCTACTTGGCGACGAACCCGAAAACCGCCCAACCGCAAAACTTTCTCCGCTTAAAACATATAAAACTAAAAAATTGGCTATTGGTATCGGTAATCCATACTTATCTCTTTATTACGAACTATCAAATAAGCTTAGTTTAGAACCACGCATTGCAAGTGATTTTGTTGATATACGATTTTATGCAGTGCGGGTTTACTATAAACTTGGAGGGAAACGCTTTTTATGGTATTTAGCCTTTGAACCCGGTTTTATTGAATTTAAAGCCACTCCAGGCAGAAGAAATGGTTATATGGTTGGCTTTTACCCGGGCGTTGAGTATTTAATAAATGACTCTTTTTCAATAAATATTGACATTGGCCCATCGTACATCGATTTAGACTCTGCCAAAGCGTCTGGCTTTGAGTGGATATTAAATACAGGTATACGCTTTTATCCATAGTGTAAAATATTAATTGACAAAAACAGATATAGGACAAAACTATGAAAAAAATAATTCTTTTACTTCTTGCGATTTTTCTTGCAGGCACACTTTTTGCTGAGCTGCACTTTGGACCAATTTCGGCAATACAAAAAAAAGTTCGTGAGTACGAAGAAAATATAAAACCACCCCCAACCGACCCTATAATACTGCCCGCAAATTTTTCTGGTTCATTTGACTCACCTCGCGGGTATCACCTTTCACAAGCCATATCCTCATACACAATTACTGGCGATGCTATTTTTACTTCATTTTTAATAATTGACTCAACAGTTACAATAAAGTTTGCAGGCCCTTATAGTTTTAAAGCAAACTGTAAAGTTACCGCAATTGGCACAAAAACAAACCCGATAGTTTTCACTTCAGGCAAAAGTGCACAAGCTCGTGGCGACTACAACAATGTAAACCTCGGTAAAGAAACAAACACAGATGACACAACATTAAAATATGTTACCTTTGAGTACGGTACATCGCAAAATATTTATGGTAACTCAGGCGCTTTAGTTGAAAACTGCACATTTGCCGATTCAAACTTACTTTACACCAATTTATATACAAACGGCACAGTTAAAAACTGCGACTTTTTACGTAACCGAAATTTATCTTCACTTACTGGCGACACTATGGATATTTTTATACTTGGCGCACCGCAAATTACATACTGCAATATAGCTGGATATGTTAACTCAGACCTTGGTGCAGGCCAATATAGAATTAATGATTCAAACCTTACTAAAAATTCATTTCCAGTACTTCAAAACAATGCAAATTATACTATAGAGATAACAAACAACTATTGGGTAGATAACTCAACCACAACACTTTTTGTAACCACAACACCCTTACCACCACCAACTCCTTACATAACAATTACACACGGACACATAAATTATTCAACCAGTTCCTTTGTTACATCTGCCGGTGTGCAATAACGCACAACATAATGTTTCTTTAAACAATCCATTAATCAATTTATGCAAAACAAATATCTTCCTGTTTATGATGTAATTGTAGTTGGCGGCGGACCGGCGGGGCTTATGGCAGCCGGCAATGCGGCGACACTTGGTGCAAAAACACTTCTATTAGAAAAAACTTACCGGCTTGGCTCAAAACTTTTGCTCACTGGTGGTGGCCGATGCAACATTACAAACAACGCTGAGCAAAGTGAGTTTATAAACGCCTTTGGCCAAAATGGTAATTTTTTATACCCTTCTTTTAGTGCGTTTTCAAATACCGACTTGATAGCTTTTCTAGATCGCTACGGAGTAACTACCCGCACAGACCCCGACGGTAAAATTTTCCCGGCGGACGACCTTGCCCAAAGCGTGCTTAGCGCACTGCGTAAATATGCAGAAGAAAATAAAGTACGCATACTGCACAACAGTGAAGTTGAAGAACTTATATTTTCTGAGGAAGATGAGCAAAAAGTAAGTGGGGTTAAACTAACCAACAACTCAATATTCCCTGCAAAAACAATAATTATTGCAACAGGTGGCCTATCATACCCACAAACCGGCTCCACAGGAGCAGGATATAAACTTGCGCAACAATGCGGGCACAGCATAACTCCACTCTTACCTGGCCTTGTACCACTTGAATCAAACGCAAAATTCATAAAGGACCTTCAAGGGCTTACGCTTAAAAAAATTAACATATCCATTTTAATAGACGGCAAAGTGGCAATTTCACAAATTGGAGATTTGTTATTTACACACTTTGGAGTATCTGGGCCAAAAATACTTATACTCAGCCATATTGCAGTCAATGCTCTATCACAGGGGAAAACAGTTGATATATCCATAAACCTAAAACCCCAATATGAAAACGAATTTCCTATGCAATTGCAAAGAGAACTAACTAGTGCCGGATCAAGAACCCTTTGGCAGTATTTAGAAATTGTTCTGCCGCGCACTTTGGCCCCTGTAATTGCCGATATGTGCTGTGAAATTAAAACAAAGTCATGCGCCTCACTTAAAAAAAATGAAATTGCAAAAGTCGCATCATTATTTACAAACTTTACAGTTCACATAACAAAACCGCGACCAATAGAAGAAGCAACCATTACCTGCGGCGGGGTAAATTTAGATGAAATAAACCCACAAACTTTACAGTCACGTAAAAATAACGCAATATATTTTTGCGGTGAGGTTTTAGACCTTGCGGCAATAACAGGCGGCTTTAATTTGCAAGAAGCATTTTCTACCGGCTATCTTGCAGGTTTAAGCGCGGCTAAATATGCTAAAGCCGGGAACATTAAAAATATTTAAGAGCTTAACAATAATAGAATCTAAATTGCTAAAATGCACAGAATGAAAAACAACAAAACATTTTTTATTCAAACCTTTGGATGCCAAATGAATATGGCCGACTCAGATGCCGCCTCACTTTGGCTAACTTCTAAAGGTGTTATGCAAACACAAAATAAAGAAGATGCTGACTTTATTATTATAAACACCTGCTCAGTTCGCGAGCACGCGGAAGAGCGAGCCATATCATACATTGGGCGTTTAAAACCTTTTAAAATTAAGAATCCTGAGCTAGTTATAATTATGGTTGGTTGTTCGGCAGAACTGCTTGGCAACACCGTTAAAAACCGCCTTCCAATAATTGACCTTGTAATTGGGGCAAAAAGTATGCCGCGCTTTGGTGATATATTTGAAGAAAATTTTGGTCACCTGCTTGCTAGTGAAACACCAACATACGATACAGAGTTAAGCATGCCTACTCATCAGCCATCAAAAATTGCAACATTCCTAAACATTATGCGAGGATGCAATAACTACTGCGCTTACTGTGTTGTACCTTATGTTCGCGGGTCAGAAGTTTCAATTGATCCATCTGAAATTTTATCTGAAATAAATAGGCTTGTGAAAATTGGGGTAAGAGAAATTACACTTTTAGGCCAAAATGTTAACTCTTATAAAGGCAAGAACTCAGATGGTAAAACAATTGACTTTACAGATTTACTAACTCAAATACACTCAATAAAAGAAATCAAACGCATTCGTTTTATGTCTAACCACCCAAAAGATTTTTCAGATAAACTTATAAATACTATTGGTTCATTGCCAAAAGTTTGCAACCATATTCACTTGCCGTTGCAGTCGGCTTCTGATGGCATCTTAAAGATAATGAACCGCAATTACACCTACGAACATTACAAAGAAATTGTAAATAAATTGCGTAAGCAAAAACCAGATATTTCCTTAACCACCGATATAATAATTGGCTTCCCGGGTGAAAGCGAAGATGACTTTAATACTACCCTTAATGCAATAAAAGAACTGAAGTTTGACTTAATTTATGCCTTTAAATATTCACCGCGCAAAGGCACAAAATCGGCATTACTCAAAGAAACGATTACCAGAGAAGAAAAAGAAGTACGCCATAAAATATTTTTAGAAGCAACAAACCTAACTAATGAACAAAAGAACGCTAAACTTATAGGAACAAAACAAGAAGTGCTTATTGAAACACAGGAAAATGAAAAATATGTAGGCAGAACTTCTTCAAACATAAAAGTTTTCGTAGATTCTGCTCAAGCGGCGCCACAGCTTATTGGCAAAATTATTTCGGTTGAAATAACTGCCTCAAAAGTAAATACTCTGTCGGGAATTATTGTATCTTGAAAAAAATTATTATTTCACTAATTCTAATAGTTATTTTTATTGTGCTTTTTTTTGTATTTGGTATTCCACGCCACATAGCAAACAATGTATTTTTTCAAAATGAAGTGCAGAAATATGCTAAGTCTAATAAAATTGACCCGCTGTTTGTAAATGCCGTTATTGCTGTAGAATCAAAGTTTATTCATAGTGCACATTCAAAAAGTGGAGCTGTTGGTTTAATGCAGATAATGCCGTCTACTGCACAAGAACTATCCAATGAACTTGGGGAAAAAAGTTTATACAAAAACCTTGAAAACCCCAAAACCAATATTCGTCTTGGAGTTTATTATCTAAAAAAACTCCTTATAATGTTTAATGGCAACAAAACACTTGCATTGGCGGCCTACAATGCTGGCTCTGGCAATGTTTCAAATTGGTTAAAAAAAGATAAAAGTATTAAAACAAATATAGAAAATATACCGTTTGAGGAAACAAGAAATTATGTATCAAAAGTTCTTAGAACATACGACCTATTTAAAAGAATAGAAAAATGGATAACAAACTTAATAACCAAACACCCTTAATGCGCCAATACCATGAAATAAAAGATCGCTACCCATTTGCGATTGTTTTTTTTCGTTTAGGTGACTTTTATGAAATGTTTGGTAACGATGCAATTGAAGCCGCACCAATTTTAGAAGTAACACTAACTAAAAGAACCAATACGCCAATGTGCGGGGTACCATACCACGCGATAAATGGATACTTGCAAAAACTTGTAAAAGCCGGCAAAAAAATTGCCATTTGTGAACAGCTTGAAGAACCGGGTGCAGGTAAAAAAATTGTTAAACGCGATGTCGTTCGCCTTATAACACCTGGCACAATCCTTGAAGATAATCTCCTGACTGCAAAAGTAAATAACTACTTAGCCGCGCTTTGTTTTAGAAATGACACAAGCCAAGCAAATGGTGAAGATGAAGTCGGTGTTGCTTTTGTTGACATTTCAACAGGTGAGTTTTTTACCACACAGGCAAGCAAAAACATTGTTTTGCAAGAACTTGCCAAAACACAAGCAAATGAAATTTTAATATCAAAAGATTTCACCTGCTCTAAAACTTTGAAAGCATTAAAGGAAACTCAAACCACCATAACACAAGTTGAAAGCTATTTATTTTCCACAGAGCGAGCTCAAGAAAAAATAAAACAAAGTTACAAAATTCACTCGCTAAAACCATTTGGTTTAGATACTAAACCACTTTCAGCCGGTGCGTGCGCCGCACTACTTGCTTACATAGAAAACACTCAATTATCCAACTTACCAAACCTTTCAAACATTCGTTACTATAGCTTAGATAACTTTATGTCGCTTGACGAGGCTGCGATAAAAAATTTAGAACTTGTGCGTGCGCTTAACACGCAAAGCACTCAAGGGTCGCTACTTGAAGTAATAGACAAAACCCTAACACCTATGGGTGCAAGAATGCTGCGTTCGCGTTTGCTTAAACCACTTTTGATTTTAGATGAAATAAAAGCACGCCAAAGCGCCGTTGAATTTTTTGTTGAAAATACACTTGTCAGAAAAACAATCAGCGAATACTTAAAAAAAATATCTGATATTGAAAGAATTCTTGGCCGCATTGCCTCAAATACAGCAAACCCTCGCGAATTGCTTGGTCTAAAAACATCACTTGATGCCACAGTAGAAATAAAACAAGCTCTTATCCCGGCCGGTATTTTATCGTTACCAAAAGCAATATCTGAAATAAAAGAAGATATAAATATAAAAATTGATGTTGCCCTACTAATTGAGCAAACCATTAACCCCGAGCCACCAATAAACTTTAAAATGGGCGGGATAATTAAAACTGGTTTTAATACAGAATTGGATGAACTTAACGCTTTAAGAACGGATACAAAAAAACTAATTTCTGAAATTGAAACCACAGAGAAACAAAAAACCGGAATAACCTCGTTAAAAGTTGGCTACACATCAGTTTATGGCTACTATATTGAAATAACAAAATCATATCTTCACCTTACGCCGCAGCATTACATAAGAAAACAAACCGTAACCGGCGGTGAACGCTTTATTACCCCTGAGCTTAAGGCATTTGAAGAAAAAGTATTAACCGCTGAAGATAAAATAATTAAATTAGAGCTGTTTTTATTTAACATGCTAAAACAGGAAATTTTAACGCACACCCAAGAATTGCGTAAATGTGCAAGCGCAATTGCGGAGTTAGATTTTTTTGTATCACTATCATGGGTGGCGGCTCTAAACAACTATGTAAAACCACAATTAAACGACTCGTTACAAATTAATATTACCGATGGCCGCCATGCGGTAATTGAAAAACACATTAAAAGCGGCTCTTTTGTGCCAAACGACACTTTATTAGATGGGCATGCAAACCATCTTATGCTTATTACAGGGCCCAATATGGCGGGAAAATCTACATATCTGCGCCAGGTTGCGCTAATTTGCATACTTGCGCAAATTGGCTCATTCGTGCCTGCACAACAAGCAAATTTAAGCATTGTAGATAAAATATTTACGCGAATCGGCTCTGGTGATAACTTAGCCGGTGGAGAAAGCACATTTATGGTAGAAATGCGCGAAACAGCGCACATATTAAACCAGTTCACTCAGAGAAGTTTAATTATCTTGGACGAGGTTGGCAGGGGCACATCTACTTACGACGGTATTTCCATAGCAAAAGCTGTTGTCGAATATTTAAATTTGCCAAGAATCAAAAATGGCGCAGGCCCGAAAGTGCTATTTGCAACACATTACTTTGAACTTACAAATATGGCACAAACTCAAGAGGGTATAACAAACTTTAATATTGAAGTTAAAGAATGGCAAGGGGAAGTAATATTCCTGCACAAAATAATACCCGGTGCCGCCGACCGTTCTTATGGCATTCATGTAGCAAAGCTTGCAGGTCTGCCTGACTTAGTAATAAAAAAAGCATCAAAAACTCTTGCTGAACTTGAAACCAAGTTACCTCTATCCGAAAACAATATTGGTAACAACAGTCCTCAATTAAGCTTAAATTATAAACCTATACAAGTTAAGGAAAATACTTCATTTTTGTCGGATATTATGTTAGAATTAAAAAGCATTGATTTAGAAAACATCACACCAATAGAGGCATTTAAATATCTGCTTGAATTAAAAAACCGCCTCACTAAAGAGGAATAAAAATGCTTAACAGAAGAAAAGAAGAAAGAATTCCATTTCTTGACAAAATTTATCATGCAATTCAGCTTGTTATAGACAAAGAGGTGGTGCCTGGCATTATGGTGAACCTTTCAAGCGGTGGAATAAGCATAATAACTTTTGCAAAACTAAAAATAAACCAGCCGATAAATATGGCATTCAAACTTCAATCTCTAATAATAAAATCTGTAAGTGGCAAGGTTGTTTGGTGCAAAAAAGTTGGCGAAATGTGGCGCATAGGCATTGCTTTTACTAAAATTGATCCTGTAAACGCCCAGACTATCAACTATATGGCTGCTGATTTTGCTCAATGTGAAAGAAAAATTTCTCTTAAAGAAAAAAATGTCTGTTTCAACAAATGCTCTTACTACCGTATGTGTAATAAACCGCAAAAGATAACCAAAACAAAAAAATGACACAAACCTCATATAATTTCTTGCTTTGCGTAAAAAAATAACACAATCACATTATGCCAATAAAAATACTTTCAGAAGAAACAATCAATAAAATAGCCGCAGGAGAGGTAATTGATCGCCCTGCAAATGTAATAAAAGAACTTATAGAAAACTCTATTGACGCAAAGGCAAAAACTATAGGGATTGAAATTTCAAATGCAGGCAAAAAACTTTTGCGTGTTCGTGACGATGGTATAGGCATGGACAGAGCAGATTTAATGCTTTCTGTAACACGCCATGCTACAAGTAAAATTACTGTTTATCCCGACCTCTTCACCATTTCTACTTTTGGCTTTCGCGGCGAGGCACTTGCATCTATTGCGGCAGTTTCAAACTTCACTTTAAAAAGCAGGCCTGTTGGTTGGGATAGCGGATGGGAAATAAAAATATCTGGCGGTAAAATTAGAGAAAGCCGTGCTGCGGCTTGTGCGCAAGGCACCATAGCCGAAGTACACGATTTATTTTTTAACACTCCTGCCCGTGAGAAATTTTTAAAATCTGAAAACACTGAAAAACACCACATAATAAAAATAGTTGAAGAAATAGCTATTGCCAATAAAGAAGTGTCTTTTACGCTAATTATTGATGAAAAAACTATTTTTCAAACAACTGCAACGAACTCAACTTTTGAAAGAATTTTAGATATTTACGGCAAAGAATTTGCATCAAAGCTTACTTCGGTAAACGCCACGCACCCATTTGTTTCATTAACTGGTTTTTGCGCTAAGCAGGGTATGTTTATGCCAACAAAAGACTATCAACTTTTGTTCGTAAATAAACGCCCGGTAAAATTCACAAAATCGCTAATGCACGCCTTTTACCAAGCATACAGGCCAAACCTACCAGAAAAAGCGCATCCTGCCGCTCTACTACTAATGGATATTAACCCGGAGTTTATAGATATAAATGTTCACCCGACAAAACGGGAAATAAAGTTTTCAAAAGAACAAGAACTGCACTCATTTTTACTTGCTGCAATAAAAAATGCAATTTTTGGTAGCGGGACAATTTCACAAACAATTTCCGCAGAGCAACCGACCGATAAAATGCATTACTCACAAAATTTTGCAAAATTTAATGTAAAAGATGCTATTTTGGCTAACCAACCCTATATTTATAAAGAAAACGAGATAAGCCACAACTATATTGCTGCTCAAAATAGTAATCAAAACACAACATTAAAAGATGCTACTAATTTAAATATTGATGGTGCTGAAATAAAAATAATTGGTCAATTATTTAAAATGTTTATTCTCGCGCAAAAAAACGACGCCTTACTTCTTATTGACCAGCATGCCGCGCACGAACGCATAATGTTTGAAAAATACTTTCAACAAATAACACAAGGAAGTATTTCAATTCAAAACCTGCTTATACCCATAACATTAGAACTACCTCAAAGCCAATACACATTGCTTGAAGAAAACTTTGACAATTTATCGGAACTGGGAATAAAAGTTGAACCATTTGGCTTAAAAACAGCTAAAATAAGCGCGATACCTTCGGCGCTTGGCTTTGACCCAAATGCAAAAGCAGTGCTTTTAAGCGCTCTCCAAGCTCTTGGCGAAAACCTTAAAATTTCAAAATCAGAAAAAATTGAGAAAATTGCCAAAAGCGCTTGTACGGCAAGCATAAAAGCCTCTGAGTTTATGACAACAATAGAAATGGAAACATTAGTAAAAAACCTTTTTGAATGTTTGCACCCGTTTAATTGTCCGCACGGCAGGCCCACGCTAAAGCAAATCACCAGATTAGAAATGGAGAAGTTCTTTGGCAGGAAGTAGTTTTACTAATTTGATAAGTTGTTTCCCGATTGTTTATAAAAACTTTTTGGTTTTGAAATTTGACAACAAAAAATGCTTTTGATACACTTGTGCCACAAAATAAATGTTTACACAATGAAAATCATCAACTGTTAAACTCCTGTTTATAAAATAAGCAGGGGTCTTTTTAATAACAGCAAAAATCTTTTAAAAAGGAGGTGTCAATATGAGAAAACTTATGCTTGTTCTTTTCTTCGCAGCAGTTGTGTTTGCAGGATGCCAAAAGAAGGAAGCCGCAGTAGTAACCGATGAAGCAGCAATGGCCCCAACAGCAACAGATGTTGTAGTTTCAACAGAAGTCGCAGCAACTCCAGCAACAGCGAAGTAATTGTAATTTTAATAATTTAAAAGCAGGGATATAATTTTATATCTCTGCTTTTTTATTGTATCATAAGGTATGAATTTAAAATTAAAAACACATCCCGCCACATTTGCGGTTGTTATCTGCGGTCCTAGCGCATCAGGCAAAACAAGTACTGCAATCAATTTAGCTAATAAAATTAACGGGGAAATAATTTCTGCTGACTCGAGGCAGGTTTATCGCTATTTAGACATTGGCACAAATAAAGAAGGCATTTTTTCTAAAGAGAAAGACTGCCGTATTGCCTCAAACATACCACAACACCTCACAGATATAATTAACCCCGATGAGTTTTTTGATGCAGGCAAATTTGTTGAACTTGCCAAAGAAAAAATTTGTGAAATAATTAATAATGGAAAAGTGCCCATAATTGTTGGTGGGACTGGTCTTTACATAAAAGCACTAACAGAAGGGCTTGCTCCTGCCCCACCTAGGGATAACGAACTGAGAGCCCAACTTAATTCAATTGTAGAAACACATGGGTTAAAACCGCTTTATGAGGAATTAAAAAAAGTTGATGCTGACCTTGCAGAAAAAAATCGCCAAAACCCACAACGCCTCATTCGCTCAATTGAAGTATTGCGCCTCTGCGGAAAATCGCCAAGCCAGCTTTCAAGAGAAAATAAACCTTCGCAAAAAGGATTGTTTATAAAGTTTGCCTTAAAAATCCAGCGGAATAACCTATATGAAAAAATAAACAACCGAACAGAGCGAATGCTAAAACAAGGTCTAATAGATGAAACAAAAAAAGTAATTGCTATGGGTTATACTAAGGGGTCAG
>Ga0247840_10009900_pt1 | contig 12100 bp, 10 predicted proteins | sample LaCruzMarch2015__FD_192404 | JGI IMG/M metagenome (GOLD analysis project Ga0247840, IMG submission 192404) | Freshwater microbial communities from meromictic Lake La Cruz, Castile-La Mancha, Spain - LaCruzMarch2015_17m | ecosystem: Environmental > Aquatic > Freshwater > Lake | place: Spain...
AGAAGTAAACGAGAACCCAACTAAGATTCTGTTTCGTCAGAAATTCAACCAATGTTGGGTAAAGAAAAGCGATATTCGCGTGAAAGAAACTCTCGGTTTCCTTGACGGGGATAAAGTAATCCGTATCGTAGTTCCAGAAGAAGTAGCAAATACCTTGGAACTTGAAGGTATTCTGGATTGATCTTTACTGGGAAGCATGGAGTCATGCGGTGAGCGTAACTTCCTCAATAAATTACGCGCCTTACATGGCATCAACAGCCAAGCGGCAATACATGGGGCCGTTACCGAAACCATGACCAAGAGTAACGCCTTGGCCCAGTATTAATTTTATATGGTCGGCGGGTGAGATAAAAACTATATCTGGGTTTTCCCTTGGAATGGTTTCAATAATACCGAGTTAACCCGGCCACCAACAATCCTCTTGACATAACGGATTGATTGTATGATTTTTTATAATCTATGGGATGTTGCAATAATCCAAATTATCAAGATCGAGCGGCCCGTGAATCTATAAATAATTCAGTTTATAGGGCGTGTCAATGCGCTACAGAGGCTTGCGAATGCAAAAATGTTGCACTTCAAGTTCTTATTGCCGTGGAATCTTCTGCCGAATCAGCATCAAGTGATGCTTATCAATCTCAAGCAATTTGGAATGATTTTCAAACAAGATATCTTGGTGCATCAACTACAAATCCAGTAACAACATCTGTTGGTGCTTTATACTTTAACACGATTAGCAATGCATTTTTTGTATGGAATGGATTATCATGGCAAGTTGTAACTGGAACTGGAACTGTAACAAATGTAGCTACTGGAACTGGTTTAACTGGAGGGCCGATTGGAACAACAGGAACAATTAGTCTTGCAAATACATCTGTTGTTTCTGGAAATTATACAAACTCAAACATTACAGTCGATAGCCAAGGGAGAATAACATTAGCTTCTAATGGGACGAATGGAACCCTTACAAGTATAATTGCTGGAACAGGGTTAAATGGTGGAACAATAACATCTTCTGGAACAATTTCAGCAAACTTTGGAACTACATCAGGAACTATATGCGCTGGAAATGATAGTAGGGTTGTAAATGCTGCTACACAAATAACGAATTCTTCTGCAATTACTTTATCTCCAACTCAAGGTGTAATAACATCTATTCCATCTTATGTGAAAAGAATTACATTTCATTTTCAAGATGTTGTTGTTTCTGGCGGAAGTGACCATGAAATTGTTATACAATTTGGATATGGAGCTACGCCAACATATTTAACAAGTGGATACATTTCTGCATATACTATTCTTGGTTCATCAGGAGCAACTGAAGGCAATGTAGCTGGAGTTGGGTTTTCATTGTATTTTTTACCGACCTCTGGATTCACCCAGAATGGTTCAATTACATTTACATTAGTTGATTCTTCAGTAAATAAATGGAGTGCCTCTGGAATTTATGCCGTATACAATTCAAGTTTTGTTCCACAACAGTCATATTTAAGCTATGGAAGGGTTGATCTTGGCGCGGGAAATAATATTTCAGCAATAAAAATATTCCCACAAAGCTCACAAAAAACATTTACTGCCGGATCAATTATTGCAACTTTCGAGAACTAATCTTCGCCCCAATCATCTACGGAATACTCATCATCTTGAGAGTATTCGACTCTTTTTTCTTCCCGCGACCAGAATCGATTAGTTGGAACTGGTTTATCGTTTCCGATAAAAACAAGTCCATTCCTCCGCGCCATTTCGAGTGCGTAAATTAAGCTATCACTTAAATCTGGCGAGTATCCTGTTCGTCTTTTAAGATCATCTTTGGTTTCGATGGCAATCTTCTTATTTTTTATAGTATAGCGACGAAGGCAAAGTTCCCGCGCTAAATCAGAGTTTGCACTAATTCCAAATATTACCCTACTTTTAAAAGCGTGATAAGCTGAATAGTAGTATTCACTGACAAGACGATCATAAACATCACTGCATGGTCTTTTGTCAACCTCTGCTGCCATTCTGTCGGTAGGTTTACCCATAGATGAGATAAGAGCAATGGCCGCGCCTGTAGAGTCAGTTCTGAGCCACTCACGAATGATAGCCTGGCCAACCCGCCCACCATCACCAGAAACATCCATACCAAATTTAGTAGGCTGAACTCCAGCCGACTTACACAAAGTAACAACTTCAGTAGCCAATTGGATTTCAAACTCAACGGAGGCATTAGCAGATAGTTGGATTACTTTCTGACTTTCAAGCCACATAACACGATTACGAGTTCCGCGAACGAATCCAAGTTTAGCAATGGTAAGAACGCATCGGTCACCACCAATTGTAAATGAAGTATCGAAGCCAGCTACTTTAGTAAATCCTTCAGAATCCCAAAGCGGTTCCTCGTTGGTATCGGCGTTACGAATAAGATCAGAAGTAATTACAGTTTGAATAAACCCAGACTTCGGCCACCATCCGATAGCGTTACGAACATAGTCAATAGCGTTTTCGTCGCCATAACACTGTTTAAGCATCATTTCCTGTTTTTTCCGATCCATCAAAAATGGAAAGGGTGATGGTTCATCCGGGCGAGCATCAAAGTTAGGAGACTTCATGCCGTTGTAGAATAAACAGATTCCAGTTTCTGTTTCCCAATCCATCATATCTTGGTTTACAGAATCGAAGTTAGATTTACCTTTTGGCATTGCCCATCGAGTGTGGGGATTATCTCCTTCTGATGGGTTCCCAATACCAATAAATGTAACATCGTCGTTTGCTGAAAGGTTAACGCGAGCGGTAATTGCTCCTAATTCCATTTCAGGCAACTCATCAAGTGCCAATCTAACCCGATCATTCTTACGACCACGGGTAGTATCAATAGCCTTTTGACCCTCGTTACCTGATTGAAAGGCCAAAGCTTTTATCGCATTACGATAATCTTTATCTTCATCATTAGATGCTCCACCCCAAACAATCATGTGGCGATAGTCAATTAACTTACCAATCTGAATATTTGCACACTTCCAAAGTTTAGAGATGATACCCCAAATACGATCTTCGGACGCACCGAGAGTAGTGGTAGCAACCCAAGATGATGTGCAGTGAGGGGCAGAACACCAATCCAAATAAATCCAAAGTGCAACTGGGAACGAGTTATGTGTTACAACCCCATCTCCAAGTAAAAATCTGTGATTTCCATCAACTGAAAATCCAAAGTATTCACCTTCTCCAATATCCTCAATTTCAAATGATGTAGCGGTGCAATCACGGAGAGTTGCAACTTTTTTTAACGGCTTTTCCTTTAATGGAAGTTTTGCCAACTCTGATCCAGAAAGTCTAACGCGATAATATATTTCAGAAAATCCAATGCTTTTAATAGAACATTTTTTTTCGCTTAATTTTACTTTGATTCCCAAGGACTCTGCCAAATTTTTTACCTGCATTGCTAATCCACGAAATTTTGAAATATACTCAAATCCAGAATCTTGATGAATATGTCCGTCACTGTCTAATAACCCGGCCAGAACTCCACGCCTTACCTTTAGTGAGTTCATTAAATATTCTGGTCTGATAAATTTTTCGCGTCCATTTTCTGAATCAAAAGAAGATGTTTTTAAGAACTCCGTAAGTTGATTTTTAAAAGAATCCGATCTAACGCAGAATGTTTGGCAAGATTTTTCTTGATAACCAACATGAACTCGAAATCCAATAGATGTAAAATATTGAGTCCAATAATTTGACATTGCACCATGTGGAGTATGTAATATCGGTTTATCAGTTCCTCCATCACCAAGCCATGCTCCATAACAATATGGATCATATGGAATATCTTGCACTTCAAATTCAGCAGGAGCAGAAAACTGCAATAGTCTTCTTTTTTTGTCGGCGGAGAGTTTCAAATAATCTTGAATTGGAATATCAACAATTTCGCCCTTCTTCCATTTTTGACTCAATTTTCCAGAACCGCATTTTTTATTGTATCCAACCTTTAAAGATAAAATATGAGAATCATTGCAAACCCACGATTCTCCACGCATTGGGTTTATGCGATACAGTTTTGATTTCCCTGAAGTAGTGGAAAGAACTTTTCTTGGAGTCAAATCATCACCACAAATAATATCTCCAGCCTTTACATTTTCAACGGTCTTGATCTCGCCAGAAAACATTCTGATTGGTGTTCCTTTTCCCAGACATTTCCCCATTGAAGCTGCGCCAGCTAAACAAATATCTGTATTGTTACAGAGTTCTTCAAGTGTTCTTAGAAGTTGAGTATTGGTATATCCTCGGTTGTAGATAGCAACATCATTCGGCCATTGAAGTTTCACAGCGTTAAGGAAATGTTCCGCTGGCGTTAGTAACTTAAAATCTTTTAGGTTAATATTATGTTTAACGCAGTAATCTTTTCCATAGTCACCACGGGATATTGCATAACAGTAAAGTTCAATGCCCAAGTCATCCATGTTTTCGGAAAACTTCATCCCATACTTTTGAACTCCCTTGCTTGTAGAAAAAACTCTTGACATATCAATAAGAAAATATATTTTCAGTCAGAAAGCAAGATGAAACTGAAAAACAAGAACCTCGCTCCTGTCGGCGGCTACTACTGGAAATATGAAATTAAGAGGGGCAAACTAACATTTCCAGCGATTGTTTATGGGAACTCATGGTCAAGTTTGATTGCTGGAGTTAAAAAAGATTACCGCTCAAACGGAGTCGAGCTTCCAGATAACATCGAGCAAATGATAGAAGATCAAATCTGCCAAAGGCAACCAAGTGATCGTTGCTGGTATAGTGATGGGCTTGGTGATCGGATCGCTCAAGCCATTCATACAGTAGCTGCGGTTACTGATAAAGTTTTAGGAACTCAACTTGAGCATAAAGCTCGCGGATGTAGTTCTTGCAATAAGCGAAGAACTGCGCTTAACTCATTATCGTAAACGATAAAAATATATGCTCTCAATAGGTAATGACAATTTTTCACTTGCCACTTTAGATCAAGATGGCAAACCACCAGAAACGCGAATCTCCAACGCCAGTCATGCTTGGAACATAGCAAATAATTTAAGGCTTGCTAATATCGGGCGCGAGAATAAACGAATCCGTATCTACAAGGCTTATAAGATGTTCCCACCTACGGGATATAGTAAACTTGCCGAGAAGCGTTTACCTTGGCAATCGGATGTTAACTATGGTCAACTTGGATTTATCGTTGATAACCAAAAGTCCAGTTACTACGATGTAATTACTGAGCGTCAGGCTTGCTGCACAATCAAAAGTAAATTTGGAAATGAAAAAGAACGACTGGTTAATTCCGAAAACATCTCCATTGCTTTTGACCAAGCATTGCGTGAATGGCCCGGATACCTCTACAACACAGAGCAAGACCTTGAGGAAATGCTATTGTATGGAAAGGGTATTGGAATGTGGGATAGTCCACTTGGATGGATGCCAGAACACATTTTCCTCTCAGACCTTCTCTTTCCAGACGACATTAGGATCGACTTTTGCAACCTTGAGGAGTTTGTTAGGCGTGTCCGTTTGACTCCCTACGAACTCTACAAAAAGATTGAGAATAGGGAAGCGGCAGAAGCGATGGGATGGAATGTGGACGCGGCTATTGATGCTATCCGATTTCATCGTGCATTTACAAACAACCGAAAGACTCGCGAAGACTTCTTCCGCACAATCAGCGAGTCAGGATTTAACTGGTCACTTTCTGTTAACCAAAAGATTGATTTGTTTGAAGTATACTGGAGGGAGTTTAATGGTAAGATTAGTAAAGCAATTATCTTACAAGACTACCAACCAATCGCTGACTACATTAACTCCAATGTAAAAGGTGCTGGAAAAATCAGCGAGGATGATGTCAGAACTCAGCATGGTTTTATGATGCTCAAGGTTGGACTTTTCAACTCATGGGATGAGATCATGTATATGCTCACAGACTCTGTGGGTAGTGGACTTTTCCAAGACATTAAGAGCCAAGCGGAATCGGCGTTTGTCGCTTGCCGCCAGTATGACTTCACGATGAACTCATTGGTTGATGCTGTCCGACTCAACTCCATGCTGATGATTGAGGGGCAGGGGCCAGATTCAACCAAGATGTTAAAACAGATGGAGTGGTTGCCAATCAGCGTAATGCCAGATGGGGCAAAGTTTATCCAGAACCGCTTCCAACTTCCAGTAGCAGAAAGCATGAGCTTTATGCAGTTCTTCATGGGAGATATGTATAGGGGCATGGGTCAGTATCGCATCAACGCACCTACCGCTGGAGGAAAGCAAAGGACAAAAGGCGAAGCAGAACTTGATGCCGCCGAGTCTGCTAAACTATCTGGAACTCAAATCCGTCGATTCAACGAGTGCCAAACTCTTTACTTCAAACAACTCTACAAACGATTTGTAAGCGCAAAATCCAGCGATGATGGATATGAGTATGTTAAGAAGTTCTATGAGATTCTTGAAGAACTTGGAACTCCCAAAGAAGCTGCGGCATATAAGAACATAACCAGCATCCGTTCTAATCTGATCAATGGAGCAGGTAGCCCATCATTCAAGTTAATCACAGCAGAGAAACTATTACAGATTACAGCAATCACCCCAGCAAACGAAGGGCAAGAGAACGCAGTTAAGGACGCAATCGCCGCACTTTCTGGTCGAGACAACGTAGCTCGCTACCGGAATACTAAACCAAGCAAGATTGATGATACTGCCCGTATTATTGGATTTGAAAATGCTGGTATGACGGATGCGTTTGTTAATCCACAAAACTTCCCAGTGTTGCCAACCGATCCTCATATTGAACACGCAGTTGGTCACATCCAAGACATGATGATGCAGTTGCAGATGAATATGCAATCTGTTCAGCAGGGGCAACCAGAGCTTTCAGAGCTTTCAAGGGCAGTCCGCTCAGTCAAATTTAAGGGCGGTCACATCATGGCTCACGTGGAATTCATAAGCAAAGACCCATCGAAGCAGGACTTCTTGAAACAATTCATGCAGGGAATGGGTGAGGCTCAAGCAATGGCTGATGAACTCCAACAAGTGTATGTTCAGATGGCAGAAGCTGAAGCTCAAAAAGCTGGTCAACCAAACTCCGAAGAAGATATTAAACTCCAATACCTTACAGCTAAATCTGGCATTGAGGTTGATACTAAGAAGAAGCTCGCTGACATCTCAATTGGCAAGGCTTCTATCTCACACGCTCAACGCACCGAGCAACGCAAGGAACAGGGTATTACTCAACTTGCGCTTCAGAAAGTCAAGGCCCGTGCAGAGATTCAGAAGACTAAAGGTAAGATGAAGGCTGAACAACCAGAGATGGAAGAAGAGACTGAAGAAATGGAAGTCGAAACTCCAGAAGCTACCAAAGAACTTGAGATGGAAGAAACACCAATGCAAACATGACAACAGAAAAAATAAAATCCCTATGCGGGTCAATAACATCACACGAAGACTGGAATAAGCTACAAGCGTATTTGCTTCTCAATGTAAACCCACCAGAAGGAGTAACCACACTCATCCATGCAATCAAAGCTATTGAAGCTATTGGAACAGAAGAGCAGTCCGCCTTCAAAAAAACAAAATCTGCTGGAAAGTATAAAGAGCCAGCGGACAGCACGATTGATCCAGACCTCGACGAAATCTAATTTATGGCAGACACAAATGACACAGCAGAAGTAATCAAAGAACTGAAGTCTAAACCTCAAGTTCCGATTAAGGGCAATACATCTGACTTCCTAAAGAAGTTCAGCCAACAACAAACTGACGATGGCAAACCAAGTGCTAACAATGTCGGTGATCCAAAACTTGGAATAAGAAAATTCGATGAAGAAGAACCACCAGAAGAACCATCAGGAGTTACCGAAGCTGAAATCACATCTGACAGAACCGGAAAGAAAAAAGGATTTGTTGAACGGCAAATTGAAGAAAACCGAAAGCTCAAAGAAGAACTTGAGAAATACAAAAAAGATGAAATCCCAAAGTTTGAAACCAAAATCCAAGAGCTTGAGCGAATGGTCTCCGAGGCAACCTCGACTAAGGAATCAAACCACTACCAAGAACAACTCAACAAAGCCAACCAAGATAAGATTGAAGTTGAGCAACAGTTATCAGAGCAGATTAAAGATTTGCGAGGCAAGTTGGACTTCCATGACATCACAAGCAACCCAGATTTCAAAAAGACTTACCTTGACCCGATCAAAAATACTTACGATGGCGCAAGAAATTTGCTCTCAAATGATCCAACGCTTCTTTCAGTCTTCTCACGTGCTGTTAATGCAAACGCCTCCATCTTCAATTCGGCATCCGAAGAGGATCGTAGAGCGGCAGAAGCCGACCGCGACCAAGCGTTCGAGGAAATCACGAACTCACTCTCGCAATTCAAGCAGTATCAATTCGCGGAGCAAGTCAACAGCTTCATCAAAGCAACTCAAGGACATCACGCAGCTCTTATCAACTTTGAAGAAACCAAGCAGAATATATTGCAAACCGCTAAACAAAAAGAGCAAAACGGGCGCAACAAATATCTGAATGAATGGCGAGAAAGTTACAAAAATACACAGCAGGAGATTGATAATGCTACAGCAGTCCCAGACTTCGTTGCTGACTACATGAAGGAAAAGGGAATCAAATTTGACATATCCCGCGACGAGGCTATTGCGCTTTCTGCTACACAGCAATCCAACGAATCAGCATCAGTTGAGGATATGAATCGACTGATCCATCAAGGCCGCGCATATCAAAAGATTCAAGCACAATTGAAAGCATACCAAGAAATGGTAAAGGAGAAAGATGAGTATATTGCAAAGCTCAAGGGATCATCGCGCATCTCATCAAATCCAAGTGCATCGGATTCCCAGAAACCAAGAGTGAGTATGACAGAGGGACTGGCCGCGAAGATCGCAAGATTTTCGCCGCAAAATCGTTTGACTGCATAGCCCATCATTCCTAATTCTGGTTGCGATTGGGGGAGGTAGTTACTGGTTCTACCTCCCCCAAACTTTTTTTAAGAAAAACGCTTGACATATATTTTACCTGTCATATTTTCGTTGCATAGGGATAGACGAAATTATCGTTTACGATAAAATTAGTGAGTGAGCTTACCCTGCTCGCGAGTTTTCGATCTCGCATGAAAAACGATTTCTGGACAGATAGAAACTCTGGGTTGAGTCCAGCAGAGGAAACCAAGCACTCGCTTGCTATTCCTCGATGGTATGGTTTAGCAGTGCAAAACAACTAAACCAAAACTACAAACTAACTAAATATTATGGCAAGCGAACAGCTTTACTTTAATTCATGTGCTGAGATTGATAGTTTTTTCCGTGAGGGCCGCGAGTATTTCAACGACCTCTATGTGAAGAAACTCGTCACTAACTCCGCATATTTCACCCGTTTCGAGGAGCAATCATGGCCCTTGAATCATACAACCGAACAGAAAGCATTCCGCTTTGGCCGTGGATTCCACGATCCTTGCACACCTTTCCGTGCGATCACCGACACCTATTGCGAGACTGATTCTTGCGACAGCAAACCAGAAGTTATTCAGCGTCCCGGCACTGAAAGCTACACCTTTGAGCTTCTCCGTAAAGAGATGACCACTGACTGGATTTGCGTTGAAAGCCTTCTCTATCGCTTGTTCCCTGCTGAAGAGATTCTTCAGTTTGAGGAGAGCAACGCTCGCATCACCAAGAATGTTCACGAAGAGTTCCTTCGTTCCAACTACATTGGTGGATCCGGTCACAAGTGGATGGGTATCACAACTGATGACGGCACATATTGCGGTCTCGTTGACGATCAAGCATGGTTCGTTCCAGAACACACGATCAACAACGAAGCTGGATACGATCTCTGCGCTATTCGCGTTAAACTCGCTCCTGCCGACCTCAACAAGATTGCTTATCTCTCGCTTGATATGCTCGACGATGCTCTCGTTGATCTTCAAGACGAAGATGACGCTTTCCGCCTTGATGTCCAAGACGCGACTGGTCAGCCTTTGCTCGACATCGTTATCCCTGATCCTCAAGTTGGCCGCGCCCTGTATCAACAAGCCAAGCGCAACAGTGGTTACTGGGATGCAAACACCGACTTCGATGAGCGTCTTACTCGTCTGAAACTCGGCATCAACCGCATCATCGGTGACTACGCATTCGGATACGACATCAACTCTGCTCGTTTCAACTCTGACACAGCTTTCAATGCAGGACTCGCTGCTTTCAACGAAGCTGATCCAGCTACATGGGCGCGTTTGGTTCGTGTTCAACGCTACATCAAAGTAGTCATTGAAAACGGATGTGCTTACATTCCTAACAAGGCTTACCGCAATGCCGACTTCGGTATCTCGGTTGCTATGGTGAACAAAGCAATGTGCAAATGGACAATGCCATCCTCAAGTGGATACGGCGAAGCTCAACAAATGACCCAGAACTACGCTGGCGATTGGGAGTGGAAGAATCCAGATTGGGAGTGCAACCGCTGGCGCAAAACGGGCTTCTATCAAGCTCAGTTCCGCCTCGCTGCACAGGTCAAAGACCCAACCATCATGCACACCTTCCTGCATCGTCTGCCAAGATCGAAGAACCTCTATGGTTCCTGCTGCCCCGTGCAGAGCTACATCGCTCCTGAAAACAATCAGGATTGCTATAGCTGCGCTGGAGTAGGTGACATCGTTGTGCCTTCCTAAGTTAAATAGGGGGGAGGCTTATTCAAGCCTCTCCCCACAACCTTAAATAAAATAAAAAATATGTCTAATAAACGACCACTCGCTTATGATCGTGTCAACCTGTTTGGCCCGATTGCTGTTAACCTCCTCGCCGCTGGAAACGCTGACCTCCTCGTCCTTAATGACCAAGATACCAAGTTCTTTCCAACAAGCATCGTTCTTGAAACTGCCTATGTTCGCGGCACTACAGCAACTGATCCAGTTGTTGTTGTCGATAACGGCACGACCGGAGAAAACCTTACCTCATCTTTGACAATCACTGATGCAACAGATAATCCATTGCGCTACAACCCATTGGTATTTGTTGCAAACCCATTTGTCATTACTGGCCCCGGCAAACTTCGCTTGCTAAAATCCACTGTTGGTCTTGGTCAAGCTACCGCAACTCGCGCTCGCACTTCGGGCGTTGCTACAATCGTTACTGCCGCTGCTCATGGTTTTACCACTGGCGACACGATCACGATTGACAGCATGACCGACACTACATTCAACGATGAGCAGGCTGAAGTCACAGTTGTTAACTCAACTACCTTCACCTACGCAAACGCTGGTGCTAATGTCACTTCCGGTGCTGATACCGCAGGTCGCGTTGGTGCGCTCTATGTGAATGTCTATATCGTAGGCATCTACTTCTAAACCAAACTGGGTGGGGAAGGAAACTTCCTCACCCTAACCCCTTTTTAAATTATGGCTTGCTTTACCGATCTCGACTACCGCAATAAATCCTATCCACTTCTTCAAACGATAAAAAATTCAGGACTAGGCGATATTGACCCAGTGTCTTACGGGTGCTATGACTCTATGAGTGACGCTTCAAGATTGTATCAATTTTATGCGGTTCTTTTTGGAATTATTAGAACTCGATCTGAATCTCCATTGCCTGATCCAATTGCAGAGAATTGTTTTGTGCAAAAAACTGAAGATCAACAATTGTTTATTTTAAATCTAACTCTTGCTGATGTTATGTCAAAAATTCCGCTGTAATTATCGTTAACGATAACCGAGCAGGTTTTAATACCTATGCTCACAAACAATTTTAAATATGAAACCAACAAATCCAATCGAAATCGACGGCGAGACCTACGACCTCTACACCATCAATCTTGCGATCACCTCGATCGTAAAGTCTGACGCAAGCGAGGATGCGAATATCTCCATGCGCTTGCTCCCAACACGGATCGCGAACGGAGAGGTCATCGTCGCCGAGGATTACGCTCGCGTGATGTTGCTCGGCAGTGTTGAGAATGTTGATGTCGCAACGAAGACCGCCGTCGCTCAAATCTCTGCGAGCATCCAAGAATTTATCTACGCGAAAGGACTCTAAGCCATGGCCCTCATTACCTCCGCAGCGAGTGGCAACTTTGACGCAGGCGCGACATGGGTCGGCGGCATTGTGCCCGGCCCAAGCGA
>Ga0247840_10009901_pt1 | contig 12099 bp, 7 predicted proteins | sample LaCruzMarch2015__FD_192404 | JGI IMG/M metagenome (GOLD analysis project Ga0247840, IMG submission 192404) | Freshwater microbial communities from meromictic Lake La Cruz, Castile-La Mancha, Spain - LaCruzMarch2015_17m | ecosystem: Environmental > Aquatic > Freshwater > Lake | place: Spain...
TTCCTATCTGCCGTTCATGATCCTGCCGCTGTATGCCAACCTGACCCGGCTCGACTTCAGCCTGCTGGAGGCGGCGGCGGACCTGGGGTGCCGCCCGTTCAAGGCCTTCCTCAAGGTCACGCTGCCGTTGTCGCTGCCGGGCATCGTCGCCGGTTCCATGCTGGTCTTCATCCCGGTCGTGGGTGAGTTCGTCATCCCCGACCTGCTGGGCGGCCCCGACAGCCTTATGATCGGCAAGGTGCTCTGGACCGAGTTCTTCAGCAATAAGGACTGGCCGCTCGCCGCGGCGCTCGCCACCTGTCTGCTTGGGCTCTTGGTGGTGCCCTTCGTGCTGATGCAGCGTCTGGAAAGCCGGATCGGGGGGGATGAGCTATGAACCGCGGACGCTGGAAACTCTATGCCTTCTTAGGCCTCGGTTTCGCCTTTCTGTATGTGCCGATCCTGCTGCTCATCATCTATTCGTTCAACGAATCGCGGCTGGTCACCGTGTGGTCCGGATTCTCGACCAAGTGGTACGGGGAACTGATGCAGAACCGGCAACTGCTCGACGCTGCCTGGCTCAGCGTGCGGATCGCCGCCACCAATGCCTGCTTTGCGGTCGTCTTCGGCACCCTGGCGGCCAACGCCTTGGTGCGCCACGGCAAATTCCGCGGACGGGCCGGGTTTCAACTGCTGCTGACGGCGCCGCTCGTCATGCCCGAGGTCATTACCGGGCTGTCGCTCCTGCTGCTCTTCGTGACCATGGAGGAGACCATCGGCTGGCCCGACGGGCGCGGCTTCACCACCATCACCATCGCCCACATCACCTTCAGCATGGCCTATGTGGCCGTGGTGGTGCGCTCACGCCTGTCGCAGATGGACCGCTCACTGGAAGAGGCGGCCATGGACTTGGGCGCCCGCCCGCTGCGGGTCTATATGAGCATTACGCTGCCCCTGATCGCCCCGGCCCTGCTGTCCGGCTGGCTGCTCGCCTTCACGCTGTCACTGGATGATCTCGTGATTTCCAGCTTCGTCGCCGGCCCCGGCGCCACCACCCTGCCCATGGTGGTCTATTCCAGCGTGCGCATGGGGGTTTCGCCGCAGATCAATGCCCTGGCATCGATCGTCGTGCTGATCGTCTCCGCGGCGGTCCTGATCGCCGGCTTCTCCATGCGGCAACGGCCGGCGGCCAAGGACTGAGCGGCTTGGTCACGGTGCGTTTCCACGCTCCGCGACTGTGCAGGTATTCCCGTAGGATGGGTAGAGCGCAGCGAAACCCATCGCTTGCGCGCATCTAAGGCGTTGCTTGCTGGATTTCGCTGCGCTCTACCCAGCCTACGGATCGGGCGTGGAGCGGGTCCCGGCCGAATACTTTCAGGAACGACCGAGGAGGGGAGTTGGTGGCGATGCCAGGATTCGAACCGGGGACATCCACATTATGAGTGTGGCGCTCTAACCAACTGAGCTACATCGCCAAGAAATCGGGGCAGGTGCGCGCCGACCAGCGTAACAACCTGATTTTAAAAGCAGAGCACGGCATCAGGAATGCGGCGCTCAAATCAAAATCGGCTACCTAGCCAAGAGCCCGGTAGTTTAGCGACACCGGCACCGGTCGTCAACCCGGTCGCCGTGTGGTCCGACGTTCGCGCTTGGCGACCAGCGCGGGACGCAGCCGCCCGGAACAATGCAGGGATCGCAGTCAGGGCACGGACCCTGGACACCGGCCGCGGCGCCTGTGCTGTCACCGTGACGCCCGCGCGCACCCTGACAGTGACCGCCAGGGTGCCGACGATCAGCGGCACGAGAGAGTCTGGGCTTACTCTGGCTGCATCAACCGGCGCCAGTCGAGACCTTCCATCTCCTCCGGCCCAGAAATCGCTTCTGGAGTGGGAAACAGGGGACTTCCAGGCGACCACAGTTCAGTGCTGTCGGGGTGCTGCTCGAAGTAGTCAGGGTCCGTCGTGACCCGCACCGGCGCGGCCATTCCAGGCGCCAGCCAGGACCAGTCCCGACTGCCGAGGACCTTGCTCTCGATACCCGGCGGAAGTAGCTCAGGCCGTCCCAGCAGCGTCCCCAGGTCGCTGAGATCGTAAAGGGCGGCCGACCGCGGCGGCTCGTCCAACTCCTGCGTCGTCACCTCATCGAGATCGAACCCGGTCTGTTCGGCTGCCACCACGGCGGAGTCGAGGTCGGTCACCAGGTTGGCCCTGGCCAGCGCCCGGTCCTGGGGACGCCCCAAAGCCACCTCCGTAATGGCCCGCGGCAGTCGGGCCAGGATGGGCTGGAGCCGGCCGACGAAGCTCTGGAACAGATCGATTCGATGGCGCAGGGCGTTGTAAACGTCCGCCTCCACGGTGTCCTGGTAGTGCAGATTGACGATGCGGATCACGGGGTGTTCTTGTCCCAGGCGGTCGATACGCCCAATCCGTTGCTCGACCCGCATCGGATTCCAGGGCATGTCGTAGTTCACCAGGGCGCCGCAGAACTGAAAATTCAGGCCCTCGGCCGCCGCATCCGTGCAGACCATGATCTCGGCACGGCCCTCCCGAAAGCGTTGCTTGGTCGACTCGCGCGAGATGATCTGCCAGTCGCCGGCGGGGGTCGGAACCTCGCCGCCACGACCGGAAAAGCAGATCACCCCGGCCCCCAGCGCCTCGGCGATGCGCCCGCGCAGAAAATCCATGGTGTCGGTGTACTGGGTGAAGACCATCACCTGCGCGTAGCCCTGTTCACGCAGTTCGCGCAGGACCTCGATAAGCACGCCGGCCTTGGTGTCGTGGGGAAGGCGCTTGGCCGCAGCCAACAGCGCCCCGATGTCGCCCGTCTCTTCCAAGGCGAGCGCGCGCCGCGCAAGGTCGGCGGCCTGGTCCGTATCCATGGCCTCGTCCTCCAACTCGTCGTCCGGGATGTCCTCGTCGATGGCCAGATTGGCGTCTTGGCCTGGGGGCATGTGACCCCCGACCGCTGCGAGACGCCGGTCCAGCGTCTTGATCATGGCATAGAAGCTGCTGGCCAAACGGCGGCGATAGATGGTCATCACGAAGCCGACGGCCGTGCGCTCCGTGGCCACGGCATTGTTGTAGGTGCTCCCGATGTAATCTTCCACCTGCTCGTAGACGTGACGTTCCGCTGCGGTCATCGCGACGAAGCGATCCTCCACCTGACGCGTTGCGATCGGCGTCTTGAGCTTGCCGGCCGCGTGATAACGGCGCAGCAGCTCCCGGGTGTGGCGCGAGACCAGGGCGCGCAGGGGCGTGTTGAGTTTCATCAACTGAACCGCCGCCTCGCGCTCGGCGGTTTCGAGCTGCTTCAAAGGGATCGAGGCGGCGTCACGCAGTGCCTTGAGAACCTTGCGGACCTTGAGCCGACTCAAGCCAGGCAAGGCGTGCATGGCCGCATCCTCGCGCATCGCACCGTAATCCCGCTCCGCCGCCCGAAAGAGGCTCGCCATCTGCCGCAGTTGGGCGTGGGAGGGATTGGGGCGGGCGGCGTAGTCGAAGAAGTCCAGGAACGCCTGGGGGTGCCATTCGGTCGGCAGGCCCAGCAAGGCGAGCAGGTCCCAGACCTCGATCGGACTCACCTGCATCGGTGTGGCCGTGAGCAGGACCAGCCCCGCGGTTCGGTCGCGCAGGGCCTGCATCAGCCGCAGGAGTTGGTTGGGGCGCTGGTCCGTACCCAGACCGCCGCCCGCACGGCGTGCGTGGTGGGCCTCGTCCAACACCACCAGGTCCCAAGGCTCGGCGCCCGCCAGCAGTTCAGCCGCGCGGTCGCGACGGCGCATCAAGTGGCTGGAGGCGAGCACATAGGGCTCGCGATGCCACTCTTTAGGGCCGACCAGTCGTTGCGCTTCCCCCTGGAGCCCGGGGGACTGCAACCAGCACAGACGCTGGCCGTCATAGATGGGCCAGTTCAGGTTGAACTTCTCGCGCAGCTCGATCTGCCATTGGCGCAGCACCGCCTTGGGTGCGAGCACCAGCATGCGCCTGGCCCGGCCGGCGAGCCACGCCTGGCGCAGCAGCAGCCCGGCCTGGATGGTCTTGCCCAGTCCCACCTCGTCGGCAATCAACAGGTGCGGCGGCCAGTGGGCGTAGAGACGCTGGAAGGCCCGCACCTGATGGGGCCAGGGTGTCACCGCACTGGTGGCCTCCCCGACCCGCTCGCCGCCGTTGGGGAAGCCCGGCGCGTGGCGGATGTAGCCCCAGATCAGACGCCGCGGGTCCAGGTGAGGTGGGGGCGGCTCGGCAGTGATGGGGGCCGGCTCAGTGGGCGGCTCAATGTCGGCATGGGGCCTCTTGAGCCGACCAGGCACGTCGTCCTTGGGTAGAAACTTGAGCAGTTCCAGGCGCACCGCCGCAGGCACGTCCATGACGATGGCACAGGTGGCCCGGTCAGCCCAGAGCCGCGCAAAGCTCTCCTCTTCGGCCTGCACATGCGCCGTCCCACCGGTCCAGGTGGTATAGACGTGGAAGCTCTCCCAGTTGTGCTTCCAACCGAATTCGGTCTCGTTGATGCTGCCGCAAAAGGCGAGCCGGTTGCCCGCACCGTCTTCCAGGATCCCGGCCTTCTCGTGGAAGAGCCCAAGACCGGCGATGGGCTTGCGCCGCTCGTCGCAGGGCACGGCGACCTTCACGTCCAGATGGCCCTTGGCGACCATCCAGGCCAACAGGGCCAGGGCATTGATCGCCGCCGGGTCCGCGACCCCCAGGGGTTCGGCCAGGAGTGTCGCTTCCACCGTGTCGCGCAAGTCTGCTCCCTGCTGGATGGCGGCGACATCCTGGGGCTTCAGGGTGCAGCCCACCACCAGACGCATGCGGCCCCCGTTTTGGACCAGACCCTCTATGCCGCGGGCGGCGAGCGCCAAGGCGTAGGCGGAGAAATAGCCGGTAGAACGGTCGTAACGCACCGCGCATTCCAAGGCCGGGATGTAGAATCCCGTGACCAGATCGCACTGTTCGGGGCTGTACTTGGTCAGCCAGTCCTTGGCGCTGAGGAGTTTCATGCCTCACTATCCGCTGCGTCGTCCCCGTTATCGTCGCCGTTCGACTCGGTGACCGGCTCTTGCTCTGAGGCTTGTTGCAGGACCGCCTTGCCCATCGCCGCGGCAATGCGGGCTACCAGCGCCTCCTCCCGTGCGGCAAAGAAACCCTCAAAGTGGTCGTCCCTCAACCGCTGCGCGTCGATGACATGAGTTCCCAGGATCTCATTCATGCGTTCCCCGCCGATCGCCGCCTGATCCTGAATGCGCTGGAGATAGGCGCTCGGGGCCTGACCGCCGATGATCCGATTGGTACGGGCGGACACCGCCGCCTTGTTGACGATGGAGTTGTAGCGCTGGGACGGTACGCCCTGTTTGACGCACCACGCCTGGGGAAAGATATGGTGGATGTCGATGCGCTCGTCCCAGAAGCTGGCCTCGTCAATTGGTACCCCGGTCCGGAAGTCCTGCGCGCCGTCGCGCATCAGTAGGGCATGCAGTCCCTTGTAGGCCGCGCTGTTGCGCGTCCTCAAGGTCAGCAGGCGGGTCCTGGAGAAATTGGCGTCGATGACCGTTTGAGGCTCAGCGCCGCCGTCGATCCACGCCAACACCTCTGGCAAATCCCGAGCAAAGCGGGATTCGACACCACCGCCGTACAGTTCCCCGAAGACCCCGCACCAAAACCACAGGGCCACCTTACGCCGAATGCCGTCGTCCTCCCAACGCTTGCCGAGTTTGATGAGGATGGCCGCCAGCGGGACGACCTGAGTCTGGTAGGGCAGATCCCAGGGAGAGAAGATATTCTGTTGGAACAGAAAGCGGGCCGCCCGCTCGAACCCCTCCACCGCACAGTCGGCCCATTGGCGATAGCCGTCCAGGGGCAGATTGAGGATCGTGACGCGCTTGCAGCTTACAGCCGCGGCATCCTCCGGCTTGAGTCCGGTGGCAATATCGGCCTCACGTCGGGCGCTGGTGTATAGTAGCGCCACAACTTGAAGAAAGTCGGTGTTGGCTAGCCGCTGTAACACCTTTTTCTGATGAAGACGCGGCTCCCGTCCGGCGACCTGGCGCTCCTGGTTGCCGAACCAGTCATCCCGGAGGTTGAAGTTATCCGCCGCATAGGTGGCAGTCAACAGTTCAAAGGCGGTCAGCGAGACGCCGCCCGTATTCACCTTTTCGAAGACTTGGCACACGGCCTCCTTGGATGTCGTCTGATGCAGCACGATCAGCGGGACCTGATACTGCTTAAAGGCGTTGAGTATCCGTTTGCCGAACTCATTGTAGAACTTCTGCCTCTCCTTGTCGAAGTCCCAAAACTCGGAGTAAGCCATTCGCCAGTCGTCGTCTTCGAAGACGTTCCGAATAGGGAAAAGCTCGGCCTCGTACTCTCGCTGGGCGGTCGAGTAGTCGGCGATCAACTCACCGCGGAAATTGAGCAGTTGGCGGCTTTCCGGCAGGCCGACAATAGCTTCCTCCAAGTCCTCCGGGTTCTGAATCGCCTTACGCATGTCGATGTAATACCAGCGCTTGATCTGCTGCTTCTTGGCGTTGACGGTCTCGACAACCTGGTCCAGCATCAGGGCCTGGTAGAGGGATGTCAGCCGCTGTTGGCCATCAAGCACCAGCCGCTCGGGCTCCGGCCGGCCTTGGGGCGGAAAGGTCACGCCCTGCACGGGCCTGGGCTGGAAGCGCACGTCACCACCGGTCTTGAGCATCATCACCGCGCCGATGGGGAAGGACCGAGCGACGCTCGCCAGCACCGAGCGAATATGGTCGTCATCCCAGACCCAGCCCCGCTGGAAGTCGGGGAGCTGGGTCTTACCGTCTCCCAACTGCTTGAGCATGTCTGAGAGAAATTCCTTGGTGGTATCGAAGGTGGTCATGGTGCTCAAGGGTCGTTCTCCTTCCAAAGCTCCAATTGGGTTGGTCTATCCACCCGGTCCGCATAGGCCAGCCGGCGCAGGTTCTCAAGTACCTCGAAGTCGCTGGCGGAGGGGAGTACCGCCTCTGCCGGTTCAAGGCCGGTGAAGGCGCGGGAAGGCGGCAGCACCTCCAGCACCGCCTCCAGGGCGGAAAGGAAGAGCGGCTCCTGGGTCACCTGGGCGCGCTCCAGCAGGTCCTGGGCGGCCTGCAGGCTGCGGGTGCGGGCGAGATGGGCGGCGTGGTGGATGGCGTCGATCCAACCACGGGAACCGTCCGCCGCACCCAGCGCACCCTTGGCGGCGCGCATGGCGCTGTCCCAGAGGATGACGTTGCTGGCCTTCTTCTCGGCCACCCGTCCAATCACCTCGCGGTCCATGTCCAGTCCTACCACCCGGGCGAGACGCAGCCCTTCGTCGTAGGGAAATTGCGGGGCCTGGAAGGCGTCCCAGGCGAGTACGAACCACTCGGTGAGCGGGTCCAGTTCCGCCTGGCGCTGCATGTGGGTGAGGCTCTCCATACGCCAGCGTTTCACCTCCCGGCGCGCCGCGTCCAGGGCATCCTCTGGGGTTGCGAGATAGGGGTCGCAGGCCTCCTCGAACAGGTCTGCCTGACGTTGCCGGCGCTTGGCCTCCGGCTCCGGGCGGGGGGTACCGCGGCGCACCGGCCAGTGACGGGAGAACTCCTCCAGTGCCGGTCCGAAGCAGGAGAGATACAGATCGACACCGCGGATGCCGGCGTCCTGAAAGGCCTTGATGCGGTTGCGCACCGCCGCGCGGACGCGGGGCTCCAGGTCCTCCCAGTAGAGCGACTCCGCAGTCTCACCGCGCTCGGCACGGGGGCGGCAGATCAGGAAGATGGTGCTGTTGGCGGCGGACTTATCTTTGATGTGCAGGGAGCCCTCGGCCTCGGTGTTCACCGGCCAAGATGCGGTGATGACAAAGCCGGCCTCCATCAGCCCCTTGGTCAGCGCATCCCAGGCGCCGGTGGCCTTGTGGGTGAACATGAGGGTCATGATCCCGTCCGGCTTCAGCACCCGTCGGCACTCGGCGAAGATGGCGGCCATGCGCTCCCGATAGTCCTGGTTGGCCAGCTCCTTGGGTGCCTTTTGACCTCGGAACTTGGCCGGGTTGGCGACCGCCTCGTGCTCTTTGTCAGTGAGTGCCCGGCGAAACAGCTCCGGGTAGACATAGCCGGCGGTGCGCTTTAGCCAGACATAGAAGAAGTCCGACAGCTCCGCGTACATCACGTTGTCGTAATAGGGCGGGTCCATCACCACCAGGTCCACGGCGCCATCGGACAGGTGGTCCAGGCTGTCGCCGGACTTGCAGGTAATGGTGACCGGGGGCGGGGTGAAGGACGGTGAGGCGAACAGGTCGTCGTGACGGCTGTCCTTTCTTGCGGCCTTGACGTCGATGTCGGGGCGGACCATCCCGACGAGTTCTTCAATGCAGGCGGCCGTCTTTTCGATCGCCCAGTCATAACCTAGCCCGGTGATGAGTGGAGCCATCTCTGCATACGACCAAACAAATGAGAAGTTGTGCTTATCGAAGGCGGATCGAACCCGGCTGGTTGTAATGTCCCAACGGCAATAGCGCGATCCGTAATTTACCATCGTGTCGAGCGCCAGCGCCAGATAGCCGAACGCCGCGGTCGTTGAGTCAGTTAATTGACCGCGCGATTGCTCTGCTGCAAACATCTCCCGGAAAACCTCAACGTCAATCCCGTGGCATAGTAAATTTCTCTGTGAAAACAGATCGCGCCAGAGATACATCCCGTACATCCGATGCCCCCTGTCGTAGTTGGACGGGTCTCCGATCGCCTCGGTCGGAACCAGATCCAACGCCTCCCACTCCGGCATCTTCTCGGCCAAACGCTCGGCGATCAGGTCGGAGACATTGTCCTCAGTTCGCGGTGCCCGATACCCCCGAATCCATTTCTCACGACGTTTGCCCGATTTGGTGGTTGTCCAGGTGCGCCGCTTGTAAACCAGGGTGTAGAGTTGGTCGCCCATTTGGCCCGCCTGGGCCTGGCGTTTGACCTCGTCGCCGTCCACCACCCGATCGCAGTCCGGGAAGGGGCAATGGGCATCGCCGCCGGTGACTGTGCCGGGCGATTGATCCTTCGCACGACTGACGATCTCGAATCCGCAACGCCGCTGCCCGGTCTGGGTGTCGGGGAGCAGGCGCACCCCGGTACCATCAGGGGCCAGGCGCCAGTTGGGCGAGAGTGGAATGAGCCCGTCGCAATAGGGACAGGTGATGGTGCGCGCCCAGAGGTAACCGTCGGGGCGGCAATCCGCATCGGGCTCCGGCGGGAAGGCCCAAGCCAGGCGCTCGCGTACCTTTACGGCCAATTCGGCACCCAAGCGCTCGAAGGTGTCCTTGACCTCCAGACCGAACGCGAGCGGCCATTCCACGGTCGCGCGCAGGATCAGGGCGGCGACGGGGTTGAGGTCGTTGGCGACGGTCGTCAAACCAAGCCGGGTCGCCTCGTAGGGGATGCTGCCGCCGCCTGCCGTCGGGTCCAGGACCGCGGGGCCGTGAATGTCAATGCGCGCTGCTTCGTATCTCAGCCACTCCAAGTCCTCTGCCGAGGGCAGGTGCGTGAAAGCGCGGGGGTAGCCGTAGGCGTCCGCCCCCAAGCGCTCTCCCGCGCGATCCGCCTTGGCGATGCGAACCTTGGCCGCCACCGGGTCCCCATGAATCCCCAGCACATGCATGAACCGCTCCCGATCCGCGTCCGCCGGCAGCAGTGCTGCCAGGATGGCGGCACGGGAGGCGACCAGGGGTCGGCGCGCCCACCAGACGTGCAGCCGGTTGGGCGCCGGGAAGGGCGTCATGGGCGTGCGCTCGCGCAGGCCCTCCAGGCCGATCTCGGCGATGGGCAACCAGGTCTCGATCAGGCGTTTTGTCATGGCGTGTGCAAACCGGGCTTGGCCGCCCTTTAACGGTCACTCAAATGCTCGCGCGCAAACCCACGCGCATTCTTTCCAAGGAAATGCGCAGAGAATGCGCACCGCTCATTTCAATGCGAGATCGCGACAGCTATTCAGCCACCAGACATAAGGCCCTGTTCAGGACCGCATCGGACAGATACATCCCGCTGTCGCGCAGGCGCTCCAGAACTGGGCGCGCGGCAGTGAGTCGGCCGGCCCGCTTGGCGGCGAGGACCAGGCCAACGGTGCCGCGTAGCGTAACGCCCAGGGCTTCGGCGCAGCGGCGTCCGGCGAGGTCGTCGATGACTGCCGTGCTCCCGGGGGAGGCCATCGCCAACTCCAGCACTGCGCTTTCCCCGGCACCCAGGTCCCAGGCCAGCACTCGTGCTGAAACGATCGGCACCGGCTGAACCTTCAGCCAGTCGTGCGCCTCGAGCGCTTGTGCAGTCGGGTCTTGGATGCCGTAGGCGCGAATCTCGCGCGCAACGGGCTCGGGCACCCAGACGGCAGGCGCCGCGTCGTGCAGCAGGTTCAGTAGTCCGGCCTCCGCCAGGTGAATCAACGGGGAGGTATTCACCACCAGCCGCAGATCCCGGCCGCTCATGGGGCGGCACTCTCGCCGGGCTCGTCAAGGCCCAACTCGCGTGCGAGGCTGTCGTCATCCACGGCAAAGACGTCCACGCCTTCGCGGGCCAGGGTATGAAGAAAATCGCGTCTGTTCATGCCCGCCAGCTCGGCCGCACGCTCCTGCGACATCAGACCGCGCCCATACCAATGAATCGCCGCGGCCAGTTTCAACTCGCGTCCGAGTTCGGATGGCGAGCGCCGCAGAGCGGACAGCGCTGAATCGGGGATCGCCAGGGTCAGTGTCGGCATTGAGTTCCACCTCCGTCGGACAGGCAATGTATCCTGTCGCTCACATTTTGGGGCGCCGACCGACGCCCGTGGTCGCACGCGACAGAATAAAGTTCCGCACGGGGCCTGGGCCTCGTCCGGCTCCGCGGCCGGCGGCCTGCGACTTGGGCAGAATAGCCGCGGCGCCGGCTGCAGACACGGCAATCTTCGCCTACACTGATCGTTGTAACGGTTTGCGGCGACCTCGGGACCTGGGCCACCAGTCGCAAGCCCGGACGGTAGAGGTGCCCCTCTACCGCTCCCGCCCCCAGCAGCAGCCCCATCATGCACCACGCCGCGTTTGCCCTCAATCAAACCCGGCAGGACAGCCGCCGCGCGGATTGCCGCCGCGGGCGTCTTGGCCTAGACTGGCAGCGTAACGGTCGGTTGCGAGGTCGGGATCTGGCTCAGCAGCAACCGGCTTGGATCGGGGCGAGGCCCCGCCCCTGATCCCGCCTCCCGTCCCACATTTTCCAAGCGTATTTTGCCCCATATCCCGATGCTGGTTACCCACGAACGCGAAAAGCTGATCAACGCGATCCTGTACTTTGCCCACAATACAAGGTACCTGGGTAAGATCAAGCTGTTCAAGCTATTATTTTTGCTCGACTTTGAGCATTTCCGGCAAACCGGGTGCAGCGTGACCGGGCTGGAATACCGGGCCTGGAAATTCGGCCCGGTTCCCGTGCAGGTGATGCAGGAGTGGGACGACCCGGAGCCGGACTTGGCTGCGGCGATCTCCATCCAGCCCGAAAAGGTGATCGACTACGTTCGCGAGACTGTCGTGCCCCGAGTCCCGTTCGACGATAGCCACTTTACCAGGCGCGATTTGCGCATTATGGACGAGTTGGTGGCGCAGTACCGCGACACTTACTCGCCCACCATGATCGACGTGACCCATGCCGAGAATGGCGCATGGGCCAAGATTTGGCAGGACGGCGCGGGCATGAACGAGGCGATCCCCTATCCTCTGGGTTTGGACGATGACAGCCCGTCACGGGACGCCATCCTGGAGATCGCCAGCGAGTACGAGGCGATCCGCAAGCAGCACGTTCGTCCGATGTTGCGGTTACCCAAGCCCCGAAGGGGCGCGACATACCAGCCCAGGGCAACGCCCTCAATGCCATTAAGTTAAGCCATTCTGGCTCCCACGCTCCTGCGTGGGAGCAAGTGCGGGCGCTCCGCGTCCGGCGCCAAGACCGGACGCGGAGCGCCCGCCCGGCATTCCCACGCGGAGCGTGGGAACGAGAAGCCGCGCCGTCGGCGCCTATACTCTAAATTGAAATTATTTGAGATTTTCTAATGCGCTGAAACTTTAAAGAAAACAGGGTCTTCATTTCGCTTTTGCATTGAGCGTTCGCATCGCTCAAGCAGTTTGATATTGCGCTCTTGA
>Ga0247840_10009903_pt1 | contig 12098 bp, 10 predicted proteins | sample LaCruzMarch2015__FD_192404 | JGI IMG/M metagenome (GOLD analysis project Ga0247840, IMG submission 192404) | Freshwater microbial communities from meromictic Lake La Cruz, Castile-La Mancha, Spain - LaCruzMarch2015_17m | ecosystem: Environmental > Aquatic > Freshwater > Lake | place: Spain...
TCGCGCCGCTTTTGCCCAGATCTCCGGATCTCGCTACCAGTTCGTGGGCTTCCGCCCGCCCGGGATGTGCGATTTAGTTGCGCAACGTGCCCATGGCTATTACTTCAATCGCCGTTTTCGGGTTTAACCCTGAATCACTTTTTCAGGATTTGCAGACCACGTGTGCTTGTCAAACGAAGCCGATAGTGGGGAATCCCCTGTGGAGGATCGGTTCGACGGGAACCTTGAGCCAGTTTTGGAGGACCGAGGCGTAAACGCTGCGGAAGTCGGTGCTGTGGATCAGGTCGCCGTCGTGGAGATTCGTGAGGCTCGGGGCCTTTCCATAGAGCCCGGGTTTGATGGCGCCACCGACAGCAAACAACGGAGCCGCCGCCCCGTGATCGGTTCCACCGCTGCCGTTCTCCGCAACCCGCCGGCCGAACTCGCTGAACGTCATCAGCACGACCCGCTGGAAGTTTCCCTGGGCTTTGAGATCCGCAACGAATGCTGCCAGGGATGAATCGAGCTCGGACATGAGGCGCTCGTGCGATCCTGCTTGGTTGCTGTGCGTATCGTATCCGCCCTGCCCGACATAATAGACCCTTGTGGGCATTCCGCCCCCGATGAGCCGCGCCACAAGGTTCAACGAACTTGCGAGGTTGCTGGAGGGATACGTCACGGGGGCCTTCGATTTGCGCGTGATGGCCAGAACCTTGTCCGAACTCATCTGGGCATCGAGCGCGGTGCGCCGGAGAAAATCCATCGTGTTCCCTCCTCCCTCGGAATGTCCCTGGAGCATGCCGATGCTGCCGCCTTCATTCGACTCGCTGGGCGTCTCGTTGACGCTGCGGAAAAACTCCTCGGCGGCGGCCGGATCGGATGCCTTCTCGCTTGCGAACCGGAACTGCTCCGGCTGGGAAAACGAAATCCCCTTCGGCTCGGCGGCAGCGAATGCCTGAGGGGTCTGTGATCCGATGCTGACCCCGACCGAAGGGTCTTCCCCCTGGCAGCACGAGTCGAAATACCGGCCGAGCCATCCGTGCGAATCGGTCTTGTCGGCATCGCTGGCCGTCTGCCAGATCTCGGTCGAGCGGAAATGCGATCGGTTCGGGTTCGGATATCCGACCCCCTGGACGATGGCTAGGTTTCCGTCATCGTAGAGCCCGCGCAGACCGGTGAGCTTTGGGTTCAGTCCGAGGGCATCGTTGATTTTCAGAGGTTCGCGGATCGCGATGCCCGGCCGGGCGCGGAAATAAGCGTCATCAGTAAATGGCACCAGCGTGTTGAGCCCGTCATTTCCGCCTGCAAGCTGGAGAACGACCAGGATCGGAGAATCTTTCCCCGTGGGCACCTGCGAAGCCATGGCATCGAGTGTGAAAAACGTGCGTTCGAGAAAAACCGGAACCGTCCAGGACACTGCGCCCCCCAGAAGCGAAGTGCGAAGGAACCCGCGGCGGGTGTGAAGTGTCTTGCTCATGTGATTTGGTAGTCGGGGGTGCTCATCATCAGATGGACCAGGTCGTGCCGCGCTGCGAGCCCGGTTCCGTGATCCTTCAAGTATGCGGAGAACTTTGAATTCAGCTCGGAAGGCAGCGGGGCTTGGAAAAGCCTCCAGGCCAGAGCGTCGCAGGATTTGGTGTCCGCGGGGATCAGGGCGTCGAAATTCACATTTGCTCCCGACAGGACCGTTCCGGAGGTATTGTATCGCAGGAGCAGGGTGGCCGAGCTGATCCATGCCCGTCCTCCATCCCAACCCTTGACGTTCGGCGGGGCAAACGGCATCTGGCCGAGCTGGCGAAGGATGCCGTCGGATTGCCCGGGCAGCGGGATTTCCATTTGACGGCAGAGCTGGACGAGCCACTGGACCGGCGACTTGATCTGGTGGCGGACGACATCCGGTCCGTAAAACTCGCGGCTGCGGAAGATCGTTCCCAGCAGCGCGCCCGTGTCGAGTCCGGACCGGCGGTAACATTCCGCCAGCGCTTCCACCAGTTCGGGCGAGGGATTTTCCGCAGCGTAAAACCTCCAGATCTTCCGCGCGAGAAACCTCGCGCATTGAGGGTCTGCGGCGATGAGCCCGATGACATCGTCACCCGAGAAATTCCCCTCGAATCCGAAAATCGATTTGACGCCGTCGTCGTGCTGGCTGCCCGCCATCAGGAACCGGCGGTTTGTCTGGTTGATCCGGTATCCCGTGAACGCGCGCGCGGCCTGCTGGATATCCCGTTCAGTGTAATGTCCTTCGCCGAGTGTGAACAACTCCATGAGTTCACGTGCAAAATTCTCGTTCGGCTTTCCGCTTTTGCTCTGGACCAGGTCGAGGTAACGCATCATCGCCGGGTCGCGGCTGACGTCTTTCGCCATGTCCTCGAATCGGCCGAGCGCATGCGTGCGAAGGGTTTCATTCTGCTGCCACATCGCGAATGGATCCTTCACCTTATCGATGCTGGTCGCCCAGTGCCCGTGCCAGAAAAGGACCGCCTTCTCCCGCGCCACGGAGGGACTCCAGCGCATGCGGTTGAGCCACCACGAGCGGAGTCCATCCATCAACTGCCGGGCTTCACGCCGCATCTCGTTCTGAACCTTCCGGCGCTCCTGCTCGCTCATGCCCGGAAACCTCCTGCGGTATTTGTCCATGTATTCCGGAACGGCAGCCTCCGGAAGGGGGAAGAGGTCCGAATCATCGCCAGCGTGAAGAAGCGAATCGACCGCACCATCAAGACCTTTGGCGTGCAGGGCGGCGATTTCTTCCGGCGTCCCGCCAAATCCCGCACGGTTCAGCAGGTGCGCTGCCGCCGCAGGTGTCCAAGCAGGCTTCGCGAGAGGTTCGAGCATAACGGATGCAACTCCCCCCGGAGGGAAAAGTTGCGCAATATCAAGAAAATCCAGATCTCAGAATAGTGGGCTGGATGCTCCCGAAAGCCTCTCTTCAGCCCTTGAGCGGATAGTGGTGCCAGGCGTGACCGCTTTTTGCGAGCAGGGCGTCGGAGGCTTCCGGCCCCCAGGTGCCCGAATCGTAGTTTGGAAAAGCACGCGCCGGCAGGGCCTGCCAGACATCGAGGATCGGTGTGACGATCCGCCACGAGGCATCCACGCTGTCGTAGCGGTGGAAGAGCGTGGTTTCGCCGATCATGCAGTCGTAGAGCAGCGTCTCGTATCCCGTGGCCGCCATCCCCTCGCCGAAATCGCTGTAGGAAAAGTCGAGCGGCACGTTCACCAGGTTGATGTTCGGCCCCGGGCGCTTTGCGTGGATGTCGAGCGTGATTCCTTCGTCCGGCTGGACGTGGAGGACGAGTCGGTTCGGCTTGCTGTTCGTCTGCACATCCTCGCCGAAAAGGAGGAGCGGCGCGCGACGGAATCCGATGACCACCTGGGTGGTGTGCTCGGCAAGCCGCTTGCCGGAACGGATGAAGAACGGCACCTCAGCCCAGCGCCAGTTTTCCACGAACAGCTTCATCGCAACAAACGTCTCGGTGTTGGACTGCGGGTTGACGTCCGGCTCGGAGCGGTAGGCCGGGACGCGGGTGCCGCCGATCAGGCCCGGGCCATACTGACCACGGACGGTATTCGAGATGACCTGCTCGGGATCCATCGGACGGATCGCCTCGAGGACCTTGACCTTCTCGTTGCGGACGCTGTCTCCGGAGATCGAGCTCGGCGGCTCCATCGCGATGAGCGAGAGCACCGAGAGGATGTGGTTCTGGACCATGTCGCGCAGAACGCCCGAGTGGTCGTAGTATCCGCCACGCAGTTCCACGCCGAGTTCCTCGGCCACCGTGATCTGAACGTAGTCGATATACCGGCGGTTCCAAATCGGCTCGAAGATCGAATTTCCGAAACGGAAGACCATGATGTTCTGCACCGTCTCTTTTCCGAGGTAGTGATCGATCCGGAAAACCTGCGATTCCTCGAGGTTCTTGCTGAGGTTTTCGTTCAGCGCCCGTGCGCTGGCGAGGTCGTGGCCGAACGGCTTTTCGATGATGACCCGCCGCCAGGCATCCGGCGTCTGGTTGGTGAGCCCGACCGCGCCGAGTTGGTCGACGACCTTGGCAAAAAATGTCGGTGAGACCGCAAGGTAGAAAAGCACGTTGCCGGGAAGCTTCCATGCCGCCTGTGCCTCTTTGATCTTGTCGCCGAGCTTGTGGAACGTCTCGATGTTGTTGAAATCACCCTGGAGGTAATACGTGCGTTTCTGGAAGTCATCCCACTCGGCGTCGTCCACCGGCCGCGTGGCGAACTCCTTGATGTCCGCGGTCGTCTTGGCGCGGTAGGCCGCGTCGTCGCCATCGGTCACGGCAACCCCGATCACCGCGAAGTTCTCCGGCATGAGGCGCAGGACCTTGAGGTTGTAGAGAGCCGGAAGAAGCTTTCGTTTTGTGAGATCTCCTGAGGCCCCGAAAATCACGATCGTGCAAGGGTCCCCCGGACAGTTGTGGCCGGTCAGTGGCTGGTCGGGCATAGTGCCCGGAAGCTACCCCTGATCCGGCGGCGGTGCAAGTCCCGTGCCGGGGCTTTTTCCCTTCCGCTGGATGCGTTCGTGATGATACGAAAACCGTGCCATGAAAAAGTTCTACATCGTCCTCTTCACTCTCGCGGCCGCGAACGGTTTCGCTCAGGTCGAGCCCCAGTATCAGAAGGACGCGGCCGGATCGAAGGACCACGCGCTCACCAAGCGGTTCGAAGGGTCGGTCATCCTCAGGCAGTCCTCAAAAAAGTTCTCCGATCTCACGATCCCGCTCGAGCGGGTTGTCTTCGATTACGGCGCACAGGCATTCAAGCCGTTCAACAAGCTGAAACCCGAAGGCGCCCTGACCACGAGCTTTTACCGGCTTCCCAAGGATGTCTCGACGCTGGAATGCATCCGGGCCTACCAGTCGGAGCTGGCTAAGAACGGGTTCGATGTGCTTTTTGAAGGCGACAGCGGAGGAAACGCGACCGGCGAATCGAACTCGCTCGACAATGGATACGGGCGGTTCCTCGCACAGGTCTACCAGACGGAAAAGGATTTCGGCCTGCAGCAGTATACGCTTCCAGGCTGTGATGATTTCCGGTTCATCGCGCTGAAAAAGCCAGGCGGCGACGGAGCGGGCGATGTCTATGTCACGGTCTTCTGCGGCGCGGTCACCGGGTCGTGGAAAGCCCCGGAGAAGGGGATCGAGACGGGAACGGTCATCGCACGGGTGGACGTCCTCGAGGAAAAACCGCGCTCCGACCGCATGGTCCTCGTCAAAGCCCTCGAGATGGAAAACCAGATAACCTCGACCGGCCGGGTCGCCCTCTACGGGATTCTCTTCGACTTCAACAAGGATACCGTGAAACCGGAGTCCGATCCAACGCTCGAGCAGATTTCCGCTCTCCTGAAAAGCGAGCCGTCGCTCAAACTCCTCGTCGTCGGGCACACCGATAATGTCGGGGAATTCGAGTTCAATCGCGATCTTTCAACCCGGCGCGCGAACGCGATTGTTCTGGCGCTCGTCTCCCGCTTCGGGGTGGATAAGTCACGCCTCTTTCCGTTCGGCTGCAGCTTTGCCAGCCCGGCCGCGCCTAATACCAGCGAGGAGGGCCGCGCAAAGAACCGCCGGGTCGAACTCGTGCGCTGGAACTAACTTTCCCGCCCGCCGGCGCTCTTCTCTTTCTGGAGGCGTTTGTGCCGCTTGAAAAGCGTCGTAAAAACAACGCCGCTAAAAATCAGGCTGAGGCTGATCGCGAAATACACTGCGTCGCTCGCCTGCGGTGCTGGCGTGCGCTTGTAAAATGACAAACCAACCGCCAGCGTCATCAGGAGCGCCCAGACCAGCGTGATGAACCGGCAAGCCTCGATGATCGCCGGATCATTCCAGCGTTCCTTCGGCAGCCCCTTGCGCGCGTATTGCAGGGCGAACGGCCTGCCCGCAAGCAGGGTCAGCCAGATGATCGACGCCAGCGAAAGGTTGGCCAGTAGATCCATGTGCGTTGCGACCCACGTGACATGCAGGACATTGACGAGAAGGACGCAGGAGGCAAAAAATACAAGCGTTCCCCATTGCAGGATGAACCCGGCCCGGAGCTCGGAAAACCCGAATGTCAAACAGGCGGCCAAGCAAAGCAACGCGGCCATCTCCAGGCTCCCGAGGGAGTGGCCCGCCAGAAAAAGAAACAGCAGCCAGGGAATAAACCCGACCATGAGAAGCCCGAGCTCTTTCAGTTCGCGCATACGTCTTGGTTATACACGCTGCCGCGTGTTTGCACAGGCTGGCTTCCCGCCCTGCCCGGCGTCTCCAGGCCGGCGCGGCATCCTTAAAAGTCCGGGATCTCGGAAAAATCAAGGCCGAGAAAGTTCAGTGCCGCCTCTCCGGTGCTGAAGACTTCGCTCGGCGTGAAAAAGGAGAGGCCTTTGCTGATCAGCATGGCAAGTGCTGTTCCCATCGTGCCTGCGGCGACGATGGCGGTGCTCCCGATTCCGCTTCCCGCCACAGAGGAGATGAACTCACACAATAGAGCGACCTCCTCCAAGCCGGTTTTGAGGACCGCCTTCGTGAAATCCATCAACGTGTGAAATGTCCTGTCGAAAAGCGGGTCGGAAAAAACACGGCTTAAAAGATTTTTAATTTCCTCCAGGCCGGTGGGTCCGGTGAACCGCTCGATGATCAATCGCTTTTCAGGCAGGATGAGATAGGTGGCGGGCATTGTAAAATTTACGGGACATTACACGATCCCAAGGTTTCAACAAGCCTCGCTTCAGCTTCAAAAACGATTTTTTCATCAGTCTCCCGGGGTTGGAAAATCAGCACGGGCGGGGCGGAAAATATTTCCGGGAACCGATCGACAGGAAACGGCTGCCCATTTTACTCTCAATTCGATGAAAATCTCTCTCCCTTTTCAGGCAAGCATTTGGGCTGCAGTCGTTTTGGCATCAGCATCAGCGGGCTCCGCCTCCGCCGTCGAGAACCGCCCCGCGCCGAGCATCGAGCAACGCCTCTCCGCTGTGGAAGCCTACTTCAGCAACACGGATCCTTCCGCCTCACTGAAAAATTCCGACGGAACAATCCCGGCTGGTCTCACGACGCCTGCAGTAGGAGTCCCCGGACCGGGACACAATACCTGGATGATGATTTCCTCCGCGCTCGTCCTGTTCATGACCCTTCCTGGACTGGCCATTTTTTACGGCGGATTGGTGCGCCGGAAAAATGTCCTGTCCGTCCTTGCGCAGTGCCTTGGCACAACCACGATGGTCGCCATCATCTGGTGGGCGGTCGGCTATTCGCTGGCGTTCGCTCCCGGCAGTCCGTTTCTCGGCGGGCTCGACTTCGCATTCCTTCGAGGAGTCGATGCCAGGCCGAACCCCGATTATTCCAGCTGGGTGTCACAGAATGTTTTTTCCATGTTTCAGATGATGTTCGCGATCATCACCCCGGCATTGATCATTGGTGCCGTGGCCGAGAGGATGCGGTTTCAGGCGATTCTGGTTTTTCTCGGGATCTGGCTGTTTCTGGTCTACCTGCCTGTCACGCATATGGCCTGGGGCGCCGACGGGCTGATGAACGGCGTGTGGAATCCCAAGGCCGGGATCCGGGCCATCGACTTCGCGGGAGGGACGGTGGTGGAGATGGCCTCCGGCTGGAGTTCCCTCGTGCTCTGCCTGATCGTCGGACGTCGCATGGGATACGGCCGCGAGGTGTTCGCGCCCCACAGTATGGTCTTTTGTATGGTTGGGGCCGGGTTGCTCTGGGTGGGTTGGTATGGATTTAATGCCGGCAGCGCGATTGCCTCCGACGGGGTTGCCTCGAATGCGTTTGTGACGACCACGCTGGCCGGCGCGGTCGCGAGCGGCACCTGGGCATTCGCCGAATACCTCACGCGGGGCAAGGCTAGCGTCCTCGGGTTTTGTTCCGGCATTGTTTCCGGCCTCGTTGCCATCACCCCGGCATGCGGGTTTGTGAACCCCAGCGGAGCCATGGTGATCGGGATTCTCGGCGGCCTCATCCCGTTTCTGGCAGTTTTCAAGCTGAAGGCTTGGTTCAAGTATGATGATTCGCTCGATGTGTTCGGCATCCACGGGGTGGCAGGCACGCTCGGAATGCTCATGACCGGTCTCCTCGCAGATGCGGCGGTGAATCCGAACCTGCTCGGTGCCGCCGCGCAGGCCAACGGGCTCGCCCGCATGGTCGGGCACGGGCTCTGGATCGAGCAACTCAAGGCCATGGGGGTGACCTTCGCCGTCGCGGTCATCGGCACCACGGTGGCAGCCTATTTCGTCAAGGCGATCATGCCTGTCCGCATTTCCCCGGAGGAGGAGCACTCCGGGATGGACCTGGCCGAACACGGAGAAGAGGGATACATCCTGTAAGGATGATTTCCCGGGCCCGTGAGCCTGCCCGTCCGGCAACTATAAACCCGTCAACTGTCGCAGATTCTCCTTTGGCATGGATCCGGTCCGCCGTGCCACCTCCTTGCCGTCCCTGAGCAAAACGAAGCACGGGATGCTCCGCACGTTGTATTGGCGCGCGAGGTCCTGATTTTGGTCGACGTTGACCTCGATGACTTGGAGGCGTCCTTGGAGTTCGGCCGCAAGCTCGTGCACTGCCGGCTTCATCATCTTGCACGGCCCGCACCAGTCGGCATAAAAATCCATCAACACCGGTTGCCCGCCCCCCGGCACAGCCGCTGGCGTAGGCTTTGAGTCATTCCAGATCATCCAGACCGCCGTTCCGATCAGAGCGAGGATAAAGAGGGACGCAAGGATATTGCCCTTCATTTCCGGATGATAAAGGGACGCGCGGGGGCATGACAATTCGGTTTTCGTGCAGGATTGCTTGAGGAATGCCTCTCCGGCCTCCCATTCTGAAATGCCATTTTTCCGGCTGGTGGAATCCGGCGGGCGGGACTATCAACAGATCTGCAATCGGGGGTATAGCTCAACGGTCAGAGCAGGCGGCTCATAACTGCTTGGTTCACGGTTCGAATCCGTGTACCCCCAGATTTTTATTTCCAGGCGAGGATGCCTTTGGCCCACGCCCAGACCAATCCTTCCACGAGGAGGAGCAGGAAGACCATGAGGGCGAGGAAGGCGGAGACCGGAAGTTTCAAGAACGCCGCCGCGAAGGGCATCAGAAAGACGGTTTCGACGTCGAAGACCAAAAAAACGAGCGCGTAGAGGTAGTAGTGCGACTGGAACTGGACCTGCGCTGGTCCGGTGGATTCGATGCCGCATTCGTAGCTGCTCTGTTTGTCTTTGCCAGGCTTGGCGGGCGAAAACAGGCGTGCCCACGCCCAGGCCATGGCGAGCGGGATCAATGGAAAGACGATCGCAACCGCGAGGAAAATCGTGAGGAGAAGGTAGTCGCTATTCATCGGGAAAAGTTTTCAGTGTTCAGAGAAGCGACCTTTGCCGGGGCATGCTTGCCGAGGTGGCTGAGGAGGAGGTTGGGTGTCAGGCCGAGGGCGAGCACTGCCAGGGCGAGTGCTGCGACGAGGACCCGTGAGGCCGGGGAGCCGGCGGGACGGATGTCCCCGCACGCAGGCAGGACGAAGGCATGTTTGAGTACGATGAGGTAGTAGTAGAGCGAGACCGCATTCATCGCGATGGCGAGGATCACAATCCACAGCATGGAAGGGTTCTCCATGGCGGCAGAGAAGAGATAGAACTTCCCGAAAAAGCCTGCGAGCGGCGGAATGCCTGCGAGCGAGATGAAAAACACCAGCAGACAGAGCGCGAGGCCGGGTGAGGATTTCGCCAGCCCATTGAAGTCATCAAGACGGGATCCGCCGCTTTGCTTCTCGACGATCGCGACGACCCCGAAGGCGCCCGCAGTGGTTAGCGCATACACGATGACGTAGAACAGGACGGCGGGAAGAGTCTCTGCGCGCGCAGAAGAAAGCCCGAGGAGAAGGTATCCGCCGTGGGCGATCGCGGAGTAGGCGAGCAGGCGCTTGACGTTCGACTGCACAAGCGCGGTGATGTTGCCGAGCAGAATTGAGGCTGCGGCCATGAGCGCGAGCACAGGAGCCCAACCGGGAAGAAATTGTCCCCATCCGGCGGCTCCCGACCAGTGCCCGAGCCCGGCGATGAGCAATTTCACCAGGATGAAAATTCCCGCGACTTTTGAGCCGGAGGCCACGAGCGCAGCGGCGGCCGTGGGGGCTCCCTCATAGACATCCGGCGCCCAAAGCTGGAACGGGACAGCCGCGACCTTGAATGCGAATCCCGCAAGCGTCAGGACGATTCCCGCGGTGAGAAGTGGATCCGCCGTGGCTCTTGAAATGGCCAGGAGATTTGTCGATCCGGTGACGCCGTAGATGAGGCTCAGTCCGTAGAGAAGGAATGCCGCCGAGACGCTGCCGATCAGGAAATATTTCAACCCAGCCTCCGCGGAAGCGCGACTGGTTTTGTTAAAGGCAGCCAGCACGTAAAGCGGGATGCTTGTCAGCTCAAGCGCCAGGAAGATCATGAGCAGATCTTCCGTGCCGGTGAGCAGCATCATGCCGACCGTGCCGAACAGGATCAGTGCAAGTGACTCGGCGAAGTGAGTCTCCGGAAATGACTCGGACGCAAAGACAGCGGCGATCAATCCGAGAGCGAGTATCACCAGCTTGAAAATACGGGCGATCGGATCAAGAACGACCATCCCGTGAAGGAAGTTTCCATCGATCGGGAAGAGCAGCAGTGCAGCCGCGGCAAGAAAGCCCCCAAGCAGCGTGATGGCGGTGCTCGTAGTTCTGGCCTTTGGCATGGAGACCCCCAGACCGAGGACAACCAAAGCGGTCACAACCAGCAGGGATTCGGGCAGAAGTGCGGTCAGCATGGAAAGAATCGCATTTTATTTAAGGAGCTGATGCATGAGCGGGCTTTGGAAGCTGCGCAGGATCGGGTCGAGAAGAACGGATGGAAAGAGGCCGGCGGCGAGGGTGGCAGCCATGAGGATCACGGCACCGAGCTTTTCGGGCAGGGTGATCGGATCCAGCGGGTGGGTGTAAGTGGAGGCTTCGCTGGACGCGAAGAACGTCCGCTGAAGCGCTCTGAGCGTGAATGCGACAGTGATGACGACGCCGATGCCGGTGGGGATGAGTAGCCACGGGAGTGACGTCCACGAGCCTTTCAGGATTGTAAATTCGGCGATGAACCCGCTGAAGCCGGGCAGGCCCATCGAGGCGACTGACGCGACGGTGAATGTGAAGGCCGCGAATGGGAGCACCTTCGTCAGGTTCATTCTTCCGAGCTCCGCGATGTCGCGCGTGTGCGTGCGGTCGTAGATCATGCGTCCGACCACGGCGAACAGGAGCCCGCCGATGATGCCGTGCGAGAACATCTGGAGGACAGATCCCCCCAGGCCGGCTAGGTTGAGGGTCATGAGACCGAGCAGAACGAATCCCATGTGGGCGATGCTCGAATAACCGACCGTGAATTTCAGGTCTTTCTGGGCGAGGGCGACAAGCGCCCCCAGGACGATGCCTGCCGTTGCAAGGATGGCGATCGGAAGCCTCCATTGGTCGAGCCCGGCGGGAAAAAGCGTCATGGCCACGCGGAGTGCCGAGTAGGACCCAAGCTTCATGACGACGCCGGCAAGGAGCATCGAGACGGCGGTCGGGGCGGCGACGTGTCCGGTCGGCGCCCAGGTGTGCAGCGGCCAGATACCCGCCAGAACGGCGAAACCAAGAAACATCACCGGGAACGCCCAGGCCTGAAAGCCAGGCGCGAAGTGCGCCTTTGAGGGATCTGCCAGTGTAAAGAGATCGAACGAATGCGCGCCCGAGGCCGCATAGGCCGCAACCATTACGAGCAGGACGAGTGCGCTCCCCGCGACCGAATACATCGTCAGCTTCATCGCGCCGTATTCGCGATTCGTCGATCCCCAGGCCGCGATCAGGAAATATTTCGGGATGATGACGATCTCGTAGAAGACGAAAAGCAGGAACAGGTCGAAGCTTTGGAAGACACCATAGACGCCGCCGATGATGGTGAGGAAAAAGGCAAAGAACGCGCGCGTGCGGTGCGTGACATTCCACGAGAAGAGCACTCCCGTCACGGCGATGAGGCCGGTAAGAACCAGCATGACGAGGCTGATGCCATCCGCCCCGGTGGAGAATGAAATCCCGAGCTGCGGGATCCACGGGATATTCGTGAGGAATTGAAAATGAGGCCC
>Ga0247840_10009906_pt1 | contig 12096 bp, 7 predicted proteins | sample LaCruzMarch2015__FD_192404 | JGI IMG/M metagenome (GOLD analysis project Ga0247840, IMG submission 192404) | Freshwater microbial communities from meromictic Lake La Cruz, Castile-La Mancha, Spain - LaCruzMarch2015_17m | ecosystem: Environmental > Aquatic > Freshwater > Lake | place: Spain...
TCTCATCTCTTTCCCAAAATTTCCAGTCAGCGTTCCGCCTCTTCCGGCACAACGGCGGATAGCGGGCATCTTGTCGGCCTACGACGAACTGATGGAGAACAGTCAACGGCGCATCCGGCTCTTGGAGTCGATGGCCCGCGCCCTCTACCGCGAGTGGTTCGTCCACTTCCGCTTCCCCGGCCATGAAAAGCTCCCGTGCGTCGCTTCCCCTCTCGGCGAGATCCCCCAGGGCTGGGAGGCGAAGCTCCTACCTGAATGCGTGGACATCAGCCCGCGTGTCGCCGTCCCCCGAGAGGGCGAGAAGCCTTTCGTGCCGATGGGCTGCCTCTCCAACAACTCGATGCTCATCTCCGACATCGAATCCCGCGCCGGCAACAGCGGCGCAAAATTCCAGAATGGCGACACGCTCTTTGCCCGCATCACGCCCTGCTTGGAGAATGGCAAGACAGGCTTCGTCCAATTCCTGCCCGACGCAGAATCCGTCGCGTTCGGCTCAACCGAGTTCATCGTCCTACGCTCCCGCACGCTTACGCCCGAGTTTGTCTATCTCTTGGCCCGCAGTGACGAGTTTCGCGGCGTCGCCATCAAAAGCATGTCCGGCGCAACCGGACGGCAGCGTGTGCAAGAGCAATGCTTCGACGATTTTCAAATTGTCCAGGCACCGCGCGCCTTGCTCGACCGCTTCTCCGCCATCGTCGCGCCAAGCTTCCGCCTCATCTACAAACTGCATCTGCAAATCCAAAACCTCCGCCGGACGCGCGATCTGCTGCTGCCGCGTCTGCTGTCGGGACACGTGGACCTGAGAACGAATTAATCCATGCAAGCGCAACCCAAGACCATCCGCGACATTCTCCACACCGGGGACCAATACATCATCCCACTCTTCCAGCGTTTTTACTCATGGGAGAAAACCCACTGGGAAAAACTCCGCATGGACATCTGGGCGCTGATGGAAGACGGCGCGAAGCCTGTCCACTTTCTCGGGCCGTTGGTTTGCACGCTGCCGCCGCGGCTGCCGGGCAACAGTTCCGCCTTCCAGTTGATTGATGGCCAGCAGCGCATCACCACGCTCACCATCCTGCTTTCGGCCATCCGGGATGTCGCCCGCTCTCGCGGCTTGAGTGATTTCGCCGAGGAAGTCACCGAGGATTATCTCCTGTTCAAACGCAAGCAGGGCAGCGACCGCTACAAGGTGCTTCCCCGGCTCGGCGACCGTGAAGTGCTCACGGCGATGATCGAGGGGCACGACATCGAGGCGTTTGCCGACAGCCGCGTTTATGAGGCATGGAAGTATTTCCATCGTCACGTCCAGCATTTGTCGCGGAAAGACACCAAAAATAAACTGGCTCGGCTGCTGGAGGTCATCACCTCTCGGCTGAACTTGGTGGCCGTCCTGATAGACGGTGAAAATCCCTACGAGATTTTTGAAAGCCTCAATTCCACCGGCCTGCCGCTCAAGGAATCCGATCTCATTCGCAACTTCGTGTTCATGGCCATCCCGCTCGCCGAGCAGTCGGAGTTCGACGGGCAGCATTGGAAGGCGTTTGAAGAAATGTTTGATGCCTTAGACGCGGACGAGGAGGTCGAGATGACGCCCTTTTATCGCGATTACCTGATGCGCAACGGCCGGTATTCCAAGGAGGATGCGACCTTCGTCGATTTCAAGAAGGCTCACGAAGAAGATGGTCAGCCCCCGGAGGCATTGGTGGTGGAACTCAAGCGATACGGCCGGCTTGACCTCATGTTGCGCCGGCCCAGCTCCATCAAGGACGAGGTTTTGCGCGGTGTCTTGCGCCAAGTCGAAGGCATGAATATTACCACGGCTTACCCGCTGCTCCTCAACCTGCTGGATCGCCACGACCGCGGCGAGTTGAGCAAGGATGATTTGTGCGGCTGCCTGAGTGACCTCGTCAGCTTCGTGCTTCGCCGTTCCATTTGCAGCGAGAGCACCCGCGCCTACGGCAAGTGGTTCGTAGAAGCCATCACCATGATTCGCAGCAATCCGAGGGCGGACCTCCAAGCCTACTGGCTCGCCCGCCGTTGGCCGGATGATGCCGCCGTTCGCGAACGCCTTCCCGGCTTTGAATTGTATCGCCGCGAAAGCACCAAAGCCCGCGTGATCCTCGAAGGGCTGGAGGAAAGTTTTGGCCATCGGGAGCGTGTGAACCTCTCCACCCTGACCATCGAGCATGTCATGCCGCAGACCATCAACAACAACAAGAATGGCAAGGCATGGAAGGAAATGCTCGGGGAGGAATGGGACCAGATTCACGATGTGCTGCTCCACACGTTGGGCAACCTCACGCTCACCGGCTACAACACCGAGCTAAGCAACTCGCCGTTCGAGACGAAGCAGGTCGAATTGGCCAAGAGCCATCTCGATCTCAATACCTATTTCACCAGTCTGCCCAAGTGGGATGCTGACGCCATGCGCAAGCGGTCGGTCGCCTTGACCGAGCGCGTGATCACCCTCTGGCCGAGGCCCGCCAGCAGCGTGGGCTACGCCGCCTCGGCCGAGGCCATGCCCGAACCTGAAGGCCTGAGCAAAGCAGCCAAGGCCCGGTTGGAGTATTGGCGTCACCTCGACACCCGTTTGGAGGAACGCGGTTTCGCAACCGAATGGATCAAGCCGTGCCCTGATTCGTCACTGCCTTTGTCGGTGGGCGAAACTGGTGAAGCCGAGTTCGTGTTGAGTTTCAACCAGGCACGTGGTCAAATTCACGTCTCTTTGACTCTCTCGGGCAGCGTCGGTGAAAAGATCGCGCAAGATTTGGAAAAAGATAAAACCGCCATTCACCAAGAACTCGGTTACCAACTCACTTGGGAACTCAACAACAACGGCGGTGAGATCTACATTACGGACGAAGGAATCCGAATTCGTGACCAGAACGACTGGCTGGTTCAACATGATTGGTTCGGTGATCGACTGGAGGATTTTCAGCGTGTTCTGCAACCTCGTGTTATCGCCTTGGAGCAAGCTGCTCTGGATATCCCGGAAATCCGGCAGAAGTTGGAGCAACACAATCTCTTGACAAGTTTTTGGCAGGCCAGTTCCTCTGCGCTTTCAGGCTCTTGTCTTGCTCTACGCCCCAACGATCAAATTAAAGGTAAGACGTATTGCCGATTCGCACCGGTCGATGATGGTGTCCGGTTTGGAGTCGGGTGCAATCCGTCACGCGAAGAACTCACTGTCTATTGGAGTGTGGTCGCATCTGCCCCGCGAAACCAAAGGCAACTATTCAAGGAACTACTGGAAACCCAGATACCCGAACTTGAAGCCGCAATTGGCCAGAAGCTGCACATCAAGCGCAACTACCTTTGGGTAGAAACTTCTGCCAACATAAAGTCACAGGCTGATTGGCCGCAGCAGCAGCAGTGGATTAAGGAGGCCGGCGAGAAGTTTCTCACCGTTTTGAAGTCACGCCTCGCGATTGAGTGATATTCTCAGCAAGAACCGTTGCCCATGCCCCACGCCTGCCCCGAAGACCAGCTTGTCGAGCACACCCCACCACCTCCGCACCCATTTCAGGAAAATGGCTGGTTTCAACCGGCGTTGAAAACCAGTGGTTCCGTGAAATACACGCCCAGATGACCGGACACGGAAGCGGACAAAAAAACGGACAGAAAACTGGCATTTTTGCATCAAGTTGCTTATTGTCAGCGTAGAAAGCAGGTAAAAAACCGGACATATATGCAGACATTCGAGCAGACACATCCTTGGATTTCCTTCCGCTGCGACCTCGCCAAGGCGGGGGCGGAGTTGTGGATTTCGCTGGGTGAGGCGGCATCGAAGTGCGAGCACATTTGTCGGGTGCCGTTGCGTCCGAGCACGGCTCAGGCGCTGCACCAACTGTATTTGGCCAAGGGGGTGGCGGCCACTACGGCTATCGAAGGAAACACGCTTTCGGAAGCGGAAGTTCTGAAAGCGGTCGAGGGAAAACTGCTCGTGCCGCCGTCGAAGCAATACCTGAAGCAGGAGGTGGAAAACGTCATCGCGGCGTGCAATGGAATCAGCAAGCAGTTGGTGGACGGGACCCTTCCTCCACTCTCCCGGGATCTTCTCCGCGCGTATAACCGGCAGATTTTGGATCTCCTCCCGGTAAAGCCGGATGTCGAACCCGGCGAATTGCGCAAGCACTCGCTCGTTGTCGGAAATGTATATCGTGGCGCACCGTGGGAGGACTGCGGGCACCTGCTGGATCGGATGTGCGAATGGCTGAACGGCCCGGATTTCCAGGCGCCGGACGGAGCGGTTCCGGGAATGGACACGGTATATGCGATCCTGCGGGCGGTGGTGGCGCATCTGTATCTGGCATGGATCCACCCGTTCGGCGACGGCAACGGGCGCACGGCGAGGTTGCTGGAATTCCATATTCTCCTGTCTGCAGGGGTGCCGTCACCGGCCGCGCATCTTTTCAGCAACCACTACAACCAGACACGGACTGAGTATTACCGGCAACTTGATCTCGCGAGCAAGTCGGGCGGCGACATCGTGCCATTCATCGGCTATGCGGTGCGCGGGTTTGTTGACGGCTTGCGAGAACAACTTGAGAAAATCTGGACGCAGCAGTGGGATGTTGTCTGGCGGAACTTCGTCCATGAGAAATTCCAGAACAGAAACAGTCCAACAGACACGAGGCAGCGGCATCTGGCTCTGGACTTGGGCGACAGCAGCGACTGGCAGGAAGTAGGGAAAGTCACGGAACTGACGCCGAGGCTAGCGAAGGCCTATGCGAGAAAAACATCGAAGACTGTTCAGCGCGACTTGAACGAGCTGGTTCAGATGGGGCTCATCACCCGCGACGGTCGGAAGATCCGGGCGAGGCGGGAAGTCATCCTGGCATTCCTGCCCCTGCGGAAGCAACCCGACGCCACAGCGAAGCCATGAAGGCCTGTTTCATTGAGTCGAAAAAAGCAGTGTCCCTCAAAGCGTTGGAGCAGAACGAGTTTTTATTTGAGTAGAAAACGTCCGCTCCATGTCCCACGACTACACCGAAGACCAGCTTGTCGAGCAGCCCGCCATCGGATTGTTCGCGGAGCTTGGCTGGACTATTGCCTGCGGCAACCCTCACCCCGGCCCTCTCCCAGGAGGAGAGGGAGTGAGCGGCGTTGGATTGCTCCCCTCTACCACTGGGAGAGGGGCTGGGGGTGAGGGTGCGGCGCTCGTTTCTCCGTTGCTTGGTCGGGAGACCACGAGTGAGGTTGTTTTAAAACCACGCTTGGAAGCCGCGCTGCGCCGCTTGAATCCTGGCCTGCCGCCCGAGGCCATCACCGCCGCCGTTGATGATTTGACCCGCGACCGGTCGGTCATGAGCTTGGAAGCGGCGAACCGCGAAGTCTATCTCCTGCTCAAAGATGGCATCAAAGTTCCCGTTCTGGATTCAGAACTCGGCGGGCAAAAAACTGAGCGGCTGCGGGTGGTGGATTGGGAAAACCCGGCGAACAACGATTTTCTGCTGGTCAGCCAGTTCAGCATCACCGGGGCGCTCTACACCTGCCGGCCGGATCTGCTCGGTTTCGTCAACGGCCTGCCGCTGATCGTCACGGAGTTGAAAAAGCCGGGTGTCCCGGCTCGGGCGGCGTTCGACGAGAATTTATCACATTACAAACAGCAGATTCCTGCGTTGTTTTGGTATAACGCCATGCTCATTGCCTCGAATGGCACGGAAAGCCGGGTCGGATCGCTCACGGCGGATTGGGACCGATTCTTCGAGTGGAAGCGGATTGAGAGCGAGGACGAACCGGCGCGGGTGTCTCTGGAAGTGATGATTCGCGGGACATGCGACAAATCCCGCTTTCTCGACCTGGTGGAAAATTTCACCCTATTTTCCGAGCACAAGGCGGGTTTGGTCAAAATTATTGGTCAGAATCATCAGGTGTTGGGGGTGAATGCCTTGGTTCGGTCGTTGCTTCGGATTCACGGTGACTTGACCAACCCCGCCACCCTCACCCCAACCCCTCTCCCAGAGGTAGAGGGGCAATCGCTTCGCGACCCTCACCCGAGCCCTCTCCCAAAGGGAGAAGGACAATTCCGCGGCGGGCTTCAATTTTCGGGACTGGTGGAGCGGGCGAGAGAACTGCGGCAGAAGCAAACGCCGGCGGAAGACTTCGTGTGGGAATTATTGCGTGACCGGAGGTTCGAGGGTTTGAAGTTCCGTCGGCAACATCAGATCGGGAATTACGTCGCGGATTTCTGTTGTGCCGAGCACAAGCTGGATGTCGAGGTTGACGGGGACGTTCACCGTTCGCCGGATGTCGTCACGAAAGACGCGCAGCGTGACGCTTACCTGCGTTCACTCGGCTACACAATACTCCGCTTTCAGAATCAATCCGTCATCGACCATCCCGAAGAGTTTCTCAGTAAGATAGCAGCGGCTCTTCCGCTCCCCTCTACCAAGCTCAGCGCACCCTCACCCGTCCGTTCCGGCCACCCTCTCCCACTGGGAGAGGGAAGGGGTGAGGGTAACACACCAAGCCCGAACGGGATTGGTGTGTTTTGGCAGACGCAGGGCAGCGGGAAGAGTTTTTCGATGGTGTTCTTCGCGCAAAAGGTGCTCCGAAAGTTGGCTGGTAACTGGACATTCGTTGTCGTGACCGACCGGGTGGACCTGGACGACCAGATTGCGACGACATTCAAAGCCTGCGGGGCCGTGAGCGAGGCCGAGGGCGACCAGTGCCATGCCGAGAGCGGGGCGCACTTGCGGGAACTCCTGCGCGGGAATCACCGCTACGTCTTCACCCTCATCCATAAGTTTCGTCCCGAAACACCCTCACCCGGCCCTGCGGGCCACCCTCTCCCAGGGGGAGAAGGATTCAGTCTCCCCTCTACCTCTGGGAGAGGGGCCGGGGGTGAGGGTAACGCTGGCATCATGCCTGTGCTGTGTGACAGGCGGGATGTCATCGTTATGACCGACGAATCCCACCGGAGCCAATACGACACGCTGGCCATGAACATGCGGGCGGCGATTCCCCGCGCCCTGTTCGTCGCATTCACCGGCACCCCGCTCATTGCCGGGGAGGAGCGGACGAAGGACGTGTTCGGCGATTACGTCTCCATCTACGACTTTCAGCAATCGGTGGAGGACGGCGCGACGGTCCCGCTCTTTTACGAGAACCGCACCCCCGAGTTGCAGCTCGTAAACCCGGATCTCAACGAGGATATCTACAATCTCATTGAGGAGGCGGAACTCGATCCCGAGCAGGAGGCCAAGCTGGAGCGGGAATTGGGGCGGCAATACCACATCCTCACCCGCGACGACCGGCTGGATACGGTCGCCAAGGACATTGTGCGGCATTTTCTCGGGCGCGGATTCATCGGCAAGGCGATGGTGGTTTCCATCGACAAGGCCACAGCCCTCAAAATGCACGACAAGGTGCGGAAGTATTGGCTGGCTGAGCGAAAACGGGTCGAAAAGGAAATCGCCCGGTTGGATGCCATCAAGCGGGCGAGAACGGACGAGGAGCTTGCGGAACTTGCCGAACTCAAGGCCCGGTTGGACACCCTCATCACGACCGACATGTCGGTTGTCGTGTCCCCGGCACAGAACGAGATCCCGCAGATGAAAAAGCTCGGACTCGACATCGAGCCGCACCGGAAGCGGATGAATGACGAGGAACTGGACGAGAAATTCAAAGATTCCGACGATCCGTTGCGGCTGGTCTTCGTCTGCGCGATGTGGCTCACCGGGTTTGACGCGCCGAGTTGCTCGACCATCTACCTCGACAAGCCGATGCGGAACCACACGCTCATGCAGACGATTGCCCGAGCGAACCGTGTTTTCCCCGGCAAGCATTGCGGCATGATTGTTGATTACGCCAATGTCTTCGCCTCACTGGAAAAGGCACTCGCCATCTACGGGGCTGGCAAGGGCGGGCAGAATCCGGTGAAGGACAAGACGAAGCTGGTCGAAGATCTGCGTCGGTCGGTGGAGGCTGCAACCGTTTTCTGCATGAGCCGTGGCGTTGAACTGGCGGAAATTGAGGCCATGCCAACCGGACTCGACCGCCTCACCGCCGTCTCGGCTGCGGTGAATGCCATCATTTCTCCCGATCCCCTGCGCCGGGAGTTCTTCGGGCATGAACGCCTGGTGACGACCCTCTACCGTGCCGTGAAGCCCGACCCCGCCGCCATCGAGTTCTCGGCCCGTGTCGCCTGCATTTGCGCCATCGCGGATGCCATCCGGGCAAAACTCAATCCCGGACCGGTGGATATTTCGGTAGTCATGGAGGGAATCGGTCGGGTTCTCGATAAATCTATCACCGGGGTCGAGATGCCGACGAAGCCCGCCCCGGTCATGGACCTTTCCAAAATTGATTTCGAGGCCCTCAAAAAGCGCTTCAAGGAATCGCCACAGAAAAACACCGATCTGGAGGCCCTCAAGGCGGCGATCCGCGCCCAGTTGGAAAAACTCATCCAGTTGAACAAGACGCGGGCAGATTTCCGGGAGAAGTTTGAAAAACTCATCGAATCCTACAATGCCGGGAGCAGAAGCATTGAGGATCTTTTCGAGGAGTTGCTCGCGCTCGGCAGGGCGCTATCCGAGGAGCAACAGCGACACGTCCGCGAGAACATGTCCGAGGAGGAACTCGTCATTTTCGACATCCTGACCCGCCCGGCCCCGGAGTTGAGCACGGAGGAGCGGAACGAAATCAAAAAAGTCGCCCATGAACTCCTGACGCGACTGAAGGAACTCCTCGTTCTCGACTGGCGGCAGAGAGCCGCAGCCCGTTCGCAGGTCAGGCTGACCATCGAAGACGTGCTCGATACCGGCCTCCCCCGCGCCTACACGCGCGAGGTTTACCAGACGAAGTGCTCGGCGGTCTTCGAGCACGTTTACGAAAGCTATTCCGAGCGCAACGCGGGCACCTACGCGTGATCAGAGCACCATCAGAACCGAAAGACAAAAAATGAATCAAGATCTCCCCAGTCCCCCTCCTCTGGAGGGTGGTGTTTTACCGATTCCTTTGGACGAAGCCCAGTTCTTCGCTGCCGTTTGCGCTGGAGTGAAGGAACTTCTGCCCGCACGACGACACCCCTCGGCAGGGGAACTACTTGAAGAACTGACAAAGCGGCTCGGTTGGCGCGTTCGGACTGTGCTGATCTCCGCCATCCAAGAGCTTCGGGAGGATCAGAAACTTCCTCAGTATTTTCGGAGTTACCTTTCCGACACACTGACCGACGAGGAGCTTTCGGATGCACTCCGGGGCGACTTACCTCAAGAGCGGGACTACCAGTCCACACTGGACGATCTCCTGCAACGGTCGAAAATGTTTCGCAACTCAGCGGCCTTTCGCGAGGCCGTCCAGTTCGTGGCCCGGTTCCGAGACTACGCTCCATACAACAATTTTCTGGTGAAGCTTCAGAAGCCTGGTTGCGACTTCTACGCCACCGAGCGGGACTGGCGGAGGCGGTTCGGTAGAAAGATCAAGCCCGATGTGCCCCCCATGCTGATTCTTGCGCCCATGCATCCAGTCCTGCTGGTTTACGATCTCGACTCAACTGAGGGCCGACCGCTTCCAGAAAAGTTCGAGAAATTCGCGAAAGTTGAGGGGAGTTTCGATTCATCCGTTCTGAATCACACCATCGAGAACGCCGAGCGGATCGGTGTGAGGGTGGAACACAAGAAACTCTCCTCCACTCAAGGCGGATTCGCCCAGCGCCTCGCGTTCCCCGGCTTCCCAGTGGTGGTGTGCGTTGTAGTGAATGAGCAACTTGACGATGCGAGCGCATATAGCGTTCTTTGCCATGAACTTGCTCACATACTTCTCGGTCATCTCGGCAGCTCTTCCGAGGAGCCTTGGCCCAGCCGCATTAACCTTTCTCATGCCACGGTGGAAATTGAGGCCGAAGCGGTGTCATACATCGTGTGCGAGCGCTGCGGATTGCATTCAGAGTCAGCAGCGTATCTATCGAGCTATATGACCGGCGATGAGATCCCGAAGACCGTCAGCCTTGAACTCATCACCAAAGTCGCGGGCAAACTTGAACAATGGGGCAAACGCCTGTTCAAATCGAAGAAACCCCAGGCTGAGGAGCCCGCCCAGTCGGAACCAAAGCCTGAGCCTCCGCCGCCAGATCCAAAAGTTGAACCGCCAAGGAAGGAACCCGAGACTCCGAGCTCCGATTCGAGAAGCGACGAGGAAAAAGCCTTCGACGATTTCGTCGAACTTTTTTGAAGCTGCAAGCGCGCTCAGTAAAAGAAATACGACAAACGGCACATGAAAAAGACTGTGTGTTTTTTCCCGGACGAATAGCCAGCGAAGACGCCACGAACACGCCAGCTAAAACCTACGCCGCCTGCAACGCTTCCGGGTGATGCTTCGCCACGGTCAGGAGCCGCAAAGCCGCCCCGCTGGGTTTTCTTGTGCCGTTCTCCCAAGAGATCGCCGTCACTTTTGGCACGTTGAGCAGGGCAGCAAACTCGATTTGCGTGCAGCCCAACACCGTGCGGATGGCACGGATTTCCTTTGCGGGAATCGCTTTGACCGGCGGGGGCAATTTCACCGTGCGTTCGCGGGAGCGTTCGCGACCGGCTGCGAAGCCCTCGACACGTGCAAGCAGCGTTTCGGCATTGAACGGGATTTCGGATTTTTTCGTTTTCATCGGTTGTATTTCGCTTTGATCGTTTCCACTGCCACCCGCAACCGCGCCAACAGCGCGGGCGGGATGTCCGCCTGCTTTGCCTTCGTGTAGAGCATGAACAGCAGAAAGCGCCGCGCCACCGGCAGCCAGAGGTAAATGACACGCGCCCCCGCGCTCTTGCCTCGCCCCGGCAGCTTCATCCGCGCCTTTCGCAGCCCGCCCGAATGCCGGATCAAATCCCCGGCTTCCGGTTTGGCCGCAATCTCTGCCTCGAATTGCCGCAACGTCTCCTCATCGGCCACGCGCAACACTTCCTCGGTGAAGGCTTCCAACTCGACAAAGCAAACATCCATCAACGGCATGTTATACATGGTATAAGCCGTGTCAATGAGGAAAATCATTGTTTTAATGGCCGCATCGGCGACATGTTGTGAATCCTGAGTTTCAATTTTTTGAAGTATGCGGCGTTCATGGGTTTGAATCAGGCGGCTGAACCCGCAGAGAGAAGACCGTTGCGTCACGTCCGCCGGTGGTTTTCTTCTCCACGGTGATCAGGCTTTCAATTTCGCGGAGGCACTCCTCGATTTCATTTTGACTGGCGTTATTGCTGAAAACTTCCCGTGAGATTTGTGCCAGAGTCAGCGGACCTTGCCCTAGTGCATTCAGGATGCCTTGAGCATGACGGGAGAAGCGGGATTCCATGAACGCCCACCGGGCAGACTCGCTGCAATAGTTCCAAACAGCCTCTGCGGCTTCGAGATGAGGCAAGGTGATTTGTTCTCCGCCATCGAGGAGGGAAAAGACGAGGGCCAGACGAACAACCTGCGCCTCGGCTCGACTTGTTGCTTGTCCCCATCGCCCATGATGATCCATTGTGAGATTCGGGTAAATCGTATGCCAGTATTCCCTCGCCTCCGATGATCGTTTCATCTCCCCACGTTCGCGGGCATTATGGACGGCGCGCCTCAACCATTTGATTTCAGCATCAAAGCTGACGCTCTGAATATCGCCACCGTCCGGCAACAACTTGCTGCGAGATGAGTGAACCCAAAGGAACCGATTTGCGAACCCGTTTGAGGAATCATTTTCGTCCAGAAGTGTTGACAACTCCGAGCGGGTGATGTGACCGATCACGCTGATGTGACAGTCAGTGGCGCAAAGCGCCTTCCCATTCTTGTCCCTGTTTTTGTTTGCCAGATTGCGAAGGTTGCCGGTGTCCCATGCGTTTCGAATTATGGCCGAAAGGGTGCAGCCATTCCGCTGCATGCCCCGTAGAACGCTCCCAAACTCGGATTCCATGAGAAGCAACCGCTTGTCTTCGAAAGCCGAACTCAACGCGCCAAAAACGCATTCGCATCGCAAGGAAAGCGAAATAATATGTGCGGAAGTTGCAAAAAATGCATGCGGAAAAGGGCGCATCTCCGATAAGTGCAAAAATCAGTTCCACAGGAACTGAAGGGTGTCGTTTTTGACCGCGACGTCGATGGCGAGCATATCGGCCAGCCCGCGAGGAG
>Ga0247840_10009912_pt1 | contig 12091 bp, 8 predicted proteins | sample LaCruzMarch2015__FD_192404 | JGI IMG/M metagenome (GOLD analysis project Ga0247840, IMG submission 192404) | Freshwater microbial communities from meromictic Lake La Cruz, Castile-La Mancha, Spain - LaCruzMarch2015_17m | ecosystem: Environmental > Aquatic > Freshwater > Lake | place: Spain...
CCCAAAGCCAAGATCAGGAAATTCCTGATCTTGACTAATCGAAAGGAAACAAATGTCTACAAAGACACTACGCAAGCGCATCGCGCTTGTAGCAGTATCAGCGTTGGGCTTTGGTTTGTTGTCTGCTGCGCCTTCAAGCGCGACAGCCGCCATCGGATCAGTCTCGCCAATTCGCGTGAGCGCCGGAGATGCAACACCAAATGGTCAGATTTCTTGGACCGTCCCAACCGGCTCTACCTACGCTGGATCTGAAACTGCGGTCGTAACACTTACTACCGCTCCATCAGCAGCAGCTGTTGTCACAATCAAAGCTATTGGTGACATCGGTGCACCGGTCGTCCATGGAACAGCGGGTATTGATGGTGCAGCCAGCCTTGGAATTGTCTCTAAGTCCGTATCTGGTACTCACGTAACTGTGGCTGCCGGAGCTGCCGGCTCAACAGCCAAACTAGCGATCTCTGCATCAGTCTCAGGTCGTTACATTGGCTCGATCCGTGTTGCAGGTGGAGCAGTGGATGACACTATTTCATTTGACTTCACAACAACTGGCGCAGTTGCTTCATACACATTCACAAGTGATGTGACTGCAACTATTGCAGGTGGCACGATTGCAACAACGATCACCTTGCGTGATGCTGCAGGTAACATCACTCAGCCATCAACAGTTGATACATTTGCATTGACACAGACAACTGCTGCCGCCACCGCTGGAGCTTTTGCAGCAAGTGGAATCATGATTACTGATGGCGATGGCGCTACTACTTCATTATTTGATGGTGTAGCAACGCTTGACTTTGTGAACTCTTCAACAGCATCGTCAGCATCGGTATTGACAGCAACTCCACGTGGAACACTTGGAACACTTGCTCCTCAAACTTTGGCTGTAACGACTACCGCTGTTTCAACATTTGGAACTGCAGTAGCGTCAGTGGCTACTTCAACAACATTAGCTGTTGCAGCTACTGGAAATATTGCAGCAACATCTACAACTGCTGGTATGAATGCATACACAGTAGATCCAAGCCAGACCTCAGTAACATTCAATGTTGCGGGTCTAACACCAAGCACTGCATTTACATATGACGTTACACACAACGGTACCGTCTCTGTAGCTGGCAACGCTGCTTACGCATCAGGTACCAACTTGACTGCGATCGCTTCAGCGACTGGAACAGCTTCTATCGTTGTTGTGACAACTTCTCCAGCTGCACAGGTTGTTACTCTTGATCTCAACACCGCAGATTCTTCAAACGACGTTGCTGGTCAGGTTAATGCTATGTTCACATACGCAACTCCTGTTTATGTGGTAAGGCTGACATCACCTACTACTACCAACTTAACTGTTTCTGGTTCAACACTTACCTACACAGGTACTATTACTGATCAGTTCGGTAACGGCTTAGGTGGAGCAACTGTTACAGCAACAGGTGCAACAGCTGTTGGTTCAACTGCAGGAACTGCCCTAACAGCAGTAACTGCATCAACTGCAACCGGTGCATTTACAGTGTCATTGACACCGCTTGCTGCAACAACAATAGTTACAACTACTTTCGCAGCAGTTAAGACTGGTGCCGGTTTTTCATCAGCGGTATCTCATGTCACAAACTTGACTGCAACAGGTATTGCAGCAACTTTGGTACTGTCAGATAACGATGGTGCATCTGGCTCAGTAGCAACTGATGGCGTTGGATCTCGTACAGTTCCTCTAGCACCAGGCAATCGCACTGGAGCAGGTGTAGCAGCTGCAGATAACTGGGTAGGTATTCGTCCTCAGACAACAAGCCCTGGATCAATTGCATACTCTGTTACTGCAACAAACGGAATCCGCTTGTCACTTACAAGCCCATCTGCAGGTACAGTTATCACTACAGCACAGACTGCAGCGCTAACAAGCACAGGCGCAACAGCGTTCTACGCAACTCCAACTCAGGTCGGAACTGGCGTAATCACTGTTGTATCTGGTGGTCTAACACAGACCTTCACACTTACAGGAACTCTGTCAGCATCTGCTAACGCACAGCTTGTATCACTTACACCTGGTACAAACGCAAACGGCAAGGCTGCTTTCACAGTTACAACAACAGATATCTTCGGCAACGTAGTTGACGCAGAGGTCAATATTTCAATGTCAGGTGCTGGTTACTTGAGCAATGGTTTCAAGAACATGACACTGACAACACTTGCAACAAGTGGTTCAAACATCATTTGATGTAATCTCAGATGGTTCATCAGCTTCAGGAATCACAGCAACAATCGTTGCAGGTGCTGGCAACTACACAGCAGTTGATGCAGCAGCAGCTACAGCAGCAGCAGCTACAGCAATCGCTGCAGCAGCAGCGGCAGCAGCTCAAGAGACATCGCAGCGGTCTGTGGAGGCAGCCCTTGTATCGCTGCATTTATTTCAATTCTTTTGATCGCTGCAATATCGCGATGTGCCAGCGATGGGAAAACATGCAGACGCAACATCGAAAGGTACGTAGCTCGAGTCTTTATTCGTATTGGAAGATGATCAATGGTCTGAAGTGCAAAAGTTTCAAACAACATTAATAGCCCCTCTCTATCTCGTCGAAGATATTGAAGGGAGTTAGCTCTTGGCTAAGTTTCAGGGAAGGTATAGGAATTTGTTAGAGCCTTGTCTGAACATGAATAGTTAGAAATCTACGAATAGAGGGAATAAACATGACTGGTCATCTCATTAACGTTTAAAGGCCGGCTAGCACCTTCGCACTAACCGGCCTTTAAAACATTGTGTGGGCCGGAGCCCGATTCGGTTAAGAACCGGGCCCCGGCATTACACCTCGTTCAGAAGAGCTTGGGGCTTACGCCTTTACCTTCTTCTGGATACGGATTACTAGGTTAGTAAGCGCTGTGATCTGCTTCTTCATATCAGACATCATCGCTGTTACCTGTGTTGATAGAGCTGCAACTGCATCTGAAGCCTCTTGAGCTGCTGCAGTTGCTGCGTTAGCTGCATCTGCTGCGTCTTGAGCTGCAGCAATTGCTGCATCTGCTGCTTCACCTGCAGCTGATGCTGCATCGCCTGCTGCTGTTGCTGCATCGATTGCCTCTGCAGTTGCTTCAGCTGCTAGATCTGCAGCCTGAGCTGCTGCCTCTGCTGCCTCTGCGATAGCTGCTACTGCATCTTCGCCAGCCTGAATTGCTGCTGACTCTGCAAGCTCTGCTGCCTCAGTTGCACCTGTTGCTGCATCGTATGCGTTCATGCCTGCATCGATTGCCTCTAGAGCTGCAGCTGTTGCTAGATCTGCTGCTGCTACTGCATCTTCGCCAGCCTGAATTGCTGCTGACTCTGCAAGCTCTGCTGCCTCTTCTGCTGCCTTAGCTGCTGCCTCTGCATCGCGTGCTGCATCTACTGCCTCTGCTGCGTTCTCAGCTGCTGCATCTGCTGCTGCTACCGCTGCTGCTTCTGCTTTAGCTGCTGCTGCTACCGCATCTTCGCCAGCTTGTTCAGCTGCAGCTGTTGCTAGATCTGCTGCTGCTACTGCATCTTCGCCAGCCTGAATTGCTGCTGACTCTGCAAGCTCTGCTGCCTCAATTGCACCTGTTGCTGCATCGTATGCGTTCATGCCTGCATCGATTGCCTCTAGAGCTGCATCTGTTGCTGCTGTTGCTGCTGTAGTTGCTTCAGCTGCTGCTGCTACTGCATCTTCGCCAGCTTGTTCAGCTGCAGCTGTTGCTAGATCTGCTGCCTCTTCTGCTGCCTTAGCTGCTGCCTCTGCATCGCGTGCTGCATCTACTGCCTCTGCTGCTGTCTCAGCTGCTGTCTCAGCTGCTGCTACCGCTGCTGCCTGAGCTGCTGCGATTGCTGTCTCTAGAGCTGCCTTGTCTGCTGCTGCCTGAACGGCTGCTGCATCAAGTGATGCTTGAAGCGCTGCAATAGTTGTAGCTGCAGCTGTTGCTGCTGCTGCGCGTGCTGCCTCATTTGTAGCAGCTGTTGCTGCCGCTGCTGTAGCAGCTGCATCAAGTGATGCTTGAAGCGCTGCAATAGTTGTAGCTGCAGCTGTTGCTGCTGCATCTGCTGCTGTGCGATCTGCTGCTGCCTGAGCGATCATCGCTGCAAGTGTTGCTGCGATTGAGTCAAGTGTTGCAGAAGCAACTACTGGCTGAACAACTGTTACAGAAGCTGTTGCAGATTGAATTGAAGCTGCAATTCCCTGTGCTGTTGCTGCTGTTGCATCTACTGCTGTGTAGCTCGCTGTAGCGATAGTTGCAGTGATACCTGATGCTGATGAACCATCAGACATTACATCAAATGAGTTTGAACCATTTGTTGCAAGTGTTGAAAGTGTCATGTTCTTGAAGCCATTGCTCAAGTAACCAGCACCTGACATAACGATATTGACATCTGCCGCAACAACGTTGCCGAAGATATCAGTCGTTGTGACAGTGTAAGCAGCCTTACCGTTGGCATTTGTGCCAGGAGTAAGTGAGATCAACTGAGCATCAGCAGCTGCATCAAGTGCACCTGTCAATGTGTATGTTGCTGTTAATCCACCTGAAGTTACAGTGATAACTCCTGCGCCAACCTTAGTTGGAATTGCGTAGATTGTTGTAGTTCCACCAGTACCAGTAATTGCTGCTGCTTGAGCCACTGGAATTACTGCGGCTGTTGGAGTAGCTGTTACTAGGCGAATACCATTTGTTGCTGTCGCTGAGAAAGCGATAGCAGTAGGAGATGTTGTCGCAACAGTGATTGCTACCCAGTTGTTTGCAACTCCTGTACCTGCAGTAGATAGAACCGCTGGAGTTAGAGGAACTGTACGAGATCCAACACCATCGGTGGCTACAGAGCCAGCCGCAGCATCATTATCTGACAGTACCAAAGTTGCTGCGATACCAGTTGCAGTCAAGTTTGTAACATGAGCTGCTGATGTGATGGCATTTGTGAGACCTGACTTAGTCGCTGAAACAACTGTTGAAATTGAAGTTGTTGCAGCAGCTGGTGTCAATGAAACTGTAAATGCACCATTTGCATCTGATGTAGTGGTTGCTGTGATGGCTGTTGGTGCAGTTACTGGAGTGTTTGTTCCAGTAGCTGTAACAGTTGCTCCACCGAGCTTGTTACCAAATTGATCAGAGATCGAACCTACGTAAGTAAGTGTTGAACCAGAAACAGCCAAAGCTGTTGCTGTTGGTGATGACAATGTAACTGCGTACACAGGTACTGCATAAGTAACTGTCGCATTCACTTGACCCGCAATATTGACAGCTGTTCCTGAGTTGATATCCAACACAATTGTGTTGGTACCCGCAGGAGTTGTCGCAACAATTGCAAGTGCAAATGTTCCTGTTGCAGAAGCAATCGCTGTTGTGTCAGTGGTGCTTGTGTAAGCAGCACCATTTACAGTGATTGTAGGTGTCGCTGTGATGTCATATGTGAACGCTGTATTTGGAACAAGACCTGTGATGTTGAATGTAAATGAGGTCTGGCTAGGTGCCATAATGTAGTTGTTCATAGCTGTTAGAGAAGGAGCTGCAACGTTGGTTCCCGCAACATTTGTTGCTGATAGGCCTACTGTTGCTACAGCAGTTGCATATGTTGAAGCAGCTACTGTTGTTACAGTAAGAGTCTTCACACCAAGAGTACCGAGAGTACCTTGTGGAGTTGCAGTCAATGTTGATGTTGACGCTGCTGTTACAGAGTTTGTGTAAACAACAGATTGTGTTCCATCTGACAGATCCGCCGCAGAGATTTGCGAAGCAAAAGTACCTGCAGTTGCTGCTCCTGCTGCAACGGTTGAAGCAGTTAGTCCAAATGTATCAACCATAGTTGCTTGTGTCGCAAGACCGTTAGCATCGAATAAACTCACAGTTGTAGTGATCGCACCCGATACTGCAGATGTGTTGGCATTACTTGTGAATGTATATGAGGTTGGAGCTCCACGAGTTGTAAAGCTAAATGACACTGTGTCATTTCCTGCCGCACCCGCGACCGAGATCGTTCCCACATATGTACCAGCGACATCAACTGCAAAGCCGAGACTTGCAGTTCCGCCGGCAGCAGTTACATCGCCTTGTACTGCAGCCAAAGCTGTTCCAGATCCCGCAAGTGAATCAACACCTGCACCTACTGCTGTAATAGTTCCAGCAGTAGTTAATCCGATAGAACCCTTTGCAACGATTGCCATCTTTGCAGCAGAAGTTGGTGCTGTAGTGAGAGCAAGGGTAAATGAGTCAGAAGTCGCAATCGCAGCTGTGCTCGTCCAGCTGATACTTGCGTATCCCGGGACGTCTGCAACTACACGGACAGGTGTTGTCGTCGCAACTGGTGTACCAGCGGATGCTGGTGCAACAGAGGTCAGAACACCAAATCCCATCGCAGATACTGCTACAAGCGCGATGCGCTTGCGTAGTGTCTTTGTAGACATTTGTTTCCTTTCGATTAGTCAAGATCAGGAATTTCCTGATCTTGGCTTTGGGGGATCAAGTGCCTTCTCATATGTCATGAGAGGGCACTATCGAGAGATCTCGGCTAAAGGGCGATCGGGTTAGTACCCTTGGCTTCATGCATAAAGATTTGAACTGGATGTTGGAGAAATTGATTACCGGGGCATTGGTTTTAGTGACCTTGTTGATTTCCCCAAATGTGACCTTGGATGTGGTCAACCCGATGAAGATCTTGGCTTTGACATCAATAGCATTTACGGGAATGGCCATTCTGCTGGCCAATCGAAATGCGCTCTCCCTAAAAAGTTACAAAATCCCTATAGTTCTAATCTCAGGATTCATTTTGTGGCTGTTTATTGTCTTTGTATTTAGCAGTGGCGAAAAAACACAGCAGCTCTTTGGGGCCAGTGGGCGGAATACAGGCCTAATCACTTATGTTTCCTTGGCCTTTATATTCATTATTTCCATGATGTCATCTAGGAAAGAGTTTCTTCCAAAGTTCTTACTTTCAGTTCTTGTGGTGGGTTCTGCCTCTTTGCTTTACGGCATCATCCAATCCGTAGATGCCGATCCATTCCCGTGGCAAGAAATTTACTCACCGGTCTTGGGATTTTTAGGAAATCCAAATTTCCAGTCCTCGCTACTTGGAGTACTAGGTGTTATTGTCTTTACGCAGTTACTGTCACCATTAGTGGGAATCAAATTAAAGCTTGGGTATCTTTCATATTTAGCCTTAACAACATTTGTAATTTATAGAACAGATTCGCAGCAAGGATTTCTTGTTTTGCTCATCGGATCAGCAACTTCCTTAGGTATTTACATAGGAAACAGAAACAAGATCCTAGGCTTCGCATACCTCGCTATGGGTTCTCTTGGATTCTTTGCAATTCTCATGGGAATACTGAACAAAGGCATATTGGCCTCAGTGCTCTATAAGGACTCAGTTACTTATCGCGGAGATTATTGGCGAGCTGGCTGGAACATGACTCTTGAGAATCCAATAATTGGAGTTGGGCTGGATAGTTATGGCGATTGGTACCGCCGCAGTCGAACCTTGGAAGCAACGCTACGTAGAGGTCCGGAAGTAACCAGTAATGCAGCACATAATGTTTATTTAGATATTTCATCTTATGGCGGATTCCCGTTGCTATTTTTGTATGCAGGATTAATGGGCTTAGTTGTTGTGTCTGCATTGAAGGTACTAAAGCGTGAAAAGAGCTTTAATCCTGGCTTCGTTGGCCTAGTTGCTGCCTGGGTTGCTTTTCAAGCCCAGTCAATTATTAGTATCAATCAAATTGGACTAGCAATATGGGGATGGGTGATTTCTGGGCTGATAATCGGCTATGAGATAAACACCCGTGACGAAGCGACTATCGGTGAGAAGAGTAAAAAAGTAGTTTCGGGTCTAAAGGGAAAGACTGCTTCACCCACAACCATGTATATGTGTATAGGTCTATTAGTTGGAGTTCTAATCGGAGCACCTACATTCTTATCTTCTGCAAAACACAACTCAGCTCTAAAGCAGGGTGATCCAGCTGTAATTGAGCGAACCGCTTATATATGGCCTTATGAGCCATTTAGAATGATTCAAGTTTCTTCCACATTAAACTCAAATAAACTTGAGTCCGAGGGTCTGAAGGTTGCACTCGATGCAGTTGAGAGGTTCCCGGACAACTATGCGGTTTGGGTGAATTTAAACTCGATGAATAGCGCCTCAGAGAAACAAAAAGCCGAAGCTTTACTGCAAATGAAGAGGCTAGATCCGTTGAATCCGAATCTGAAGTAATTAGGTACTCTCATCCCATGCGCGTTGCAATTATCGGTCAAGGTTATGTCGGTCTGACTATTGCTGTAAGTGCCGCAGCGGCAGGTCACTCTGTTTGTGGCTTTGATGTAAATATCGATTTAGTTGAGAAGTTAAGCAAGGGCCAGTCCCATATCGAAGGTATTTCGCAATCACAACTGAACTCATTGATAAAGAGTGGCAGTTATTCAGCCACCAGCAATCCCTTAGCTATGGATGGTTGCGAGGTGATTGTTATTGCCGTGCCGACACCTTTGGATGGTGATAGAAACCCTGATGTATCCTATGTTCATGCGGCTGTGGATCTAATCAATCAACATGTAAAGAGCCCAGCTCTAATCATTAATGAATCAACTAGCTATCCAGGCACTTTACGTAAGGAGATAGCCTCTCGGATAACCGGTGTAGGCCATCTCTTTGCTTCATCACCAGAGCGTGTGGATCCTGGTAATGCGCATTGGGGAACCAAGAACACTCCACGATTAATCGGTGGATTAACCCCCGAAGCAATTTCAAAAGCACGAGAGTTTTACTCAAGTTTCTGTGATTCAATTATTGAAGTTTCTTCACCAGAAGTTGCAGAGGCTGCAAAGATCTTTGAAAACACCTTTCGCCAAGTCAACATCGCTTTAGTCAATGAGTTCGCACAGATTTCAGATGCATTAGGGATATCAAGTCGCGAGGTAATTGAAGCTGCTGCAACAAAGCCTTATGGATTTATGCCCTTCACACCTGGTCCTGGAGTAGGTGGGCATTGCATTCCAGTTGATCCGAGTTATTTAGCACATGTTGCAAACCAAGTCGGTGTGCCTGCAACGTTTATCAAACGTGCCAATGAGGTTAATCTTGGAATGCCTGCGTATGTTGTTAAGCGAGTTGTTGCTGGTACCGGTGGATCGATTGCAGGTAAATCTGTCATTGTTGTTGGTGTTTCGTACAAATCAAATATTGCTGATGTTCGAGAAACTCCGGCTGCTGCTGTAGTTGATCTCCTACGTGAACAAGGTGCAACAGTCGTTTGGCATGATGATCTAGTCGGTACTTGGCGGGGAGAAAACTCTGTGCCACTTGCATCACATGAGATAGCTGTTGTAGTCACCAAACATGACCAGGTTAGCGTTGAAGCGATCAAAGCCTCTACATATGTATTTGACTGCACTGGCACCGTGCCCGGTGCGGATGGAATCTAAACCGCTGCAATATCGCGAATTATTTGCTGTAAATCCTTAATCGGAGCCCAGTTAATCGCTGATTTGATCTTTGAAATATCAGGTACCCGGCGCTGAATATCCTCAAAACCAGCAGGATAGGCATCTGAATACGGGGTGTAGGTGATTATCGATTGAGATTGTGTAATTGCTAAAACCTGATCTGCCAATTGTTTAATTGTTACCTCCCCAGTTCCACCCACGTTGTAGACCTCGCCGATAGTTGAATCTGCGGCTGCCATGGTTGCAATTGCTTGTACTGCATCGGCCACATGGCAAAAAACTCGAGATTGAGTGCCATCGCCATAAATGGTTATAGGTTGATTGTTCATTGCTGCATGTACAAAACGAGGTACAACCATTCCGTAGCGTCCAGTTTGTCGAGGGCCTACAGTGTTAAATAGACGAACAGTTGTCACAGCTAAATTCTTTTCTTGGTGCAATGCAAATGCCATTGCTTCCTCGATTGCTTTTGCATCGCTATACGTCCACCTGATTTTTTGTGGAGATCCCACAACACGATCATCGCCTTCAGATAAAGGTTGCTTCGGATTTTTTCCATAAATTTCAGATGTACTTGCAATGATGATTCGCTTATTGAATCTCGCTGCTGCATGAAGAACAACTTCGCTACCGGTGATGTTAGTACTCATGGATTCAAGTGGTGATTCTAAAATTGTATTAACGCCAAGAGCTGCAGCCATATGAAGAACTAAGTCCGCTTCCTTTGTTAGGGATTCAACTAACTCAATATTTCTAATGTCGCCATCAACTGTGGTGATTTTGCCTTCAAGGTGGGCGATATTGGTTATTGATCCGGTAGAGAAGTTATCTAGAATTGTGATTGTATGGCCAGCGGCGAGGTAATAATCGGCCAAGTGGGATCCAATGAATCCAGCCCCACCTGTTATGAATACGCGCATAGGTAAACCTTATTTCACAATCGATTTGTAAAGCTCGATGTGGGCGTTAATCATGCGGTCTACTGAGAATAATGCCTGTGCTCTAACTGCAGCAGCCTTTCCCATCTCGCTTCGTGTGTGAGCATCCAAGATCAATGACTCAATCGCCGATGCTATAGATCCAGCGTTCTTATTGGTGATGATGCCCGTCTCGTGATTGAGGATGACCTCTGAAACAGCACCCACATCTGTGGCTACTACAGGCTTGCCAGCCAGCTGCGCTTCAATCAAGGCCACGGGCATACCTTCATTTTCGCTGGTTGAAAGAATGATGTCAGATGCTCCAAACACATCGCCCGCCTCTGCCCATCCAACAACCTGCACATTCGCAGGTGCTGCAGCCCTTACCTGATCCAAAAGGTCGCCACCACCTGCAATAACAAATCGGGTATCCGGCATTGCATCAGCAACTTCTAACGCCCGCATTGGATTTTTCACACCCGTGACTCGAGCGATCCAACCCACGATTAGCTTCCCATCATCTTCAAGATTGAGGTTATTCAGCGCTTGTTGCTTTGGTGTTACGCCAACTGCAACAACTCCTGGAGGGATATTCACATATTGAGTGCGGTATCCGATCTTCTGTTCCAGTAATTCATCTGCAACACGACGTCCAACTGTTACAAGCTTTACTGATCTCTTAGCCAAGACTCTTTCAATCTCGATAATCACCTTTGATTTAAAGCCAGAGAACTCTGGATCATCAAGCAGGTGGCCGTGGAATGTATGAACAACTGGGATATGTTGCTTCTTCATGCGCAGGATGTAGCCAGCTTTGAAGGTATGGGTGTGAATCAAATCGGGCTTTACTTCGGCGATTATCTTCTCTAGCTGCTTGCGAGCTAGGTGATCCTTGATTGGGTTGATAGAACGTCCCATCGATCGGATACGCATTAAATCAATGGAATGAGCTGTTTCATCCTCAACCTCTGCCCCTTGCACAAAACCTGTTGCTACAAAGGTTTCAACTCCATACTTAGGCAACTCATTGGCTAATTGCGTTATGTATCGCGCAGTCCCACCAACGTTAAGTCGTGCAATAACATGCAGTACGCGCATGATTAATGTGCTTCGTAGGCGGCAACAACCTCTTCTGGGTTGCCAATCATTTTGACGCGGCCATTCTCTAACCAAATTGCACGAGTAGCTAATTCTTTGACTGAAGCCATGTCATGAGAGACAAGCACTACGGCAGCTCCACTTGTAATCAGATCATGCATACGCGCCTTTGATTTAGCTTGGAAATCGGAGTCTCCAACTGAAAGGACCTCGTCGACTAGAAGAACCTCTGACTTTTCATCAGTAGCGGTCGCAAAAGCTAGGCGGGCCACCATTCCTGAAGAAAAAGTACGAAGCGGAAAATTCATGTGGTCAGAGACGCCAGCCCATTCGCCAATTGCAGGAGTGCGTTCTCTAACGCTTTTCACATCCCTACCCATTAATGCTGAGTAAAACAGGACATTTTCAGCGCCAGTCATTTCAGGGTGAAAGCCAGCACCAAGTTCAATCATTGGCGCAACCTTGCCATCGACCTTTGAACTTCCCTTAGTTGGAGGAAGCACGCCTGCTAAGACTTTAAGCAGGGTTGATTTTCCAGCTCCATTGCGTCCGAGGATTGCAACTACTTCACCTTTATCTACCGAGAAAGTAACTTCCTCTAGGGCAACGTAATCAACTACACGTGCTTTACCTTTAATTGCATCACGAAACAA
>Ga0247840_10009923_pt1 | contig 12081 bp, 14 predicted proteins | sample LaCruzMarch2015__FD_192404 | JGI IMG/M metagenome (GOLD analysis project Ga0247840, IMG submission 192404) | Freshwater microbial communities from meromictic Lake La Cruz, Castile-La Mancha, Spain - LaCruzMarch2015_17m | ecosystem: Environmental > Aquatic > Freshwater > Lake | place: Spain...
TCTTTGTGTATTTGTGTAAATTTTTATAGCATATAGTAAGTAATATAGTATCCTTTTATAAAATAATCTATCATATATTTTAGCATTTTATTTTACAAACACCCTTTATAAAAGTTATCTTCAAAAAAATAAATAAAATTTTACACAAATACACAAAATATATTTAAGTAGCGATACAGGTTAAATGTTTGTTATAAAACTGTTATAAGTTTTATAAAATAATTTTGTGAAAAACTTTTACACATTACTTTCTTTTTCCATTTTTTTTTAAAAATACAGGACGCGATTTTTTTTCAAGTTAAACTTGTTGAGGCAGGTGATATTTTGTCTTTTTTCTTTTTATTTTTACATCACATATGCGCCATCTTTTGTAATAGATAGGATTTTTTGGCCCAATACCAAAGAAACCCAGGTATAGGCCGTAGAGGCCGACAGAGTTGCTTGGATTTGCCAAGTTGAGCTTGCATTAGACACATCTAGACCATCAACTTCATTCTGGGTCAAATCTGCTAGATAGAGAGGTTTATCCCCAAAAAAGCTATCGCAGTGTAACCATTCGGCATTTACATACTCTCCAATGGTTTGAACAACAGATTTTTCAAGGAATGCCTTATTTGCCAGCCAATAATCTTGAGATTGGATGGTATTAAATCCTCCCTGATACCTTAGAGCGACTGAATTGATATATGTATTGTACTGAGTTACAGTACCTCTCAGATGGTGATTAGCACCACATCTTGCTACTTGGCTAAAAGGAGCCGTTATAATAGCAAGAACTCTTTGGCCCAAGGCTCTGGTCAACTGTAGGGTATAACTCGGGGATGTAGAGGTTATGCTTTGTCTGGTTACAGTTGGATATGTAAAAGGGATTGTAATACCTTCTTTTTGTACTTTATCTATAGTTTGGCTAACAATGGACAAGTTTCCTTCTGTTGCTAAACTCAACTGAATTCCTGAGATTACAGGATCAGCTTCAAGGCTGGCAGCACCTGTTACAGGGTCAGTTACTGCAGTAGCAATAAAAGCAAAATTATCAGTATTATTCCAGTACACCTGAATTGCCAGATTTTCATTAAAATATAAATTTTTGTCGGCGGAAAGGATACTGTGTTTAAAGGCGGAAAAAGGAAGTGATACATCAAGAGCAACAGCTTTTGTTGCGGCACCAATATACCATTGTCTTCTCCCAAGAAGAGGATTTTCAGGACCAAGGTCTACATTTGCTCCGCTATCGTTTACAGTAGAAATGTTTGATTTCGAAATATCCTCAACAGTATTCAATTTAGCATCTGCTAGTGTTTCTTTTACAGCGGAAGCATAAGACTTAGTCAAATACTCACTAATTTCAGTTGAAGATGGAGTTACTAAAGAAGCATATTTCTCAAATGAAGAAATATCACATAAAATAGAGTTCGTTAAAGTCGAATAGACTACAATCCTGTTAATCAAAGTGTTCAAATTTCCATTAACAAAAACACATTTTGCAGAAGGTGCAGCAACCAACAAATTGAAGTCCAATTTACAACGTTTAAAATTAAAAACACTGGGCGGAATTAGGAACTCTGTAGGTCCTACTACAGAGGAAGTAGAAAGTGTTACTGAATTTGTACCTTGAGGACTAATTTGTCTCATTATTGTAGTTGAATGATTAGAAACAACGGGGGTATAGGTAATTTCGGGTGAAAATTTTTCCATTTTATTTATACTATATATTAAAAAAAATTATTTTATTTTTTTTTTACTTCATTTTTTTCTACCGTTTCTGGTAAAAAATTTTCTAATATACTTGAACTTCCATATGGTAATACTGGAAATACTGGCCTGTATTTTTTTTTATCTTCTTCTGGTATTTCTCCAGACATCAATATGTTCTCTATTTTAGTATCCGGGATATTTAAAATATCAGCCTCTAGTCGTATTAGACGTTCTTCATTCTTAATTTTTAAATCTTCTCTCTGTAATTCGTGTGTATCATTTCGATGGTAAAAAACAAGTGTAAATGACCATGATATTCCATTGAGGTCTATTTCTTGGCTAAAACCATCTACTAAAACAAAATTCCAACTATTTAAAAAATTCTTATTAAAATCCTTGGTATTCAAGTCAAAATTTATCTGTTGATAATAGCACATGGAACCCATTGGATATGAACCATAAGATAATATATCTTCAAGTATTTCATTATCTGTGTTTGTAACAACATTTGACTTTATGAAACACCTCGTTGCGTAGGATAAATTAATAGCATTTTGGCTGGATAATTGATCAACTATAAAATCGTTTGTAGTATTAGGGTCAAATCCTAACTGTCTAAACATACTATTTGTAAATACAAAAGAAACCGGCGCACCAGCATTACCTGTCACTGAAAAAGTATACTTGAAAGTATCAGGCAAAGTAGAAGGTGGGTAATATACGTCATACACCCAGCCTACAGGTTGGAAGGTATTAAGATACTGGATAAGTGCTGTTCTTAAATTATTTTTATTATATGACCCTGTTGGGAGCGTTACTGTTCTAGGAATTAAATTTTCTAGTACAGTAAAACTACAATATTGGCTTGGAATATTATAAAATGATTTTGGAACTGTAGCTTGGACTAAACAAACTGAGTCAAATGTATTTATACCTAGGTCAATAGGGGTTGAAACAAAATTCGACTCAGTTCCCTCTATTCTATTTCGTGAATTAAAGTATACATTATATGGTGTTGTTTTTGAACGATTGATAATACTCATTTTTTATAAATATCTTTATTATAAATAAACATATATTATGAAAAACCAAAAAGTCAATAAAGCGATATACCTTGATTTTACCGGAAATAATCCTGCAGAGTTCACTCTTTCTATTCCTTTTCTTGTTGAGTCTATTCATGTTAAATCGGCGTGTTTAACAACAATAACAGCAGTAAGTAGTGGTAGTGAAATGTATTATACTTTAGTTAGTGATTTAACCAATCAAGAACCAATGGCCCAAATTTTCAATAATTCCGTCTATTCGGCAAGTCAGTTTTCCGATGTTACTTATGTGCCTCATGCCCCTATTTATGTAAATGGAACATATAAATTTACTCTTTTTAACACCTCTGGTGGGGCTATATCTGCTAGTCTACTAGATTGTTACGTCGCAATGATAATTGAGTTCAATGACGTGGGTTCTATGGAACATTAATAAGTAATTAAAATTTTATTATAATTTCTATAATAAAATGAGACCAAAGCGCTTATATTATGATCAAGACAAAGATAAATACTTTTATTTAATAAATTCTAAAAAGAAGTATATAAAAAAACCAAAAAATATGTCCCAGAGACAACTGGTGAAAATAAATATAAAAAATATAATTGGTGATACTAGACCTAAGAAAGTAAAAAGAAGAAAATATAAAAAGACTATAAAACTTCAAAAACAAATTGTACCAGAACTTAGTAAAGCAATCATAAATGAAGTGGGGCTTCCTGTATATCTATTTAGAGAAAATAAAAGATTTGGAACTTTAGATGATTTTGTAAAAAACAAAGACAAAGATGATGTTAAATTACTTACTGATCAATTCAAAGTTCCTACCTTAGTTAATAATTATGCAAAACCGCCTATAATAGAGGATATATCCTCACTAGCAAGTTCTTTTATTGAGACTAAACCAGCAACCCCCCGTGGAAAAAAAACTTTATTAGAAATCAAAGATAGAACTATAGAAATTGTTGAAAAAGCAAAAGAAATAAGAGAAAGAACACCTGTTCCTACACCTGAAACTACTCCTTTACGAGAAGATGAAGATGAAGAAGATGAACCGAAAAAGTATGTTGGTTTACCAGAAAAAATTTTAATGGTTAATTTACCTAATCAATTAAGTTCTTTATTAGGAAGAAGAATAACTAAAGAAGAACAAAAATCGTATAAAAATAGTGATGTATCACGTTTTGCTATAGTAAGGGAAATTAAACAAAAAAATCGTGATTTTCCTGATATTCCTGTTGGAAATTTTAAAAATTGGAGTCAAGAAATCAAAAATCAATATGATATAGCATTAAGATTCGAAGGTAAAGGTAATTCTAAAGGTAATTCTAAAGATGGTTTATATAACGATGAAATATCAAAGATATTAAAAGCAAATATCAAAGATTATATTCCTGTTATTGCCTCAAATGAGATAAATGATATGATAAGGTATGTAAAGCCAGATTTAAAACGTTTTGGATTTATTATTAATACTAGTGATTCTTCTAGCGATGGTTCTGGTAATGATGGGAAACCAGTAGGACATTGGCGTGCTTGTTATATTAATAACGAAGATGATTATCAAAGTATTGAAATATTTGACCCTCTTGTAAATGAACCTGAGAATGGATTGGTTCAAGGTTTGAGAGAAATTGCAAAAAAAATGAATCCTGAAACTCTATTCAAGTTTAAAATAAATTATTTACAAAGACAAAATAAAAATACAGGGACATGTGGGTATCACGCAATTAAGTTTTTAGATGATCGGTTTAATGGAGTTCCTTTTTCAGTAGCAAGTGGGTATGATGATTACATTGAAAAACATGCTCCTGATCATTCTGCCGACGGTGAAGAAAATTTGAAAAACAAAATAAAAAAATATAATTCATTTATATAATAAATATGCCAAAACATAGTAAAAAAAAACATAATGTTGGAACCCGAATGAAAGGTATAGGTATTTTAGAAGATTTCCAAAAATACCCTATAAGTACAATTGCTAGTTATGCGTTACCTTCTTTATTAGGAACTGCCGGAGCTACATCTGGTGGTGAAATTGGACTTTTAGCCGGTCCTGTTGGAGGCGCTGTAGGAGCGGCCGCTGGAGGTGCTCTGGGCTCATATGCTGGAAAGGTTTTAGCCCAAGATTTACGAAGACGTGGAGTTGGAATGAATAATAAACGATCAATGCTTGGTGGGGCAATGAGCCCAGATTTAAGTGGTTATACACAAAGCTCAAATGGAACGTATCAGCGTATTGCGCCTAGAATGATGTCTGGTAAAGGCCAGACGTCGGCTTATGGTATTGTTAGTAGTGAATTTGGTAGGATAATGGCTTAGACTTTGTAAACTTTTTAATTTTATTATAATTTCTATAATAAAATGAATAATTCTACTGAAATTGGAACTCAATGTATCACCACACGAGACGGTATATCTATAGCATCCGGTGTTATTGGTATTTTATTACTTATTAGTGAAATCCTACCCTTTTTTCGGCCTAAAGACAAATACAATGGATTGTTACAATCTATTCAAACAATTTTACAAGAACATTTGAGGAAAATCTAAAGTAAGGGAGACCCTTACCAACCCCAAAGTAAGGGAGGCGCGGAGAGGCGAAGTCCTTTCGCTAATCAAGTCTTACAAAATCAATAAAATGGACTTTTACAGCCGGAATAAAACCCTTTTTATAGGGAAGAAATAGCAAGCGTGGGTAGGTATACACGCTTTTACGATTAAAACAAGCTTTGATTAAACCTTGTTCTTGTTATACGTCTTAACCGGTCAATTTCCATTTGAAACATTGATTCAATATAACTTAGTTCTTTTCTTGTAAAAACTTGTCTTGAGTATAATTTAATTTTTAATTCCTTCAAATATTTATCGTTTACTTTATATGAAAGTAAAAAATCTAGCATGTCATATGGGTTGTACATATGATATAGAAAATATTCTTTTAAACAATTTTTTAAAGATTGAAAAAAATTATGTCTTTAAATACTCATTTTTTACAAAATGACATATCCATTTATCAATAAAATTATAGGTTCCACCAGTAAATTGTTTTGAATCAAATTCCATTAAAACTTAAAAAAAAATTTACTAAACAAAATTAAATTTATACACCAAGTCTATATCTTCTTAATATAACAATATAATCGTCTTTTCCAAGGTATGATAAGCCTTTAAGTTGTCCTGTGTATCTACCAGAAGTTAAGACATATTTTTTTGGTAGATCAGGGTTTTCATTCAAATGTTTTGTTAAAATGGCTCTTAAAACTCCTAGAGACAAATTTTGTAAAACTGGTAATTGAGGAACTGGCTGAGGTACAGGTGCTGGTCTAGGTGCTTGTTGTTGACCTTTTAAAATTCCAGCATAATATCCAGATTTTCTGCCAGCCATAAAACACTGATTGGGACGACCTCTAACTTTACCGATTGGAATTGTAATATTTGAGCCACAATAAATAGGCATACCAGAAGTTTTAGCGCCACCGTAAATTTTAAAATTTGGTTGTTGATTTTGTATCAAAAGCATTTATTATTAAAAAACTTTTTATTTTATATGATTAAATCTTCTAACAATGTATTGCTATTTAAAATCTCGTTTGTGTATTTGTGTAAAATTTTATTTATTTTTTTGAAGATAACTTTTATAAAGGGTGTTTGTAAAAAAAATGCTAACATATATATAGATTATTTTATAAAAGGATACTATATTACTTACTATATGATATAAAAAATTACACAAATACACAAAGAGAGATAATAGAGATATTACTATACTACTTAATTATATATTTTGTGTATTTGTGTAAAAGTTTATAAATAAAAGTAAGTAATATAGTATCTGGATATATAATAGTGTATCATATAATGATAGTATATTTTTTTATAACACTGTTTTATAAAAGTATCTTCAAAAAAATAAATAAAATTTTACACAAATACACAAACGAGATTTTAAGTACCAATACAAGTTAAAAATACCATTTTACATTTTACACAAAAATATTTTGTGTATTTCTTTTTTTAAGGTGTATTGTGCTTAAAAAACATTATGTGACGATGTGTAAATTTTATTATAAAAAAATAAAAGTTATAAAGTTATAAAAAAAAAATTGATTTTAATTTAAAAACTAATTATTAAGAAATAAGATGATGATTGAAGAATTTGATAATAAATTAAATAATTATGAGATACAAGACAGTCTTACATTTTGTGAGAATGTAAGGCTTGATTATTTACAAACAATAGTATCTAATTTTGATACTGTATATCCATTGTTGAGTAAATTCAAAGATGCTAAAACACATAAAGTTATTACAGATAAAAAAACAGTAAAAACTATATTAGAAAAAAGGTTGAAAAATAAAGAAAATGAATTTACTTATAAATGTAAAAAAATAGGTCGTATGATGCCAAATGGTTATAGTTTGTGTAGTATGAATAAAATATTGAGACATACTCTTGCTGGAGAAAACCATTATGATATAGATATAGTATCAGCACACCCAACTTTTTTATTATGGATAGCAAAAAACTCAAAGTGGCCTTGTAAGTATCTTGAGAATTATGTTGTTAATAGAGAAGATGTACTAAGAGAAGTTATGGATAGTTATGGTATTGAGAGAGATAATGCAAAGGATATGATATTATATATGATATTTAATCAAAATGCTAAGATAGAAGATGAAAGTCCATTGTATGATTTTCAAGCAGAATTAAAAACTTTACAAGATAAAGTAGCAACAAGTCAAAAAGAAATATTTAAAAAATCAAAGACAGATAAAGGGAACCAAAAAGGTTCTTGTATGGCAATTTTTTTACAAACAATAGAAACTAAGGTTTGTCAAGTGATGTTAGAATTTTGTAAAGAAAATAGTATAAGAGTATCAGCACCTTGTTTTGATGGTTTTCTAGCGGATAAAGAAGATTGTGATAATTTTGAGGGATTTGAAGTTGTTAAAAATAAAATTGAAAATTATGTGAAAGAAGTTTTGGATATTAGTATAATGTTATCAAGCAAGCCAATGACAATGGGAATACAAGAACAGATAATATCATTACAGAAAGAGCAAAAGGGAGGTGAAACAGAATATTTTGATTTGAGTAAAATAAGTGATCAGGCAATCGGGAGTTATATTATAGATAAAATGATTAGTGATGAAGTTATTTATTATGATGAGACTGTTGATATTATGTTTTATTATGATGAAACAACTTGTCTTTTTATTGAAAGAAAAAAACAGTTTTTAATGACAAAAATTCAAGAGTATTCAATGCCTTATTTAAATAGTTTAGGAATATTATATACAACATTAGATAAGTATGATGGTTTTACAAAAGTAATGATTTCAAGAGTAAAATCAGCAATATCGTCAACAACTGGACAAAGAGGAATATATACACAAATGGAATTAAGGCTTCCATTAAATAGTGATTTTATTAATAAAAATTTCAATAAAACTCCGTATTTATTTCCAATTAAAGATAATTGTGTAATTGATTTTATAAAAGATGAAATAAGAGATAGAGTTAAGACAGATTATTTTACATTTTTTGTTGATATTAACTACGATCAAAATGTGGATGAAATACTTGTTATTGATTGGTTAAAAAATTATATTATACCAAGAGGAAAAGAAATTGATAATGAAGATATAAAACATCTTAATTGTTTTTTAAATTTTCAAGGTTATCTAGCAACAGGTGAAAATAATTTGAAAGTTATTGGTATTTATAAAGGGCCAAATGATACAGCAAAATCATTTGTAACTAGTAAGATAAATCAAACATTTGGTATAGAGAAATTTGTAAGTATGGTTCATAAGAAAGTAATATGTGAAAGTAAATCAAGCAGTAATCACGAGAGTGAATTATTTAATCTTAAATTTTCTAGAATAGGTTTTTTAAGTGAATTAAAAGATACTGATAAAGCAAACGAAGATTTTATTAAAAGGGTAAGTGGTAATGATAGGTACATTCCAGCAAGAAAATGTGGTTCTACAAATCAAACCTCATTACTACTTGATTTTAAAATGATTATACCAACAAATAATATTTTTGAGTGTAGTGATAAGGCTTTACAATCACGATTAATATTTTTTGAATTTATGAATGTGTTTGATAAGACGAAAGATAATACAGAGATTGTAGAATATACAAAGAAACTTGATGTTGCCTCTGTTATTTTCAAAAGGGCTCATAAGTTTTATAAAAATAATAAAACTATAGAATGGTCTAATCAAGTTAAAAAATATAGTGAAAAAGAAATTAATGATTTAGACCCAATAAAATTTTTTCTAAATGATTTCTTTATTCAAACTAATGATGATACAGATAGAATATCAATGAATGATGTGTTTGAATTATATAGAGAAGAAAACTTTTCTACAGAACTGGCTAAACATAAGAACAAATTCTTTAAAAAATTTGAAGAAAATTTGAAAGTAAAAGAAAGGCACCGTAGAACACATTGGACACATTTAAAATTCAAAACAAAAGAAGCAAGAATTTTACCGCAAGAAGAAAGCCTTTAGGGACCGACCAGAAAAATAAAATTGATTTTTTAAAATAAATTAAAATTTTAAAATCAAATGAGTAATGATTGGGAAAAATATAATTTACAGCGTTTTAACGAAGTATTTGAATTATATATTAAAAAAAATATTATTGAACGCAAACATACAGAAGGGTCGGCGAAGCCAAAAAGAAATGATATTGAGTTTATTGATGCTTTAAATTTTTTAAATGATAATACAATTTATCGTAAGAATGAAATTGATTTTTGGACTGCTAATGATAATATAGTTCAAGGTAAAAAGTGTTGTGAGAAGTATATTTGTGAATGTGAAAAAAAATGTATTTGTAGTCACCCTATAAAAAACTTATATTATATAAAAAACGATGCTGGTATAACTTGCCTTGTAGGTTCTTGTTGTGTAAAAAAAACAAGTAGTGATTTACATAATAGATTAACAAAAGATAGATGTGTAGTTTGCAATTGCTCCTTCGTCGCGGGGGGACGGGACCCCCCTACATTGCTTGATAAACGAGGAAAGTATCAAAGAAATGGTTATTGTAGTCAAATATGTAGTTGGTGGCCAAAGTGTAGTAAATGGAAGATTGCTAGAGATTCAACAACAACTTATTTTGATTTAGTAAAAATAAATAATACAAAACACCTTAATTGGTGTTTAAAAATCGCAAGAAAAAAAGGAAAGAAAACTTTAGCATATTATCTTGAACAACATTTACAGAAAAAAGATGAAACTATTTAAAAAGTTCTATATATAATAAAATAATGTATGATACTGAATTAATATATAAATTTAATCCAAGTTATATTGATCAAGAAGATATTCCAAGATTAAAACTTTTTATTGTTTATTTGACTTCACTAATAGAACTATATGAAAAAGAAAATGAAAAAAAAGAAGAAGAAAAAGAAGAAAAAAATAAGTTAAAACCAAGGATAAAAAGAATTAATAAAATTAAAAAGAACGAAGTTCTAAAAATTGCACCAGACGGTGTTTTAGAACCTGTTGAAGAATAACTAGTACTTCAATAGGGGGGTCCCGTCCCCCCCGCGACGGGATAAACAATATTCATTTTATATATTTTCTTTTAAATATATAAATGATACTTTGTGAGTATATTTTAATAGGAGCAATATCAGTTTCTGTAGTTACAATCACCGGCCTCATTTTTGGCTATTATCATTCCATTATTTCACTAGTTGCCCAAATAAAAAAACTAGAAGATAAAATACACGAGTTAAATGATAGACTGGCTCAAATACAATTAAAAGTACTAGATGTCTATGAGGCTTCTGGTTTGAATTAATTCTTCATTGAGCCTAACAATTTTAATATTGTATCTAAATCAGGCGCGGGTTTATCTTCTACTTGAGTAGGTTCAACTTCCTTTTTCTTCCTTGTTTTTTTTGGAGGATTTGGAACAGGTTCTAAAGCTGGCATTACAGTTTGTTCTGGTACTTCTTTAATTTTTTTTGTTTTTTTTATTTTTGGAGGTTGGGATGCTTTAATAGAATCACTGATTTTTTTTACGGCCTCAAACTCAGCAGTGCCTTTTTTAGGGATAATAAATTTTGTTTTACCTGTTTTACCAACTACTTTATTTTCATTGTTCTCATTCCAATGCTTTAATGCTTTAGTCCAAGAAGAAGATTTTTTTTCAACGTCTGTCATATTTTTATCTATATGTAGGAACTTTTTTAAATTAAATTTTTTTTCTAAAAAGTTCTTATAAATAAATGCTCGGATCAGGATTAATTACACGAGAAATTGGCACTTTACCACCTTCTACAAGAAAATTATTGGAACAAGATAAAGATAAGCCTATAAAGAGGCTAACAATTTTTAGAAAACCAATAGATGTTAACAGCCTATTGAAAATATTAAAATCAGCAAAACTAGTAGATTATGCTTATGATAATTTATTCCACCTGGGTGTGAATATAGGTTATGATATGACTAGTGAGGACGTCAATTTAGAAAAAACGGAATATATTAAATTTTACAAGGGCAAACTGCCTTCAAAAGCAACAGAAACATTAGATGTACCAATACCACAGAATTATGTGTCTGGTAGACCTCAAAGAGGGCAAAAACCAATCAATGTTAAATTTACTACAATAGGAGAGTTATTTGAAAAATTGCGCAAACAAATGGGACCTAATTGGACAGAGTATGATGTAATTAAAAATAATTGCCAAAATTTTGTTACAGCAATTCTTAAGGCATTAGACCTTGATACTCCAGAAAATTTAAAATTTGTAAATCAAGATGTTGAAAGTGTAATTAAATCAGTAGGGGGCCCACTAGCAGAGACATTAGCAGGATTAGCGGTCTCAGCAAAACAGGCTCAAAATGTATTACAAGAAGGACAAGGTTGTATGTATGGCGAAGGCGATGATGATATTCAAATGTATAATTTTAATTTACCAAGATGCAAAATACAAATCTAAATATTTTCTATATATAAAATAAATCAATGGACATTAGAAATAATTTTTATAAAGTATTACCAAATCTTGTTGATATCGAAGCTGATAATATAATAAGTGATACCATAATTTGTAATACTATTACCGGGACTAATGCATATTTTACAAATATTAATGGTTTGGCTACTGGATCAACGGGATTTACTGGTCCACAAGGAAATCAAGGAAATCAAGGTCCACAAGGACTTACTGGGCCAACAGGTCCACAAGGAAATCAAGGACGAACTGGACCTACAGGACCACAAGGAAACCAAGGAAATCAAGGTCCACAAGGAAATCAAGGACGAACTGGACCTACAGGACCACAAGGAAACCAAGGAAC
>Ga0247840_10009926_pt1 | contig 12078 bp, 26 predicted proteins | sample LaCruzMarch2015__FD_192404 | JGI IMG/M metagenome (GOLD analysis project Ga0247840, IMG submission 192404) | Freshwater microbial communities from meromictic Lake La Cruz, Castile-La Mancha, Spain - LaCruzMarch2015_17m | ecosystem: Environmental > Aquatic > Freshwater > Lake | place: Spain...
TAAAAAGAAAATACTTAAAAGCAAAAAAACGTAATATAGCCTTTAAGGTGCTCAGAAGATATGGGCGTACAAAGAAACATTAAGGAGTGTTTTTATGGCAAAACAGAATTATGCTGATGATGATATGGAAGACGATCGTGATGAGGGTCAGCCACTCTCCGGTGACGCAGGTTTAGATGATGATGGTGATGAATGTATACCAGAATCAGATTTAGATGAGTATAGTGGTGCGGATATGTTCCCGAATGATGAAGACGGGGACGAACGGGAAGACTATCTTACAGATGATAAATGGTAAAGCCTTTTTCTAAACCATAATGGCAGGCAATTAACTTTAGGAGGCAGTATGGAACGCCAGGAACGCCCTTTAGCAAAAATTACCGTAAAGAAGTTTAATAGTCTTAGAAAGACCCACGGTTCTGATAAGAAAATAGCAGAACTCTATGGGGTTACTCGTCAGGCTATATTTCAATTAAGGAAGAAACTTAATATACCACCAACCAGGACTCCTGATAGTTTACTCAAACGTAACATCAAGCTGTACAGGCATCTGAGGTGCGGTGTGCCAGTAGCAACAGTTGCTAGAATCTACAATATGACCAAGATATACGTTTATTCGCTCAAAAGAAAATTGAAAAAGAGAGTCAAATAATCTTGGGCAGGACTTAAAAGGAGGAATTTTGGAAACAAAACAGGTTATTGTTATGCGCAAGGACCTTAACATGCGCAAAGGAAAAATGGTCGCTCAAGGTGCACACGCCTCATTAAAGGTGTTTTTTGATCTCGCACGGAGTAAGATCCGCTTTGGTAATACTATTAAATACACTATTTCTTTCCCTGAGGGTGCTGCCGGTTTAGAGATGGATGCCTGGGTAGAGGGTATCTTCACAAAGATAACTTGCAGTGTGAATTCCGAGGAAGAGCTACTCGCGGTCTATAACTCAGCATTAGAGCAGAAAATCCCCTGCTCATTAATCCAGGATGTAGGTAAGACAGAGTTTAACGGGGTATCTACATACACTTGTTGTGCTATTGGGCCCGCTAATATTGAAGCAGTAAATAAAATAACGGGTCACCTACCTCTTCTTTAAAAGGAATCTAATATGTCAGACAAAGCAACTGTTCTAACTGTTGTTTTATATGAAACTTGTCGAGTGGACGACCTCCAAGAGCTAATAAGTGCTATTGGCATGCTTAAGGGTGTTGCCAAGGTTGAGCCTAATGTGGCAGATGTCGCGTCTTTTGCTGCTTATGCAAAAGCCAGGGCAGATCTCGAAAAGGTCCTGTACGAGGCTTTGAAGAGAGAGCAGGAAAAACATGGAAAATCTTGAATATAAGTCCCCCTACCTCGACAAAATACTGGATTTTACCAAGGAAGAAGTTGTTACTGAGATAAAGTCCCTCTGCATTGATCTTGGTTTCGATCCACATAACTATACCCTTGGCATAGAGACTGGTGGTATTGGGTATGTCCTTGAAAAGATTGCCTCAAGTATCTATATGTCCAGGAAACAAATCCATGAAAAAATACGACAGAAATTGTTGTTGGTATACCTTGCAGAAGAGACTATAGGGAGTTTTTCAAATATTTTTAGCATTAATGACTCCTTAAAAAATATGAAAAAGGATAGCTACCAGAAAGAACGTGGATTAGCTCTGAAAAAAGAAACTTCTGCAAAGATTCTTGAAGCTGTCGTTCTGGCATTTAAAAACTGCCAAACTTGCGCAGATAGCCCAAACGGTTGTCGTGGAGAAGATGAAAATTGCAACTCACCGGGGTATATCGATTGGAGACCACCACTAAATAGTATAAATTTGTTTACAATTTAACTAATTAATGGTAAGATTCTTATTACTCTGTTTTTCTAAAGAAGTATTGAAAAATAATATAAAATTTAATAAAGCAGACAAGTTATGTTAAACACTTTGAGCCTCGCTGAATCCATAAAACAATTAAGAAAAAATCCTCAGATATCTCTATAGAAAAGGCTGAGTGGTCTATACCAATACAAGGGGATTTACCGAACGCATTTGCACTCAGTAGACTTATGGATGATAAGCTCACTAAGTTCTGCTCTGATAAACAAGTTATACACGGACCACTAATACCAAAAGGGCTATCTAAACGTGACCCTGACGATGGGGATTCAAGGGTTTACGTTGAATCAAATACTAATAGAGCTATAAAGTCAGAGCTTAAACACACGATAATACGCCTACCAATGGCATCTTCAGAGAAATTAACAGGTAAAGTCGCTTTTATTCCCTCGTATGATGTTTATATTATTCCTTCAAAAAGCCCCCGTAGCTGTACAATCTCTTTAATGGCAAGAATAGTTATTACGTCAGACCCGGAGGTCATGTCAAGTGGGATTTCAGGACTTGATGAGACACCGATTAAAGAACATATTCGCAATACGATTAAAAGTAACTTAATTATTAAAGTAAAAGACAGGTCATACCCAATTAAAGTTGATCTTAAAGACCCTGAACATATTGCTCTGCTTACACTAAGAGAGATGGTATCAGAGGTAGACTTTAGGAGATATCTTAAATACGGGTTTATTATTGTATCTGGTAAAAGTGGGAGATCCTATCAAATTTTCAGAAAACAATCCCACACAAAAGTCTTTATGAATGGATCGTTAAAAGAAGAGGTCTGTGTTAGGTTACGGGGCGGTGTGCCTCCCACAGACAATGTAATCGCTTTTAAGACATTGATCGAAACTTCTGAGGACTTATTCAGGTCTTCAGGAAATATCTATAAAAGAAAGTAATTTCTTCTAAATTTCTTAATATTATAGGGGTAGCTATGGAAGAATTCATTATGCTTTTATATAATGGGTTTTTAATGGTCATAAGAGTCATAGGTACTATTGTTTTCTTACTTGCAATTATCGGGTATTTATTGAAATTATCCAATAAATTTCTCCCAAAGTATTTCTGTACACACGCACAGTGGCACCTTCCTCCAATACAGCAGACCTATGAATATGGGGTCTTTAAAGGTAAGTGCCCTCGATGTGGTAAAAAGGTCTTTAGAGATGCAAAACTTGATTGGAATTAATACTGAAATAGATAACCATATTAACATGCCGGGAGCGTTAAGTATGATCACAAGAGATACTATCTGGGTGTCGAACGTAAACCAGAATAACTGCCATGAGCATCAAATTAAAAATTTGAATAATGAGCATATAGCCAATATTATTCATTTTTTTTAGTAATAACACGCAAGGTTACCACGGGCATAGCGTTAATGAGTCTTTAGAGATAATTGCGATTATGCAGGACGAAGCTTTAAGACGGGAACTACTTCCAAAATTCCTTAAAGAGGCACCATACCCATACGACCCCACAGCCCCCTATGTAGAATATCAACCGTTCGTAGGAACTACAGGGTTATGAGTATAGAGTCTCCGTTAATAAAGGTACATTCCGGGTTAAAGCTCCAGATTGAGCTTGTCCCAGATAGCTCCTGGTATTCAAATGTACGGAGTAATGTCAAAGCTAAACAGTGGGACACAATCCGAAAAAGAATATATCAGGAAGCTAACTCTGTTTGTGAGATATGTGGTGGGAAAGGGTTTAAGCACGCTGTAGAGTGTCATGAAATTTGGAAGTACGATGACACTAAGCTAATTCAAAAACTTGACCGGTTTCAAGCTTTGTGCCCCCTTTGCCATGAAGTAAAGCATATGGGTTTGGCTAATTTGAGAGGGAATGGGGAACGTGCTTTTGGCAGATTCATCAATATAAATAGATTGGATATTGATACTGCTTATGAAATAAAAAAAGCTGTTTTTATGCAGTGGAAAGAACGAAGCGCTAAACAGTGGGCCCTCGATATAGATCTATTAAGTTGTTTCTAAGTTACGCTATTTTTAAAGAAAGGGTTTTTGTATGGGAATATTTGCCGGGGTATTTGCCCTTATAGAATTAGTGCTTTTAATCATTGTGGTTGTACAACTCTTTCAATTTGTAGTTGCAATTTTTAATGTGGGTTTTAAAACTGCTGTAGTTGAAGCACCTAGAATACTCTCGTTATTTTTTAAACTGATTGTATCCGCTATTTTAGTAGTATTCTATATAGGGTTTACACAATTGGTAATGTGGACCTTTCATTTTTCTCCATACGGCAGTTATATGAATAGCTTTCCTAGTTTCTTTATTGCGATTATCTCCGGCTTAGTACTCTTTATATTTTTAGTGTCTAAGAATGTTACAATCAAGGAGATCACTAAGAAAAAGGGCACATCTCAATTATATAAACTAGCTTCGGCACTTAATATTTTTAGCACCATAACGGTAACCTTTACAATAGCTTCAAGCAATATCTCTATAGGCATTCTGTGCGGAGGGGTTGATACACATGTGCCAATAGCAACTGTTCTGTATAATAGCATAATCTGCTCCTCTATAGTATCCTTAGCTATCTCTTATTTTATAAATAGATCGATAAAATCAAAAGCTGCAGTATAACGAAGCTCTAAACCAGGGACTCCTGGTATAAAGCTTCTAAAAAGTTACGGGTGTAGTTGGGGGTATGTGTGCCAAAGTTTTCTTCTGAACAACGTGCTGAGCTATTTAGTAGCCTTTCATACCGCAGGGGCAGTAGGGATATCATGCGCAAATTTACAGTGGGTGATTTACCTAACTCCCAGATAAGCATCTGTACTACTATTAGGGGTGAAGAGGAGATAATAAGTTCGCACTCACTGGTTGACATAGTTTCTGCAACACACTATACAACAGATAATGAGCTAACACGTGAGCTAATAAATTTTATCCATAATGTACCTTTTGAAGAAGTAGCCTTATATATAAATACTTTTCCTGATTTTGCTAAATGGAGACTTAGCATAGGAGAATGATCTAGCATAACACCAATAGCCTCAGCGCCCTGCCCGTCTTACTTGTTAAAAGTACCTCCCCAACTAATCTATTAATATTTAATCTTTTCAAGATATTAACTTTTGAAAGGATTAAAATATGAAACGCATACTTAGTATCGATGGTGGTGGCGTCCTTGGAATTATCCCCCTCACGGTCCTTAGGGAGATAGAAAGACGGATGAAAAAACCCATATATGAGCTTTTTGATCTTATAGTGGGGACCTCTATCGGCGCAGCTATCGGTGGAGCCTTAAGTTCAGGAAATATCTCTTGTGAAGAGTTCTACCCAAAAATGCTCTCAGAATTTAAAACAATATTTAAAAAAAGACTAAGAGCCCCCATACTCCAGCCAAAGTATAAGCTCTCTGATGTAAGAGCCGCTCTGGATCCATATATAAAAGATATGCCTATGTCTCAGTGTAAAACAAGATTTCTTTGTACCAGTATAAGTTACATTGATGGGAGGACGCACTTCTTTAAATCATGGGAGAGTAAGGATGGAAAGCTGAAACTTATTGACAGTGTGATACGATCGGTATCTGCACCCATTTACTTTGGTAAAACAGTGGAAAAAGAATCCGGAGGTGTTTGGGGGGATGGCGGTTGTGGGAATATGAATGACCCCTCAATGCAAGCTTATATAGAAGCTAGTCGACAAGGTTGGTTACGTAAAGAAAAAGTTCATATCCTATCTCTAGGGTGCGGGGATTCCTTCAAGGGAAACTTCTTTAATGAATGCAGTAAATTTAATAATCTCCAGGAAGCTACCTTTTATATGAACTTAACCGGTGGCGGTTTAGCTCGATCACAAATGGATGAAACATTTGAAGCCTGGTTACAAACTCTATCTGAAGATAATCCAGATTTTACTTCTCAAAGAATCCAGGAATTTGGAATCCCAAAAAAGATCGATAAACTGGATGGTATGCAATTTCAAGATGATTTTATTAAGATTGGGGAAAAATTGTCTAAAGAAGTGGATTATTCCTTTTTTCAAGATAATTGAAGGACCTTATACCTCAACAAATGAGTAAGTAAAGAGCTTTTATGATAATTAAGATTTCATCCCTATTAGATTATATTGCTGATCGCCTGGAGACTAAAGGGCTTATTAAAGAAGCCCTTGATCTCGATCGGGTAGCAGATGCTATCGATTCCGAGTATGCTAGGATAGAAAAGCAGTTAGAAGATGCTTATAGTAGGCGTGCCCCTCAGAGTCAAATTAACCATCTTGAAACTGAATTAGCTAAACTGGTAAGTGAGGGAGGACTTGACGAAAGTGATGAGGACCTGGTTGGGGACAATTTTCCTGCTACCTCAGAAGGGCATGCCGTTGAGGAAGAATTAAGAGACTTATACCATCAGTATCTTAGCGTTGATGACCCTGGAAGCTACCACACTCGCCAAGAAATCCTAGAAATAATGCGGGGAGCCCTTCATGGCGGGTTACATGGGCAAAGGCCTGTAAAGGATTTAACAGACGCCCAGATACTGGACGCAGCTAGGGATGTGTATGAGCATAGGATAAAGCTTACTCAGCGTCGGAATACCCCCCATAGGGTAAATAAGACTCCTGGAGAAGCCTTAAAAAATTTAGATAAAATCAAAAACCAAGTAAAGGATAATAGGCAGCTATAAAATTATTTTTAAAAATAGTGTTATATTGAATATTATGAAAACAACAAATACTACTATCAGGACTATAGGGCGAGGCGAAGGCAGAGGAGAACATATAATCTCATCCTGATTGGGTATTGTCTAAATTTTGAATTATACAGAGCCCCTTCAGGATAAGATCTTGAAGGGGCTCTTTTTTTGTATTTGGTTTGATCTTTGACATTTTGATTATCCATAAAAGAACATCTTACGGTCCTATCGTATAGCGGTTAGTACTCATGGTTCTCAGCCATGGAACTGGGATTCGAATTCCCATAGGACTATTTATTTTTGATAATTAACGCTCACGTATTCTAATGGTTAGGAAATCTGCTTTTCAAGCAGAGTGCCCGGGTTCAATTCCCGGCGTGAGTATTATATATAAGACATGCCGGGGACCTCGCCACGGGTAATGCGCGGTTGATCCCGCTCGATCAACATTGTAGGTGAAACCCCTACTCCCGGCTCCAATTAATGGTCCTATCGTACAGTGGTTAGTACTCGCGGTTTTCAGCCGTGCAACTGGGATTCGAATTCCCATAGGACTATTTACTTTAAAATTTTTTGACACATTAGTATCTTACTTCTACTGGGTAGCAAGAGCACACTCTATAGAAAGAAGTTATATGTTGTTAACAGCGGATCTTGTCAAAGATATAGGTTTCGAGCCCGTATCCAAAGTTTCATACAGTGAGACATTTTTAGAAGTATATTACTTGAATGGTATAAGTATTAAAAGTTTCGGGAAGGACTGGCTTACAGGTTCAGGGTCCCTTAGCTGTGAGGATCACGTAATAGCTGACCTTAAAGACTTAATTAAGATAATTTGTACACACGAACGTAAAGTCGGTGCTAATAAAGTTAGACACATTATAGAGTCTGTCTTAACTCCAGAATAAATTTATGCTCCGTTAGCTCAGCTGGATAGAGCACTGGATTTCTAATCCAGAAGTCGCAAGTTCGACCCTTGCACGGGGCACCATTTTTTTCTAAGATAACCTTTTAATAGTATGGGTCTGTTTATGAAGTTTTTTGCGGGAGTAGCTCAATTGGTAGAGCATCACGTTGCCAACGTGAAGGTTGTGGGATCGTTGCCCATCTCTCGCTCCATACAGATCAATTTGGGGGTTGCTTATGTCGTATGATTGTCAAAGCTGTAACTACAAGTTCAATGCAAGTGCCTTATCAGAGGATACTATGGGAGAACTGCAGTGTCCAGAATGCGGAAGTTTCGACTTACTTGAGGTACACACTGATGAGGAAGCTGAACTTGTGGGTGAGGACGTGGGCTACATCTTAGATAACTATGATCCAAATGTATTCTATGGCTTATAAGTAATTGTAACTTATAGGTCAGTAGCTATATAACATACATATAATATCAGGAGAATCATCTTGCCATACGAATGTAATTCTTGTTATAAGACATCTAAAAGTAAAAAGAAAAAATCACTGAGGACATTATTTAAAAAGCAACTTTGTCCTGGTTGCGGGTCACCAGACATTTCCTTTACTGAGGATCTATGGATCGTTTATTACGACTTTCAGGAATTAGTCTTTGAATTTGACGTGTGCAAGAACAGTAATCCATATAGTATAGAAAATTTTCCATCAGAGATATTCACAAATAGCGTAGAAGGATTAATGGGCTATTCTCAAGGCCCACAAGAAGGTGGTTGGGCTGGGAGCGGTTATGTTTCAAAGCCTACTACACATGAGTGCACTTGTGATAAAGATTGCGATTGTGGCTCAGACTGTAGTTGTAAGACAAAATCAGAGATTATCTCTGATTTAGACTCTCCAGTACACAGCTCTATTTCTGAACACACCGAGAGTTCTTTCGGAAGCCATAGTTCAGATATTTCAAGTTCATATGATAGTTCAAGTTCCTACGATAGCTCAAGCTCTTGTGATTGTTCAAGTTCAGACTAAGGAAAATATATGGGTGCAGGAAAAGGTGATGATTACCGAAGAGTTGACAAAAAGAAATTTGATAAAAATTTCGAAGATATCTTTGGTAAGTTTGTTCCAAAAGAAATTGATAAGAAGAAAAAAGAAACTTTACCGGAAAATAATGCGGATGTGGCCTAGTGGTTGGGCGTGCTCCTTCCAAGTGCACTTACGTGAGTTCGAACCTCATCATCCGCTTTTTATAATTTAAAAGGAAGCTTTAATGCCTGTACTTTGTAGCTGTTCTAGCACTTGTAAGCAGAGGAGTAGTTGTGGTGGTGCAAAACCCCATGACCGGTGCACCGAGTGCGGGAAATGTACTTTGAATAAAAAGGCTACTTGCGAAGAGATTATTCCTTTAGACTCAAATAATATAACATAAGGATACATATGGATAACAGTAGAGGTACTTTTGATGAAGTCTCTGGCACGCATTTTAAAGAAATGCTGAGAGATGCTGCACTGACAGGGAACAGCTCCCGACTTGATAAGATATTCTCTCAAGGAGAGACTGTCAAAGTAAAGGACAGCAAGTTTATCGTACGGAACATCGATCATTTCTCAGGAATCATGACCTTAAAATTGTTACCTGGGAAAAGAACTGATGAAGCAGACACCAATTAAAGCTATTCGGTTACGTAAGAGGATAACCCAAGAGGAATTATCCAGACTAACTAACTACACCCAGGGCTATGTCAGTTTTGTCGAGAGTGGGAAAAGAGTCCCATCTTACGACAACTTAGTGGTGTTTGCAGAAGCTTTAAACTGCACTGTCGAGGAATTGTCTGAGGGAGCCCCTAAAAACGGTATTGTAGAAGCGATTAGTACAGAAGTCTCAGGCTTATCTCAGATTGAACTCGAAAAAACCCTAGATTACATCCAGGTCTTAAAGAGAGGCAGAAGGTAAAATGCCCCGTTTACACATAGGTGACCTAGTCTCATGCGACTGCCATGTAAATGGAGAGGATATGCACGGTAAACTCTTTACGATAGTAGGTATCAAGCGCCTCGGGGATTTCGGGGAATATGGTGGGGTATGGTCTATCAGGGATATTAAAACTGAAATAGTTTACCCGCAAGTATTGGGTAATTTCTTATCTGTTTGGGGTGTTGTAAGCCCTGCTCCAATAAGTAAGGTTTAAGATATGATTCCAGTTTATCAGACTATTGTAAGTGATGAATCCAAGGGCGTACACGGAAACTGTTTCCCAGCATGTTTAGCCTCGATTATGGAATTAAAGTTAGAGCAGATCCCGGATATGCAAAACACGCCCTCAGATTGGTTTAATATCTTATGGGACTTTCTCATTAATAACGGTTATGAATTCTATGGGACAGGTACAAAAGAAGATGTGTACTCATACAGTATAGGCATAGATGGGTATTATATAGTAAATGGGTCGAGTCCGAGAGGCGTTAAACGGGGGCACGCAGTTGTTTTTAAAAATGGTGTTATGGTCCATGATCCCCACTCTTCCGGATTAGGGGTACTTGAAATCTGGAATTACTTTATGATTGAACGAAGCTTAATAAAAGGAAAATAAATGTCCTATCGACATATTGATAGTAAATTTGTATACATCGACTGTGGAGCGTGCAGCGGTGAGGGTCACATAACCATCTTAAAAGAAGATGGTCCTCCTATAAAAAAAGCCTGTGAAGTTTGTAAGGCGACGTGCTTGGTTAAAGTGCCCCTTGAAGATATCCCAACGGTACATACATATAGGGGTCTCTCACAGATTGGGCGGATTCTTCGTGACAATTTTCGTAACAATTTTAGTAATATATCTGTTTTGCATAAACAGTAGTGTGTACAACAATGGAAATTCTCGCCAAAGAAGAAATTGTAATTATAGGCTCACAGGAAGATGATGTGCTTATAAAGCTTAAGGGGTCCACCTTTAAACTAGGTCGGTCTATATTTAATCAGCCGGTAAGATTCGGTCAACATTTTATGTATCAGATTGTTAAGGATTCTAAAGGGGTTGTATCTCAAGTCTTTGAACCAATCGAAATTAAGACAAGTGAAGAAGATAGGCTTAGAATTAACAAATATTTAGATAGCTTTTAACTATGCCTCGATAGTTCAGTTGGACAGAACACTAGTTTCCTAAACTGGGGGTCGCCCGTTCGATTCGGGCTCGAGGTACTATATAATATTCACAGGGAGTTTTTTATGGTAAGTGGGTTAGAGCTTACAATCCTATTATCAGTACTTTTCGCATTATTGATTTTTGTTGTAGGTATTTCATTTCAGCTTGGAAATATAGTGGCTGTTTTAGAGGCTATAAAATTAGAATTGAAATTCCCTTCGAAAAGGGATTAAGTGGGATGTTATATACTATAGGACACACCACATCTTATGAGCAATACTTTCTTGAGCAGTCTCCCGATGGTCCCCATAAAAAAGGTCGAGATGAATCTTATCCCGGTGGGTCTGTGTGGGCAACTTTTGAAGAAGCGCATATGAATTGTCCAGAGAATTATTCTGTTTACGGAGTAGATGCAGACTGGGAAAGTGACACGGTACCTTCATCAGACGGCACCTGGCACGACCTATTAAAAGATGCTAAATTGATAAAAGTTACATTTTAATGTAGCATACATGTAAACTTTATAGTATAATATAGAGTACTAAATTAATCCTGTAGTCATTACTTATAGAATCTGACTCACAGGTTATATCTAAATTTTACATTAAGAGGTAGTGTTATGGCTTCTCCATTAGCTAACGTAAAAAAACTGACATCCTTAAACTACGGAAGCAACATAAGTCTGATGCAAAAGTCGCAGCAGAATTAGGTGTGTCACGACAAGGTTTTCACCTTCACTGTCAGAAACTTGGTGTCTCTGCTATAAGATCAAAAGAGATGCTTGAAATCAAAAAAGAGCAAATTGTTAAGGAACTCTTAAAAGGTAAGAGTGCTTGTAAGATTGCTTCTGATCTCAAGATCTCAGTGCAAACCGTTTATAGAGTTACCAGACGGTACAAGGCAGCTCAAAAGTAAATAATAAATTTCATATAAGGGCCGTTAACTCAGATGGTTAGAGTAGCGGACTCATAATCCGTTAGCCAAAGGTTCAAATCCTTTACGGCCCATATATAATTAAACCTTAAATAGGGGGAGGAATTATGGCTAAAGAAGCTCCAGATTCAGTGGAATTAACCTTAGAAGCACTTCAAGATAGACATAAGGAAATCTCTAAACTTATTAAAGATACTGAATATTTTAGTGTGGTTGACGACATTAGGGGTCGTTCTAATGGTAGCAAGAAAAGTATTGAATTGATTAACCAATATCTTAATACTGACGTACTTGAAGCGTTGAAGCTAGAGTTAGAAAAGTGTCAAACAGAAATCGACTTAATAAGTAATGTCCAATGGGCTGAGCTTTTACCGCTAATAGATAGAATATCCAAAGTAATAAATGTTTCTCATGTAAGTAGTTGAATAAATCCGTTAAAATATTAAGACAAATAAGGATGATCAAAATGAGTAATAGCTTTGATGCCGCATTAAGTAAGCTTGGCGAGTGCGTAGAGCTTGTTGGTAAAGGTCTTGAGGGTGTCGTTGATA
>Ga0247840_10009928_pt1 | contig 12076 bp, 8 predicted proteins | sample LaCruzMarch2015__FD_192404 | JGI IMG/M metagenome (GOLD analysis project Ga0247840, IMG submission 192404) | Freshwater microbial communities from meromictic Lake La Cruz, Castile-La Mancha, Spain - LaCruzMarch2015_17m | ecosystem: Environmental > Aquatic > Freshwater > Lake | place: Spain...
GGAAAAGAAGGATTTCGTGCGGAGATGTGGTGGGCGAAACAAGGAGGGCGTCGGCTTCGAGTGCAGCGGATTCGTTTGGAGCCAAGCCGATGCGGACAGCACCTTCGAGGACGCGAAGCTTGATGCAGAGGGCCTCTCCATCGGAGAGCGGGGGAATGGGCAAGGCCGCATCGAGGGTTCCTTTTTTGGGACTGGTTTGAATGATGGCTCGCGCGCCGAGCTTGGCGCGGCGGTGGAGCTTCCAGTCGGGATCGAGCGAGGATTTCTCCTCAAAATCCGGCAGGTCGAAAGAGACGAGCGTGGCGTGGAGGGTTTGCCCCCAAGCCTGCAGCGGTATCGGCTTGATTTCTCGAATGGGAATGCCGATCTCGCGGAGTTTTTGCACGGCGGGCTCCACCGACTCGGATGAATCTCCCAGCACCACAACATGCCTCAGCCCGTCATGAAGGATGGAATTTTTGTCGAGCGGAGCAGTTGGCGAGAACTCGAGTCGTCCGCCATCCGGCGCCCTGAGCTTGGTGAATTCGTGGAGGTAGAAGGACTGGAGCATTCGGAGGTCATCACCCTTCGAATCGTCATACCAGAAAGCGAGCTTGCCCGGATCAGCTTGGTATTTTGGCAGGGCCTTGGAAAGCTGCCCGGCCATGGTGAGAAGCGAGAGGTCATCCGATTTCCAGTAATTGCCAAGAGCCAGTTTGCTTGTGGGCGCCAGAGCCACAGTGAGAGAGGCGAGAGCGACACAGATCGAGACAGGGAGAGTCGTTCGCCGCCAAACGAGGAATGCTGGAATGGAGGCCAGGAAAATGGCAGCGCCTATCGCAACCATGCCGCCTGAGGGATTCCATGCCACAGCGAAGACCGGCACAAGCAGTGCCCAAACCATGCGCCACCCATCTCGGCCCAGATTGGCAACGATCGCGGCGACAAGAAAAACAAACGCCGGCAGGGCGAAGGAAAAGTAATAAAAGAGAGAGAGAGAGTAGCCGCCCTTCACCAAGTCCCCCCAGAGCAGGAAGGCGATGTAGCCGACAAAAGCAAAGAAGCAGGCGTAGAGAAAGCGGTCCCTCGTTGGCAGGAAAAACAAGACGACGCCCAGCGGAAGCACCGAGAGCCAGAACGGGCATTGACGCGCTACTTCGATCCACTCGAGTTTCGGAGCGGGGATATGGCCGTCCTTGAGCGTTTGCAACAGCTCCCGCGTGGGGCTCGTGAGATCCCATAGACCATCGTTCCAATAAAAAAATCCGCAGCCAGCCAAAGTCACCACGCCGCCCCCAGCCAGCATCGCCAAACCGAAACCCCACGCTTCCTTTCGAGGTCGATCCAGAAGAGCGACGAGCAAGAGCGGTCCAAAAAAAACAAGCGCCACGGCCGCGTGCAGGTGCGACCAGAATGTCATCCCCAGCGATAGCCCTCCAAAAAACGCAGCCCACACACCTGCTCGCGGCAGACAGATCAGGCAAAGCCCGAGGCACAAAAACGACGCCCCCACGACATCCACATACGCGGTCTGCAACAACCGAATCGCCGCTGGATTGAAAGCCCACGCAAATGCGGCGAACCACCCCGCCGCCATCCCGTAGCGCCGCGAGAAGAGAAGAAAGAGCGCCACGCAACACGCTCCAGCGAGAGCATAACGCACGACGATAAACCCAGCCTCCGCACCGAACAGCGAGAATGCCAACGCATCCGGCGCGATCCCGCTGAACCGAACCGCATAATAAGTGAGCCCCACCCGGTCCAGCAGCTCCCGAAAATGCATCGCATAGCCGAGATAGAAAACGCCATCGGTGAAATTTTGCAGCATCAGCCACGGCAGACCGAAAACCCACTTCACCAGCCACGGCAAAAGAAACACCAGTGCGCAGGCGGCAGGGAACGGAGGAAAATTTTCCCAACTCAAGCTATGAGGTTTGTTCATGAAGATAAAAGCTCCGCCGCCAGAGCCGCTGCCCGGCTCCTGAGAGGCTCCGCAAAAGGCGCGGCCGTTGTTCCAAGCGTGCCCGAGGTGCCGTAAACGAGAGGCATTTTATCAATCCAACCAACCCCCTCGACACGCTGCAAATCATCGTAAAATGCCGCCTCGAGCGAGTAGCCCAGCCGATCCTGCACCCTTCGATGCGATCGCGATAAATTCGCCAAATAGAAATCCCGCCCGCAAACATAGAATCGCGTATCCACCCAGAATTGTGGCCGTGCGCCGATAAAAAACCATGGCACCCGGAGAAGACGGTGCATGTCGGCAAGGCATCGGGAGCCCGCTTCGGATTGGTGGAGCTTGTTCACCAGGCGATGCCAGGCGGAAGGGTTTCCGCGATTCGGCGCCGCACAGCGGAAGCATCTGGCCCGCGACTTTTCGGGAAGCAGTAGTTCGTGGTTTTTGAGAAACAATTTGCCGGTGGATTTCGCAAAGCATGGAGCTTTTTCCAAGAATCGACTCCTCTCAAGTGCGCCTCCAACGATTTCCCCCTCGCCGAAGCCCTTCCCTTGCCGAGCGGTGAATTTTGAGGAGGGAATCTTCAAAAACTCCAACTCCTTTCCAAAAGCAGCTGCAGTGTCGGAGAGAACTCTCTCTTGGATTTTTGTTCCACAGTTTTTGGCGAAGATAATTTGGCAAAACTCCGACGACTCGAGCCAAGCCAACAGCCCTTCCATGTGATGCAGCACGCGCTGATGCGTATCGCGCAACTTCACATGCGGCGTCTCCCCGACATCAAAGGCAGCCGTGATCAAAAGCGGCGGCAGACTCAAGAAACCTCCCCCTTTTTTAAAAAACCAGGCACACGCGCCAAGAGGGCCCCGCACAGCAGAGAGCTGATGACGAAAACCAGCCACATGATGCCCTGCTTGAAAATGGCATTCCGCAGTGACTCCTCTCCGGAAAAAAAGGTCCAGTAGGAATAAGTGCACACCGCTGCCAGCCAGAATTTGGAAGTGACAGACCAAAGCGAAAACTTGCCGTCCCAAAGCTGCAAAACCGCAGGAACCAGGAAGAGCAGGAAGATCCACTTGTAGTCCATCTGGTTACTTAAGATAAAAAGAATTAGGAACATAGGCGCAGCCAGCCAAAAGGAATAATTCGCACGCTCTGTGACTTCCGTCGGCCATTTTTTTGATAGGAAAAAACCCGTGCCGCAGCTCAAGACGGCCAACCCAAGAGCGAAAATCTGAAGTGCCACGGATAAAAAACCAGCGACCGATTCCGAGCATGCGCCGTGGTTTTTCAACAAATCCGCCACAACATTGCTGCCGAAGGCGCTTTGGTATTGCCCAGACAAACTCGCCCCTATGCCCGCAAGCTGGGATTTGAGCAAAAAAAGAATGCCGAGGAAGATTACCAGCCCGCCGACAGCCACAAGACGCTGCCTCATTCCTCCCTGGCTCCATAAAGCCGCAAGGGCCGCCGCCGGGTAAAACTTCAGCCCGGCCGCCAGAAGAATCGGCGCAAGAGCCGCCAAGGGATATCGGCGAAGAGCCAAGGCCAATACAAACAAGGCAAACACGAGGATATCCATGTTCGCCCGCTCCATGACGAGCAGCGAGGCCGGGGAACAAACCAAGAATGTCCAGAGAATGGCCTGTCGGCAGGACACCCGCCCGCAGAGTCCCAAGAGAGCAAGGATCTGCAGGGCAATCAAACCCGAGGCCCATACCCACACTGTGGCGGGTCGCAGGCCCAACCAATAAAACCACACCACCGCCGGTGAGTAATTCATCAGGAAGTTGGGCTGCCGGGTTCCATCGGGAAGCATGATCGATGTTTGCGTGACAGCCGGGTCTATTCCACCCGCAGCGGCTTCGCACCAAGTGGCCACGCCGCGCAAATCCATAAACGGAAACTCAAGGGCCGCCACCCCCGCAAAATGGAAAAGTTTTTGACGGGATACGCCCAGGATTTCTGGAATCAAAAAGTAACCTGCCAAATTGAAAAATAAGACGACCGCAATGAGCACTCGCCAGTCGAAACGCGTTTTCAAAGCAAGCATGGCCTTTTTCAAAACCGCTGGTGATGCGCAAACCCCGCGATCTGGAGTTGCTGGTCTTTTTCCACGAGCATGTGCAGCGGAGCGCCTCCGTAGTAGGACGCCCAGAGGGTGAATGTGCTCGGTGGGCCAATCAAAAAGTCGCAAGCCGCAAGGGCGTAGAGGTCGGTGATCGGTGCGCTGGGGCCGGCGCTCGCGCTCACGCCCGGCAACCGGAGTAGATCGTCCACACTTTCGTTTGAGCAGATCAGGAAGCCCACTTTCTTTCCCGGCCAGAGTGCGTTTGCGGCCTTCAGCCAGTCCGCATAGGCATCCCAGCCATAGAAAAACTTACCCCCCAGCCAATTCGCATAGTCCCCGCGCCGCACATGCAGGCCGACCAAAATATCGCATCCGCTCCTGGCCTGGGCGATGTGCCGCTCCACCTCGGCACGAATGCCCGAATGAGGCATGAACAGCCTCACCACCTCATCCCGCCTCGACTTGAGAGCCGCATGCGCACGGAATTTCCAACCCTTCGCAACAACAAGGCGATGCTGCGAGAGGATTCTTTGAAACTCCTCGCCACAGAGGTCGAAGTCCTCCTCGCTGCCATCGTGCGAAGCGGCGATGTCCAACACGGCGCACCCACCCGCAGCCCACACAGGATGAAGGGGGCGGGAGGTCAGAGCATCAAGTGTGCGGCAAAACAAAAGACGCCAGCGCGCCATGGGCAGCCCCTGCCCCGGACGGCAGAAAAAATCCTCCGCCAGCGCGGGAAAAAACTCCGCATACGGCCCCAGAGCTGGATTCAGAACTGCAAACCCCATTTCCCAAGCCGCCGCCTGAAAAGCCGCCGCCTGAAAAATGCGATTCCCCAACTGCCCCTCCGGCCGCGCCACCAAGACCGTGGCAAGCCGAAGCTCAGCGGCGGAGTCTTTCATTGGTTGTTTCGTCACAGGCTCAAAAGTTATCAAAGCGGTTTGTTTTGGAAAAGCAAAACGGCCGCAGCAAGCGGCCGTTTGATTGAAGTTTGGAAGAGAAGAAACAAAAGTGGAGGGTCACTTTAATAGCAGTTGGTTGGCGTCAATTTTCTATCATGGAGCAATTGTCTCATCCAAATAATTGGCATTATCACGAACAAAACTTGCCCTTAAGTGGCTGCCATCCCGGTAAATTGGTTTCCCATTGATAAATCGAAAGCAAACTCCATCCTTGGAAAGATAAGGCATTGGATCGATGACTTTTGCCCCTGCTTGCTCGGCTATAAAAGTAATTTTATCCATGAGCTCGCCTTGTGTCATCTTCATTTCCTTCGCCTTCTTCCATTCTCGGAATTCTTCAACTGTATAAACTCGAGGATTTATAGCGATATCTCCATTCAATTTTCGATCAATCATTAACTTTGGATCAAAAGAAGAGTCCGTAGCCATACTCAAAATGACAAAAACCTGTTTTCCATTTGCGACAAATGTTTGAATCATATTTTGAAAACTCTCCATGAACAACTCCAAGCCTTCATTCGTATCGAGACGAAAGGAATTAATTTCCAATTCTTTACTTTTCCAACTAAAATACAATATCCACCTGGCCGTGATAACAACTCTATCCACATCTTTTCTATTTGCCAATTCCAACATCTTGGGAATAAAAACATCATAGGGTTGCGGTTGAGCACCAAAACTAACAGATACACCGGGAACAGGAAGAAGGCCGCCTAAAGTAAAAAACATAAAGCCCCTGTCTCCAGTTTTTTCATTTTTGAATAGATAAAATATCCTAGGAGCGCATTGTTGCATGTGGCTATCGCCGATATATAGCGTCTTGAATCCCTTGTTTTTCCCCTCCTGTATCCAAATCCCCGGATAAAAGAGACTCGCATCTACTCCCTTAAAATACTTCACATCCAGCGCCGCTTGGATATGCTCATCGAAACCCAACCCTGACGATCGAGCCTTTATTTTTTTTTGCCAAATCAAAAGCCCCAGAATTCCGGAAACGATAAAAGCCGTTAATAATAAAAAGATAGTCCATCGTGATTTGGCATAGCGAATCTTTTTTTCGACAAAATAGTAAGTCAACGCCGCAAGGACAAAGCTCAGACCTACTGCAAGAAGGATGCTCACGCTACTCGGATGCTCTCCTTTCAAAATTCGCAAAAAGGAAAGCGCAGGCCAGTGAAAAAGAAAAAGAGGGTAGCTAATTAACCCAACCCAGATTGAAATCGGATTCGATAAAAGCCATCGATTAATTGTTGGACCCGGACCAGCCGCTATTAGCAATACAGTCCCTGTTACTGGAAAAATCGCGCGCCAACCAGGGTAAGGATTGCTTTTATCAAGCCAAATCAATGAAAAGGTAATGAGCAGCAAACCAATTATGGAATAAACATTTCCGAAGCGCGTATCCTGCCCCTTAGAAAAATGCCTCCAGGCGAGCATTGCCCCAGCCATTAACTCCCAGCATCGATAAGGTGTCAGAAAAAAGTCTTCCGCACTGTCTTTTACGGACATGACTAGATTGGCGAAAAAGGAAATCAGGAGAAAGGCCGCTAAAATCCGAGTAATTGGCCATTTTTTTCTCCAGAGCAAAATGAGTAATGGAGGGAAAAAAATATAAAATTGCTCTTCGACGGCAAGCGACCATAGGTTCAAAAGAGGTTTCAAGTCGGCCGCCTTGTCAAAGTAGCCCGATTCCTTAAGAAAAACGATATTTTGAATAAAAACACAACTGGCAGCAACATGCTTGCCAAGCTGCTCAAATTCATCGCTCAAAAGATAATAATATCCAACAGCAAGCGTTAAAAAAAGCGCGACAACGAGCGCTGGAAAGAGCCTCCGTATGCGCCTTGCATAAAATTCCGAAAAACTGAATTTCTCTTGAGCAAGACTTTTGAAAAGGATCCCTGAAATCAGATAGCCCGAAATCACAAAAAAGATATCCACCCCAGAAAACCCGCCGGGCAATGCAAACGGAAAGGCATGATAAATCACGACCGCAAGGACTGCCACGGCACGCAGTCCATCGATATCAGGTCTGTAGGTTTCCTTCGACATGGTGTTTTAATTCCTTCGACTATCGGCAGGCTATCGCGCGCCTGCTCTCTTGATTTTCGCTTCGCCAGCGCGGCGAGTTGCGATAGAACAAGGAAACGCGATTGTATTCAAAGCGTGGTTTGTGTTTCAAATGGAAAGTAGATGCTATTCTCCATAGTCACTCCTTCATACAACCAGAGTTCCTTTTTGCGGGCCACTATCGATAGCGTGCTTTCCCAAGATGTGGATCTGGAATACATCGTGATGGACGGGGGCTCCACAGACGAGAGCAAGGAGGTCATTGCATCCTATGCCGGGCGTTTGGCCCATTGGGAGAGCCAGAAGGACGGGGGGCAGTATGATGCCATCAACCGGGGATTTGCGAAATCCCGGGGTGAAATTATGGGGTGGTTGAATTCCTCGGATCTTTATCTGCCTTGGACTCTCAAAACGGTGCGGATGATTTTTGAAACCTTTCCTGAAATCCAGTGGATCACCTCCACGATGAAGGCGTGTATGACCGGGGAAGGGGCTTTTGAGAACTTGTGGTGCACGCCGGGATTTTCCGCACGCCGGTTTTACCAAGGGCAGCACGGGGGGCCTGGCAACAACGATTTTCTCCAACAGGAAAGCTGCTTCTGGCGGAGGTCGCTTTGGGAAAAAATCGGCGGGGCGATCGACCTTCGGCACGCCTCGGCCGGCGACTACTGGCTGTGGAGCCGTTTTTTTCAACACGCTAATGTGGCCTCGGTGGAGGCTCCGCTGGCAGCATTCCGATTTCACGACGATGCGAAAAGCGTAGCCTCGCGCTATGAAGCCGAGGTGGCCGAGATCACACGCGAGATGCAGATGTTGCCCGAAAGCGCCTTCCCGGACGGCTCGCTGCATGTGATCCGTTGGAGGGAGACCGACAATTCGGGAAATTCACGCACTTGCTGGAAACTGGAAAAACGAGAGACCGAGTCGTTTTTGGAAGCCAGCACGGCCGTGGACCACCTCATCAAAAAAGCCCGCTGGCCTGCCACGAAGATTTTGGATCGCTTGATAGGCCTGACTCGCTGAACCCCGCCTATGCCTGATCCCATTTCAGCCGTTCTTCCGATCTTCAACTGCCGCGAGCGTCTGGCCCGGCATTTGGAATCGGTGAAAATATGGGCTTGGCAGGTGGAAGAGATCATCGTGGTGGACAGCGGCTCCAGCGATGGCTCGCTCGAGCTTGCCCAAGACGCGTTGTCGCCATTTTCCGCCCGTTTCGTGCACAACCCTCCAGGTCTTTACCAAAGCTGGAATGCAGGCATCGCCGCATCGCAGGCGGCGTGGTGTTACATCTCAACTGTCGAGGATCCGATAAGCCCAGCCGGCCTCTCCCACCTCTTGGAAACCGCCCGCAAGCACGATGCCGATGTGGTCATCTCCCCTCCGGAAATGCGGAACGAGGATGGCTCGAAACCTGTGGAGGAAAAAATGCCTTCAAACCGCCTTGCGGATGCCTTCCGCTCCTCTGGACTCGCCGACCGGCTTCTCAGCCGCACAGAGACGATAGCCATGCTTTGCGGATCGCTTCCCCATGGATTATTGGGCAGCAGCGCGAGCAATCTCTACCGCACCGTTTTTCTCCAGGCTAATCCCTTTCCGACGGATTTCGGGCATTGCGGTGACAGCGCTTGGGGAGTGTCTGTGGCCCCGTTTGCAAAGGTCGCATTCACACCAAAAGAGTGCGCAAGGTTTTATTGCCAGACCCGCTTCCGGGCTGAAGACCCGCGCATACAGTTCACCCGCCATCGCCAACTCGCAGCGAAAGCTCTGGCGGCCTTGGAATCCCGAGCCGCCGCCGATCCCGATGTAGCCGTCATGCTCGGTTGGTTCCAAGCGACAGACCGCTCCACCTCCACGCTCTGGAACTGGCTGGCGGAGCAGCACGACTACCTGAAGCATCTGGAGGCAAAATACGAGGGCGGTATCGTCTCTTATCTGCGCAGAGCAGTTCGCGACGAATGGAAAAAACTCTTCACCAAACGCCAATCGCACTAATCGGCTATGAAGACACTTTGCGGCAGCCTGCCATTCTTCGCGACACTCCTCTGGATGGCGGCACATTTCGCGGCGGCACCATCCAGTCGCCGGCACTGGCGATGGTCGCTGGCACTTTCCTGCGTGTTGCTCGCAACATTTTCACTCGTCCTCACGGAGGCCCTATCCGCTATTGATCGGCTTTCTTGGGGGCCGGTTTTTTCGGCATGGGTTCTTTATACGATCTTTCCCACAGGTTTTCTTCTGGCCAGCCGCAGAGGCCTCGATTGCCGGAGTGAACTCTCCAGAGTCTGGCAAAATCTGAAAGCCTGCCCTGCATGGATCGCCGTTATTTTAGGTGGCACGGCCACGCTGATCTTGATCATGGCTGTGGCAACACCACCCATGAATTTCGATGTGCAGATTTACCACATGCCGCGCCAGATTTATTGGCTCATGCAGGGCAGTGTGGAACCATTCACTGCAGCCCACTCGCACCAGATTTCCATGCCCGTATTGAGTGAGTTCATAGGCTTGAATCTTCTCATTCTTTCCGGCGGCGACCACTGGCATAATTTGGTGCAGAGCCTTTTTCTACTCGCGTGCTGCGGAATTGTGGGGCTTGTCGTCCAAACCCTCGGTGGAAGCTGGCGGGCGTCTTGGCTGGCCGTGCTTTTTGCCGCATTAGTGCCTATCGTTTTTTTTGAAGCCTCGAATGCCAAGAACGACATCACTCTGGCATTTTTTATCCTTGTGCCTGCTCTCCTCGCCTTGCGCGTCTGGAGTGTTGAGGCGCATGCCAGCGCCCGCATCCTTCTCCTTGCGGCACTTTGCGCCGGGCTCGCAATCGCCACAAAGGGAACGGCCATCGCCTACCTTCCGGCTGCAGGCCTTGCTTTGGCTTGGGTATATTTGCGCCAAGGCGCAGGGCGAAGTCTGGCCTTGGCCGTTGTCCCGGGGGTCGCGCTCGCACTGCTGCCCGCAACGCCCCAACTCCTGCGCAACGCCGATGTCTTTGGCTCCCCTGCTGGCCCCAACCTCCACCACTCGAACCAATCACACAGCCCCAAAGACCTTTTCAATGTTGCCGTCCGAAACGCCGCAGGACAATTCACCTGCGAGTCGGAGCCTTGGAACAAATTCCTGGAATCCCGCACAAGGTCCCTCTTGGCTTGGGCAGGCTGCGATGCAGATGACCCCGCTACGACCTTTGATGGACAGAATTTCCACCTCCCCTACTTTGCAGGACTCGAGGATCTGGCACCCGCTCCGGCTCAAACCGCTCTCCTCCTGCTGCTGCCTTTTGGTCTTTTTCTGGCAGACTTCAGGAGGAATACCGGCATCCTGCTCCTTTTTGCCATGGGGCTTCTTTCACTGGTGATCTTTTGTGCGATTTTCCGCTGGCAGCCGTGGCAAGGCCGATTGCTCATACCCGCCTACTTCCTGGCCGCTCCCCTGGCAGGCATTTTACTCGACCACTTGCGACCCCGCTGGCTGCCCATGATTTTTGCCGCACTGGCACTGGCCTCTCTGCGCCCTCACCTCATTTACGATGGACAGCGCCCCCTCTTTGGTGGCGGCTCGATACTCCGAAACGAAAAAACCGACCAGATGAGCCGTATGATGCCCGGTCGGTCGGTTGAAATTCGGAAAATTGTGGAATTTTTGCGTGCGTCCAGCGCCAAGCGCGTTCTGATAGATGGCGGCGCGACTGAGATTTACGGCCTGCTCCGGGAACTCCACCAGCATGCCCCGCTGCTTATTTTACTGAGCGGGAACGCGGAGCGACCGAGAGAAGCAGACGCCATCATTATCCCCGCCTTTCCCGATGCGGGAGTTCCCGTGCCACCCGCAGATTTCAACCCACCTGCCCCTGCGGGATTCGCCCCGAGTTGGATCGGAGATTACTACACAATCTTCGAACGCGCACCCCGCACCGAACAGCCCATTCTGGCCGCCTCTTTCGGTGGATTTGCCGCAGACCCCGTGTTTTCCGAATTCTGGAAACAAGGCTCATCGCTAAAAAAATCCGGCCGCATGGCCACCTCAAACACCACACGGCTCACACCGCAATCGAGCGGCCCGATTGAAGTCCACCTCGAAGGCACCGGCCCAAACGGCACAAGTATCGGCCTGGAAGTTGGAACCCAAACCCTCGAGGAAACTATTCGGAATGGACGCTTTGAAATCCAAGAAACCATGACTCCCGAAACCGATCTCATCTTGAAAACATCGGGTGATGGTGTGTTTTGGAGGAAAATTACTTTGCGAGCCACAGCTCCGCGTCCGACAACTGAATCGCAGTGATGGAGGCAGCGATTTTCGATTCGGAGTCTGTCGCGAAATTTTCAAAAACTAACTTCACCACTGTTGGCAGTTCACCAGCTGGCATAACGACCGATGTGGAATATGTTGCTTTTCCTTTCTTAACTTTCTTAAGAAAAATTTTGCCTTCTGACTTTCCATTAACGAAAATCTCACAAATATTTTCATCAAGTTTATTAAAGTAGGGTAATGTCATTTCGACCCGCATGATTCCGGTTGCCGACCTCGCCGGAATCTCAAATGAAACTTCGGGGTAATGGGCGTGGCAGAAAACAGGCTGCTTGGCTAATGGAAATGGACCAATCGGCTCATCCATGCCGGAAATATTTTTCATTCCCGTAAAAACTGGAGAAATTAATTGCTTTTGATGATTAATAATTTTTTCCTTCACATCCAAACACGCAGATCCGCTTTCGTAGAGACGAGTCACGCCTAGCGGAAGGGGCGGGGCCGATTTGCCTGCTGCAATTGTTCTTAGAGTTGCATCAACTTCTTCACTTGCATTTTGAGAACAATAGATCCGAGGCCAAGCTCTTGAATCTCGGCCCATATATACGAGTGGTGGGTAAAAGGAATTGTTGATCCTTAGCGATTGAGGCTTCAACTGCGCAAGGATTTCCGAAAGCGCAATTGTATCAAATGCTTCACGCGGAGCCTTCATGGCACGCTGATCTAAATCTTGCATGAAGAAAACCGGTTGATATCCCAGTAACGGTCGATGCCAACCTTTCAAGCACGGAAAAA
>Ga0247840_10009931_pt1 | contig 12072 bp, 11 predicted proteins | sample LaCruzMarch2015__FD_192404 | JGI IMG/M metagenome (GOLD analysis project Ga0247840, IMG submission 192404) | Freshwater microbial communities from meromictic Lake La Cruz, Castile-La Mancha, Spain - LaCruzMarch2015_17m | ecosystem: Environmental > Aquatic > Freshwater > Lake | place: Spain...
ACTTTTTTGCCCAAAGTTGCCAATGAGGCAGCCAGATTAATGGCCGTAGTGGTTTTTCCTACACCACCTTTCTGGTTAGCTAATGAAATTATTCTACCCATCCTATTGAAGTTTTTTTAATCATCAATTGTATTAATGAAATCATTATACGATAAAAAAGCTATAGCATTTGATTAAAAAATATATAAATCGAATACCAGATGACATTTTTTACCGAATGACAAAGATAGGAAATATAATTCACCCATTCAAGTCATTCAAATTGCAATAAGATTTTTTAAGTGTATTTTTTTGAGATTGAGTTCGCTACTTAGTCGGAGTTTTTTTACGGATTACCGATACTGTTGAACTTGTAAAGCTGGTTGCCGTTATCGAATTGTATTTCACGTTTTTTCTCCACAAAAACAAAATCGACGTTAATGGTTTTATTTTGCGTAAACTGCACCCTTATTTCGTCGTTATCGATGCGAAAGTATTCGCCAAAAACGTTGTTTACTTTAACCGTAAATTTGTCGGCATTGGGAACGCTAAGAATAAAACTTCCGGTCTTGTCTGTCAATACAGCGTAATTTTCGCCATTACTGCCTTTTGCCGTAACACGCACACCGCTAAGGTCAATTTTACCCTCGGAGCTGTTCGGGTCACGGATAATGTTAATGTGTCCTTTAATTTTATAGCTTTCGGCTAATGGAACGTAAAGAGTATTGTTTTGTTCGTTATAATAATTTTGCTCCGAGCCATTTAAAAAATAAAGATACTCTAAATTCGATAGCGGTGAAAAATTCATACGGTAATAATCCCGAGGCAAATTTTCAATTTGAACTTCGCCATGTATATCCGAAATTAATTTTATTTCGGGGATAGAGCTTACTCCGCTGTGTTTTGTTTGATCTTTTTCAAGTGTAACCAAAATGTCGGATACAGGCGGTTCATTTTCCGATTTAATGCGATCGCCATCTAAATCGTTAAAAAATACCGTTTTCAGATGATGGTATTTCTGTCGGGGTTGCTGTATGTTGAAAGCTTTGCTAACACCTGCCACCACATTTAAATCTTTGGTTGATACGCGTCCGTTCTCATCATCTAATACGCGAACGTTGGTGTACATAAAGCCGCTTATCGAAATATTCCAACCATTTTTTAAAAAATGGTCGTATTTAATATTGTATGAAATATTCTCGCGCCCCGAAGGCATATAGTAAGCATAATTAAGATAAGCACTTAATTTTATTTTACGGTTAAAAAAATAGTTTTCGTATGTTGGCCGAAACTGTATGCTGCTCGAAACTGTTGGCGCTTCGTCGACTTGTACACTGCGGTACAAATCGGTGGTCGACCCACTTGTATAATATGCATTTACGCGCCAAACATTATCATAATAATTTAACCCCAAGGAATAAAATAAATTGTTATTTAGCGTATAATTTTCCAACTCAGGATTGTTAGTTCTAAAGTAAAAGCGAACGCTGCTTATGGTCAGGTTTGGTGTTATTGACCGATAACCGCCTAACTTTATTGTTGCAGATGTCCAAAGCCCGGGTTGATAGGTGATAAATTCGTTTTTATAATTTTCAATGCCACTAAATATTTGCCGTGAAGAACCACTGTAGTTAGGGCCTAATTGATAGATAACATTTGAGGCATAAAACGACATACTAATACGAGCATAGTCTGAAATATTATAATTCGATGAATTGTCTAAATTGTATGGGTTTGCCGAAGTTGTATATAGCTGTCGATTTCCGTACAATATAAAATATATTTTGTCATTAATTCGGTAACGGCTATCTATATAGGTTTGCTGTAATCCGGCATTTAAAATATAGTTATGTTCCGAGTTCATTGTATTTATTTGCAGGTTGAAGTTTTTATACCTCACATTGTAAGACAAACGGTAGCTGTACCCTAATAAATTTGTATCTTGCTGTCCAACCTGTTTTGTTACTGCCGACCCGAGCAATTTAAAATCGAAGGTGTGTTTTTTGAATAATGTAAATCCTATCCCTGCTGCAGCTGAACTTGCCTTATTGTTACCCGAAACATTCTTTTCGTTTATAAATTCAGTGCTTAATTTAAATAATTTAATGCTTTTGTTTATCCCTAAACTTTGTCCAAACATATTGGAATAAGGGTTTTGTATAACCGAAAAATTAATCATTGTATTTCCTTTTAGTGTTAACAAGCCTGTTAATCCTCTACCATTTAAAGCATGTAGGCTACCGTTGCTTACATTGTAACCAACTTGGAAAAGACTTTTAGGGCTTATATACGAAAAGTTATACAAAAACTGACGATTAAAATCAAATTGCTGATTGTTATTTCCAACACTAACACTCTGTATGCCCGTTGAATACTGAAGCTCGCGCTTTTTTGGGAAAAGGATACTACCATAAGCTCTAAAACTATTCCGTATCGGCTGATTCGACATTAAATTATAAATCTGATAATCAATATTTAATGGCGATGCGCTCTGATTGCGTTGATTAACAAATATGCTGTTCAGCTTTTGCATTTGCAGAGCTGTAGATTTTATAGCATTATTAGCCGATGCTGTAACAACTACCGACGATTCTTTCCAATTGTTTAGGTAACGCATGCGCTCCGTTGGATTCATTTTTGTTTGATAAGAAACCGTTTGATAAATGATTGTATCCTTAAATGCTGGCATGTTTATATACTCTGAGAAGGTTTCGTCGCCGCCCCGAAATGCAATAAGTTTACCTACTTTGTAATCTAACTTTATTAGTTCGTTGGTATTGCCCTTATTAGCAAGGCGTATTTGAAGTGTCGTTTTTGGATTTGTTTCGGTAAAATATAAATTTGTTTTATAAACCGAAAAATCCCAGCGGGTTGAAGCAATGATGGATAAATTGGTAGATGCCATAAGTACTTGCTGGTCGGAGCGTAAAGTGGCAGAAATAATATATGAAATTCCTCCCACTGCATTGTTTGAAGGCGAAATATGGATAGGAATGTAGGCGGTATCGCCGCTATTTATATTTATTTCATTTGTACCCAGCGAAATAATTTGCCAGTTTTCGGGGGCAGAAAAACGAATGCTTCCTTCCAGTGTTTGAGTTGTTCCGTTGTATATTTTAAGCACATTAAAGGCAATATTTCCCGAAACTATGCTGTCGTTTGTTTTGCTAAATAAAAGTGATGTTTCTAAGTTTATATTTTGTGAAACTAAAGTACAAGGCATGAAAATAACACAGCAAAAAACTAAAAATACGGTTTGTAAATTGTATTTTATAAATTTGAGTAGTTTTTTTGTTGTGAACATTGGATACGATAGTATTAAAAATTGATACCGGTGGGAACCAGCTCAAATTCAATTTCAACGTTGTAATAATCAGGATCTTCGCCAAGTAGCGTACCATTTCCGCCATCGGCAAGCGATTTGCCACATTCGTACGATATGTTGAGCTGATGATTTGCCCAATTCAAATTATGCCAACTTGCATTGGTGTACGAAAACAGTGGAAGCCAATCAGTCGATAGGTCCTGATAGCCATACGAATGTCCACTTTCTAAACCAATAACATTTTCAGCTTTCACGCGAATTTTATTAAGAGGTAAAACGGATACATCACCCTTAATATTTGCCTGATTATTGAAAGCTCTAAAGTATAGAACAAATCCTTGAAGTACATGTCCCAACTGAAGCGAATCGACAAGTGAAATACCAAAACGGGTTCCAGTTTGTACTTCAATGCCTTTTTTTATTTTTCCAAGACTGCTAAAATTTAAAGGCAAACTACTTCCATATAACACATTTAGGCGCGCAGCATTCCACTCCTGCGAAAACAAAGGGTTTATGCTAAGATATATTAGCAAAGTTAAAAAAACTATTTTTGGCGGAAATAGCTTGATAATGAGCATAGTAGAGCTTTATGTAGTAGGTCTGGACAATAAAAAGATTGACCAACCTTTTGTGGGTTGATCAATCTTCAAAAATACTATTTTTTTTCGAATTAGTCAATAGCCAAATCAAATAATACGTTTACAACGTAACGGTCTGGGGCTGGACTTGGATTTTGATCAATTAGTTTTACTATATTCATAGGAAAAACTGTTCCTTGTTCAGCAGTACCGCATCTCCAGTTTAATGTAAACGAATTGTCTGCGGCATCACCTGCATTAGCAGCGGCAGGGTTTCCAAAGTCCTGAATAAGCACCTTAGGGTATGTTTGTAATGCTGTTACTTGGAGTCCATTATCTGTTGGAACGCTAATCAAAGACTCAAGTCCTACAGGTGTTCCTCCTGCTACTTTACCTGTACCTGCAAAAGTATTAAATCCATTATTGGAAATAGAAAAACCTACGTTGTCTAAAGCCAAAGCAGTGTTCGGATTATCAGTTCCCCAAAAAGAAGGTTCTTCTGTTCCATAGGACAATGCCCAACGAGTTGACGACGATACGGTAAAGTCAGTTTTGTACATAGCCCCTGAAGTTGCGGTGGGGTTAGCCGAAATAATACCCTCCGAAGATATACCATTTTTGTAATCTTCGATAGTGTTAAACACAAACTCGATATTACCACCGTTAGTTACGGTCATACGTAATACCTGATTTAAACTTACTGCTACAGGAATTACATTTCTGTCTTTCACTGCTTGCCCAAAAGCACTAAAACCACAAATCAGCATTACTGCTGCTAAACTAATTTTTTTCATAAAAGCTTTTTTTTTTAATAATTAATTATATTTATTTATTAAGCCCGACATTTTGACGGGTTTTGAGGTGATTTATTAATCGTATAAATAATATTGTAATTTTGAAAGAAGAATGACATCTTTAGTTTAATGCGTATAAAAGCCCTATCAATAAGCGTTTCGGCTGCGAATGTAGCAATAATTGCTACAATAAAAAACAGTATTTATGGTAAAAAAATTTATAAAAATACGAATTTAACAGTCTAATTCTTTGATTTATATTAAAAATATAATTATATTACTTAAAATACAATAAGTTAACTGAATATAATTGTAATATATACAATATTAAAATATATACAATATAAATTATATATAACATAGTTTAACAGATTGTTTTTGCATTATTATTTCATTTTTATTTCCATTACTGCATTATTTACTTTAATGACTTTAAAAATACTGTTATTGTCTCCTCTTATTTGCTATATTTTTGTTATCTTTGCAGCACATATAATATAAATAAATAAAGTTATGGGAAAAATTTCAGAAGTTGTAAAACCGGGCGTTGTTACCGGATCCGATTTGCAATTTATTTTTAAGGTAGCTAAAGAAGCCGGCTTTGCTATTCCGGCAGTAAATGTGGTAGGTTCGTCGACAGTAAATGCTGTGCTCGAAGCAGCAAAAGTAGCCAATGCACCTATAATGATCCAGTTTTCGAACGGTGGCGCAGCTTACAATGCTGGTAAAGGTTTAAAACTTGAAGGACAACAAGCAGCCATTTTAGGAGCTATTGCGGGAGCAAAACATATCCATACATTGGCCGAAGCTTATGGCGTACATGTAGTACTCCACACCGACCATGCAGCTAAAAAATTGTTGCCTTGGATTGACGGTTTGCTCGATGCGGGTGAAAAATATTTTGTCGAAACAGGCAAACCTTTGTTTAGCTCACACATGCTCGACCTTTCGGAAGAACCACTGGCAGAGAATATTGAAATTTGCCAAAAATATTTAACTCGTATGAGTAAAATTGATATGACACTCGAAATTGAATTGGGTATCACTGGAGGCGAAGAAGATGGTGTTGATAACAGTGGTGTTGACAACAGTTTGCTTTACACACAACCCGAAGATGTTTATCAGGTATATAAAGCTTTAAGTAGCATATCGCCTAATTTTACTATTGCAGCCTCGTTTGGTAATGTACACGGTGTTTATAAACCGGGAAATGTAAAATTACAACCAGTAATTTTGAAAAACTCGCAAGAATATATTAAAGCAAAAGATGGACTTTCTGAGGCTCATCCTGTAAGTTTTGTATTTCATGGCGGTTCTGGTTCATCTCACGAAGAAATTCGCGAAGCAATTGGATATGGTGTTGTAAAAATGAATATCGACACAGATACTCAATGGGCTTATTGGGACGGAATTCGTGCATTCGAAGCCAAAAACCACGATTATTTGCAAGGTCAAATTGGAAACCCTGAAGGCGAAGATAAGCCAAACAAAAAATTCTACGACCCACGCGTTTGGTTGCGAAAAGGCGAAGAATCACTTATTGCACGCTTACAAGTGGCATTTAACGATTTGAATGCTATCAACAGTATTTAATTGATAAACTTCAATATTTTTAAAAGTGTTGTCGAAAATTTTTTCGACAACACTTTTTTTTTGCTCATTTTTTGGTGGTTTGTGCAGTACCATTGCAAAAAAACATTAAATATTTGAATTAAATGAATGAATAATGAATATTTATAATGTTCACTATCAAACAACTAAGCTCTATTAACACAAAACACTGGTATTTTGTTCGCCTGCAATGTTTGAGATAAATACAAATTAGTTGTATTTTTGCACCGAATTGCAATGTCGACATTACAAAATGAGCCAAAAAATCGAACATACAGGAATAGTCACACACATCGATGGTACAAAAATTCAGGTTCAGATAGTACAACTATCGGCTTGTAGCTCGTGCCATGCCAAGGGTGCTTGTTCGGCATCAGATAAAGATGAAAAATTTATAGATGTTGAAACTACCGACACAACTTATAAAATTGGCGACCAAGTACAATTAATCGGCGAAAGCTCCATGGGTTTATTTGCTGTTCTTATCGCATTTATCATTCCATTCCTACTAATTCTTATCAGCTTATTAATATTACGTTCGTACACTACAAACGAAGCGCTTTCGGGCATTATCGCTTTGGGAGTACTCGTTCCGTACTTTATAATACTATCATTATTTAATAAAAAGCTAAAAAACAAATTGAGATTTACAGTGCAAAAAATCTGAATAATTGCTAAATAGCATTATCAAATTATTGGCTGCGTCAAGCGGCAAAGCAGAGCGGGCACAACTTGTCCAGATGCATCGGGATTTTCAAATTGGCATATTGGCACATTTTCAAATTTAATTAGAATGAATATTATTGTTATTGCATTAATTACACTGGGAGCAGTAGGTGCCGTTTCGGCAGTTATTCTCTTTTTTGTTGCCAAAAAATTTCATGTTTTCGAAGATCCGCGTATCGACGAAGTAGAAGCAGCACTTCCGGCAGCTAATTGCGGTGGTTGTGGTTTTCCGGGATGCCGTGGCTTTGCTAACGCTTGTGTAAGTGCCGAGACCTTAGATAGTTTAAACTGCCCTGTGGGTGGTAACGAAACAATGAAAAAAGTAGCTGAAATATTAGGCAAAGTAGCTGTCGAATCTGCACCAACAGTTGCCGTGGTGCGCTGTGGGGGGACATGCGACCACCGTCCTCGCACAAGCGATTACGATGGTGTAAAACATTGTTTTATAGCACATAACCTTTACAGTGGCGAATCGGGTTGCTCGTATGGCTGTCTTGGCTTGGGCGACTGCGAAGTGTCGTGCGAATTTGATGCTATCCATGTTAATCCTGTTACAAAACTGCCCGAAGTGGACGAAGAAAAATGTACTTCGTGTGGTGCCTGTGTAAAAGCTTGTCCGAAATTGCTAATAGAATTGCGCAAAAAAGGTCCAAAATCGCGCCGCATTTACGTGTCTTGCCGCAACGAAGAGCGTGGGCCGATTGCCAAAAAATCGTGCGATGTGAGTTGTATTGCCTGTGGAAAATGCGAAAAAGTGTGTCCGCATGATGCTATTACAATAACAAATAACTTAGCATTTATACATGATGATAAATGTAAACTCTGCCGTAAATGTGTGGAAGTTTGCCCAACTGGCGCAATTGTGGAATTAAACTTTCCACCACGCAAAGCAAAAGAAGAGACCCTAACCCCAAAAGGGGAATTGGTTTCTTAATTTTTTCATTTTCAAATTTTCAAATTTATATTCCCCTTTAGGGGTTAGGGGCAACTTTATGAAAACATTCAGAATGGGTGGTATTCACCCAAAAGAAAATAAATTCTCGGCCGGAAAACCAATTATCATTTCCGAATTACCAAAGCAGGTAGTTATACCATTGTCTCATTACATTGGCACACCGAGTGATGCTTTTGTAAAAAAAGGTGATTTGGTAAAAGCGGGTCAACTTATTGGTAAAGCCAATGGTTTTATTTCGGCTAACGTTCATTCGTCAGTTTCGGGTAAGGTGAGTAAAGTTGATGTACAACTCGATGCAACAGGATACAAACGTCCTGCTGTGTTTATTGATGTGGATGGCGACGAATGGCTCGAAGGAATTGATTGTTCGACAGAATTAAAACGCGAATGCAATCTCCCGATTGAAGATATAAAAAAACGAATTCAGGATGCCGGCATTGTAGGGCTTGGAGGTGCAACTTTCCCTGCCCATGTAAAATTGAGTCCTCCTCCAGGCAAAAAAGCGGAATGTTTGATTATCAACGCTGTTGAATGTGAATCGTATCTTACCAACGACCATGCACTTATGCTCGAAAAAGGCGAAGAAATTATGGTTGGTGTAGCTATTACCATGAAAGTGCTAGGCGTTACAAAAGCCTATATTGGCATTGAAAACAACAAACCCGATGCCATTGAATATTTAAATAAATTAGCAAAAAATTATCAGGGCGTAGAGATTGTTCCACTTAAAGTTCAATATCCACAAGGTGGCGAAAAACAATTAATTGATGCTATAATAGGGCGCCAAGTGCCAAGTGGTCGCATTCCAATTGAAGTAGGTGCAGTCGTTCAGAATGTAGGAACTATTTTTGCCATTTACGAAGCGGTACAGAAAAACAAACCTATGGTAGAGCGTGTAATTACTGTTACAGGTAAATCAGCACCAAACCCCGGAAATTATTGGGTTCGTATTGGAACAATGCTTTCGGAAATTGCCGAAAAATCAGGAGGCGTACCTGCCGATACCGGAAAAATTGTAGGTGGAGGTCCTATGATGGGACGTTCGTTTATGACCCTCGAAGTACCAACAGCCAAAGGAAGCGCAGGAATATTATACATGCAACGGGAAGAATCGCTACGCAAACCTATAAAAAATTGTATTCGTTGTACCAAATGCGTCAGTGTTTGCCCAATGGGATTAGAACCATTTCTACTAATGAACGAGAGCGAACGCAATATGTGGCCAGAAATGGAAACAGACCGAGTAATGGATTGCATTGAATGTGGAAGTTGCAGTTATACTTGCCCTTCAAATCGTCCGTTGCTGGATTATATTCGTTTTGGAAAAACAACAGTAGGAGGAATCATTCGTAGCAGAGTTGCCCCTAACCCCTAAAGGGGGATAAAAATTTGATATAATACAATATATGAATAAATATTTCAAGTAAAATTATAAAACACTAACTTCAAAACTCCCCTCCACGATAGCTATCGGGAAGGGGTTGGGGGTAATTTATGGAAAAACTTATAATATCACCGGCACCACACATACATGGTGGCGATTCAATCGAGAAAAACATGTTGGGTGTAATCGTTGCACTCGTACCTGCACTGCTGGTTGGTCTTTATTTCTTTGGCTTAGGTGCATTGATAGTTACGCTCACAGCTATAGTGTCTTGCGTAGCTTTCGAGTATCTTATTCAACGCTACGTTTTAAAAACTGAAACATCGGTTATGGATGGCTCTGCCGCCCTTACAGGCATGTTGCTGGCTATGAATTTACCTTCCAATTTACCAATTTGGATAATAATTATCGGGTCGTTGGTAGCTATTGGAATTGGAAAAATGACTTATGGAGGCTTGGGTAATAATCCTTTTAATCCGGCGTTGGTTGGGCGCGTATTTCTGCTAATTTCTTTTCCCGTGCAGATGACTTCGTGGCCAGTACCTTCACCTCTTAGTGGGAGTTATTTGGATGCTGAAACCGGAGCTACAGCATTAGCTATGATGAAAAGTCATTTTGGTGACATGCCTTCAACTCTTGATTTATTTTTCGGAAAAATGGGTGGTTCAATCGGTGAAGTTTCTGCATTGGCTTTGTTAGCTGGTTTGGTTTATTTATTAGCAAAAAAGATAATAAGTTGGCATATACCTGTAAGTATTTTGGTTACAGTTTTTGTTTTTACGGGAATTTTAAATTTGGTAAATCCTGAAATGTATTCGTCGCCGGTAATGCATTTACTCTCAGGTGGTTTAATGCTGGGGGCAATATTCATGGCTACCGATTATGTAACCTCACCTATGAATCCACGTGGCATGTTGGTATACGGAGTGGGAATAGGAGTTATTACAGTAGTAATTCGTGTGTTTGGGGCCTACCCCGAAGGTGTATCATTTGCCATTCTGATAATGAATGCATTTACACCACTAATAAATACTTACATTAAACCGAAACGCTTTGGTGAAAAAGTGAAGTGATGTGAATTTAGTCGAAGGTCGAAAGTCGAAAGTCGAAGATTTTGAGAATAACAACTAATAACGGCGTAGCCAAAATAACGCACGAAGTGCAAATAACACGAAGTAAATAACGTGAAACACGAAATAAAATGGCACAATTAGAATCAAGTTTTAAAAATATGGTATTGGTGCTGTCGGGCATTGCACTTTTTGCAGCCGGCACATTAGCCTCGGTGTACGAATTTACCAAAGGCCCCATTGAAGCATCAAAAATAGCCAAACAACAAAATGCAATCAAAGAAGTATTACCTGCATCGTTCGACCATTTAGCTGAGCCTGTAAAAATTGCGGATGGAGCCGAAAACATAGTGGTCCATAAAGCCTACAATGCAAAAAATGAGTTTGTAGGTGCCGCAGTAGAATCATCATCTAACAATGGATTTGCAGGTAAAATAGTAATTATGGTTGGGTTTGACAAAGATGGAAACATAGTAAACTATTCGGTATTGGAACAAAAAGAAACACCTGGTTTAGGCACAAAAATGGTGGATTGGTTTAAAACCGATAAAGGAAATCAAAGTATTATTGGCAAAAATCCTGCATTGGCAAATCTTACGGTTAGCAAAGATGGTGGTGAAGTAGATGCAATAACAGCCTCAACCATATCGTCACGAGCATTTCTTTTTTCAGTTCGCAATGCCTATCATGCATTTAGCATCAACAAAGATGAAGCAATTGCAGCGACAAATGACACAATTCAAAACAATTCACTTAATTAAAATAAGGAAAACATCATGAGTAAAAATTCAAACCTGAAAGTATTCCTGAACGGATTTATAAACGAAAATCCAACATTTGTTCTTATATTGGGAATGTGCCCTACATTAGCAACAACTTCGTCGGCCATAAACGGATTAAGCATGGGGCTTGCAACCACCTTTGTGTTGTTTGGATCAAATCTTGTAATATCGTTATTGAAAAATATAATTCCCGATAATGTTCGTATTCCTGCTTATGTAGTAGTAATTGCAACATTTGTTTCGGTTGTGGAAATGAGTATGCAAGCCTATTTGCCTGCATTGTACGATAGTTTGGGTATATTTATCCCACTGATTGTTGTGAATTGTATTGTTCTTGGACGTGCCGAAGCTTTTGCAGCTAAAAACAGTGTGCTGAAATCGTCGCTCGATGGCTTGGGAATGGGACTTGGATTCTCCATGGCGCTTACCATGTTGGGTACAATACGTGAAGTCCTCGGAACTGGTAAAGCATTCGGCTTCACACTGTTTCCCGACAAATACGGTATGTTGCTATTTGTGTTAGCTCCTGGAGCATTTATAGCGTTGGGATATTTGATTGCTGTAATGAGCAAATTAAAAAAAGCTTGATGATGTGATGATAAGATGATGTGGTGATGTGATGATGTAAAAATGCAAGAAATGGTAAATTGTAAATGAATAAATTGTAAATAATATTGATGTGGTGATGTGATGATGTAAAAAAAATTGTAAATTGTAAATGAATTAATTGTAAATAAATATGACTTATATTTTAATTTTTATCAGTGCTGTATTTGTGAACAACATCGTGTTGTCGCAATTTTTGGGTATTTGTCCGTTTTTAGGCGTTTCGAAAAAAATTGAAACGGCTTTAGGTATGAGTGGTGCA
>Ga0247840_10009932_pt1 | contig 12072 bp, 2 predicted proteins | sample LaCruzMarch2015__FD_192404 | JGI IMG/M metagenome (GOLD analysis project Ga0247840, IMG submission 192404) | Freshwater microbial communities from meromictic Lake La Cruz, Castile-La Mancha, Spain - LaCruzMarch2015_17m | ecosystem: Environmental > Aquatic > Freshwater > Lake | place: Spain...
AACTCAGCATCTCCCCAGTCAGCATGGGATTTCAATCCTTGTTTTAATGGAAACTTACCCTAGGGAAGTGCTACCTCTACGTTAACTTCAACCTATTTAAAGTTTTGTTAATGGGTCAAATTTTATATCGATATATCTTCCCGCCAAAGGCAATACACTGATGGTCTTTGACTCGTAACCTTCCTTCAATGCCGTGATGATCGCAGGCTCAGTTGCCAACAATTGAACCCCGATAAGAGGCGCTATTCCTTGCGGCATATCCTTTATAATCACGTCGCAGTCTTCGGGTGTCGTGAAGATGTTCAGAACACCGACTGCTATCGGTAGAGCCAACAGTTTTCGGAAGAGTTTGTTCTCTCCGTAGGTCACGTCAACATTCTCGTGCCAAGCACTGCACCCATCTGCTGCGATAACGATGTGATGGGTGCCTGGCGTCATATCCACCCAGTCTGGTGTAACCTTTGGGATAGCTTTACCGTCCACGTAAATCCTGGCATGCGTCGGGTTGCTCTTAATAGTGAGCCTGGCCAGATCCGGAGTATCGGCTATCTTACATTTAGCCCAGGCAGCCTTGAACTCAAACGGGTCTACGAACATGTTCCTGCCCTTGTCAGTGGGTTCTGCAAGGCATTCGTCAACCATTATATAATTCAAGAAGATTTTCTTCCAATCCGGTCTTAGGTAAAGGGCCTCGCGACTACCATCTCCCAGGTAGACTGCACCCAGGACTCGTCGGTACATCTCCAATGGGGTGTAAGGATCAAAGTACACCGTCACCAGTTTACCTTCTGCCAGCTCTCTTAAACGGGCCGTGGCGGCTACTCCACCGGAAAAGGTTCCTTTTTCCTGGCTGTTTATACCAACCATCCTGATTTCCTTTCCACCTACAAACAACGTATCTCCATCATCGATTTTCTCACAAATACCTACGATGGTTCCACGGTCCAAATCCTCCTGAACCAGTGATGGGGGCTTTGCTATGTCAGCGTAACCTTGGTAATAAAGAAGATAAGCTTCATAGTACTGAAAGTAGGAACTGGTCTTAGAAAAGCCATTGTCTTCTAGGAAATGCTTGAATCCCTCTAAATCAGCAAGAAGAGCCGCATAATGCGGTAAGATGCCTTCGTAAACCTTTAGGGGGTTGTAATGCTGCTCGTTAAACCAGGTCACCCTGGTCCTTACCGCTGCATCGAACTGCCAGAAGTTGGTTTGAACTCTGACCAGCCATTGTCTTGCCAAGGCATCCACCTTGCTATCAATGGCGAGAACATTACTCTCGCTTGTCGGGTAACTCATGTCTGTCATGTCTGTTTCTGCCATCTTCGTCACCTCCATAATCTCTTAACAGCGGAAGGGATACAACTTCCACTGCTCCACAGGGAACTACGATTTGCATAAGCTATACATGGGTCTCTTCTATTTATAGATCTTAGGCATATTTAATAGTCGAAGTGATCACGAATGGACGAGAAAACTCTGCAGGAACGCGCTCGGAAAACAAAAGATGATATCGACAAAGAACTACAAGCTGCCCTTTTGAGGATTAAAAAGGAGAAGAGATAAATGGCCACTTTTACAGTAAAAAAGGCTGCTGCGACCCCTACGAGGACCATAACTTTCAAAAATTCTGCTTCATCATCATCATCTAAGTCTAACTCGACCAGGCCAGCAGTTTCAACACCGGTGGCTACCAAGACAATAACCTTCAAATCAGCACCAGTTCCAACACCATCTCAATCCATATCATTTAAAACCACAGCTCCAGCAACCAAGGTCACTACTACACCCCCGCCAATCACCAAAGACCTTGCAGCCGCCTTGAGAAACCTAACCGATAAAGACAAAGTAACTCCAGAGGTAACCAAAGTCATTCAGTTTAAAACAGAACCGGTGACTCCAACACCAACCATAAAGGTTATTGAATTCAAGACAGAGCCTAAAGCTTCTACGCCGCCACCAATTACCGTGGATCTGGCTGCAGCTCTGAGAAACCTAACCGATAAAGACCGGGTGACTCCAGCGGTAACCAAGGTAATTGAATTCAAAACAGCACCGGTAGAAAAACCATCTGAGACCTTCGGAGCATTCTCAGCCGTGACAGCGGTTAAAGCCATAGCTGCACCCATCCTGTCGCCTGAGATCAACAAAACCGTTCAGTCATTAGTTAAGGCCGCAAACGAAGCAGCTAATGTCATAGCAAAAAGAACGGATACTACCTGGGATGCCAATGAAACCACGGCTGGTAAGATACTTATCACCGATAAGATTCAGGCTGCCCTCGTAAAAGCACAACAGTCTAAGGAACCAGTTTTAAACTTCAATAACTTCGTAAATAACCAGCTATCCGGGATGGCAACTGTAGCTAAGGCATCTGTAAATGTTGCCACGTCCCGTGTGGGAATGGCTGCTGCTCAGAATAATGCAGATGCCGCAAATGCATTGAACCTGATCTCAAAACTGGCCTCATATGGCATGAAATCTGCTGCCAGCGCTGCGGCTGCTCAGGATCTTAGAGAAGTAGCAAACCAGAGTGCCAACCATATTCTGAACATAGCTGCAGCCGCAAACAGTACTTTAAACCAGGATCATGCAGCCATCGTTGCCAGCATAGGTCAATTCGTCAAAAATAATATTGACTCTTCGATGGAAAGCAAAAAGGCAGTTGTAACACCCACAAAGGTCATCCAGTTTAAGACCGCACCCAAGACTCCCGATCTGTCGGCTGCCGTGAAAAAGCTAACCAGTAAAGCTGCATTGCCAACCGTTACTAAGGTTATCCAGTTTAAATCAACTCCGGCACAGCAGGTCACTATTAAGACCCTTAACATACCACCGAACTCTAAGCCAGATGTGGTTGCCAAAGCAGTATATTCTCAGTTGTATGGTGACAAGGCACCCGTTGGAACCGAAGTCTTCGCTGAACGTTATGCAGCCATCCTAAAAGTAGTCAAAAAGAGCGTCAGTCCCAACGGAACAGTAAGCGCTGCCAACCTTGCAGCCATCCAGAAAGACCTGTCTCAGAAACTTGTCGTGCAGGCCTCGGAATTTGTGACACCCGTTGCACCTGGCTCAGAAACCCCAGCTCAAAAAGTTGAGAGGTTTAATAGAGAAGCTGCAGCCAGGGGTGACTTGAACCCATCAAAACCACAGGTAAAACCTAAAGTCGTTATCCCTGGAAGCGGCACCGTCGATGAGAATACCGTTGTCATCGGTGAGACACAAACGGCTGCACAGAAAAAAGCAGAACCTGTTAAACTTACCCCAGTAGCTGCCGCGGCTGCTCAAACAGCTACCGAAAAGGCTGCTGCTAAAAAGAAGACATCTTCGTCAACCCCTGCTAAGCTTAGCATCGATCCAACCAAGATGTACAAAACCAAAAGCGGTAACCTTATCGCCGGCAAAGATATTCAGCCAGCCGATATGCCTTACATCACCGGATTAGCTCCCGATATGTCCGGGCCTGCGATGCCTCCCTCAAATGCGCCATCTGGTGCATCACCCTCAAGTGCGTCTACAGCGGCTGTCGGTTCAAATGTAAGGCCAGCAGAGGCTTACATGGGAGAATGGAAGCAACCAGTGGCTGCACCAGTGTCTGCCGCCGTTAGCAAAGTCAATGCCGCTAAAAACATCTTCGGGAAGCCTACCACATCCATCAGCCCGGTAACTAAAATCATTACCTTCACGCCCACCGGAATGAAAAACGTAATAGGATCCGATGGAAAGAGATCGGTAAAGATCGATTCTGACATCTACAATAGCCTAAAGCAGACCTACAAAGATGATCAGATAGCAGATCTGTTGATGGATGCCAGGTTGGGTGTTTACGTAGATACAAAAACCAGCAAAATACAAATTGGACCGGTAGCAGACAAGCCATCAGAGACATTCTCGGAGGATTCCGGAATATACAGAGTAGATTCGCCCATCGTAGTCACGAATCCGGATACAGGTGACTTCCATAATGTTCCTGAATACGCCTACTACCAGTTGCAAAAGTTGGGTCTGAAAGACGCTGAAATTGCCAAGATACCCAAGGCAACTTTGAACCAAATGAAGACGGCTACCACTGGATCGTTCGATGCAAAATCTGGAATTGCCAGCTTACCGACAACCGCCCAAGAAGCACTACAGCTTCCTGGTGAAAGGCAAGTAGGTTCTGGACTATTTGTCGAAGTGCCATTGACAGCCGCCCAAAGACAAGCAAACATAGATGCAACACCGGACCCACTAAAAGATCCGTGGGGGTACTTGGTATCATCTGCAGTTCAAAAGGGTGAGGATGCTTACACCTATCTGGCTAAACCAGAATATAAAAACGGTTATAAGATCGAACCAACCGTTGCTGGACTTTTGACGTTCAACAAAATTGCAACTGATCTGTCTAAACCAGGAACGACGCTGGATAATGTCAAAGGCACTAACGGTATGTCTTCCTATGAAATCTTCAGTGCGACTTTAGCAAACGCTAGTCCCGAAAAACTTATTGATATCGGAAAGAAGAATCCCCGATTAATCATAGGTGCTTCAGTAGATAACGCATTACAGGGCATCCTAGAAGCCAAGATGGGAGACGAATTTTGGAATGCCGTAGCAACCGGATTGTCAGATAGTGAATATGCCAAGTTTTCAACTCAAGTCAAAGAGAGTGATATCGAAAAGCCCATGGGTGATATCTTCAAAGGCTTTGTTGAAACCGAATCCCGTGACAGTATGCCGGATCTCATGCCTTACTCATTAGGACAGCTCTACCAACTTGGTAAGGACATCATCATCAGCCCCGTAACTCCCAACACTGGAGTTAACGTATTACTAGCACCCATACTGATGCTTGGAAAAGCCCCAGTCGCTATCGCAAAAACAGGCATCAAAGTTGGTGAAAAAGCAGGTGTACTGGCCGTTGTCAAAACCGCTCAAGGGTTAAGCGCAGTCCGAGATGGAGTTGTAATTGGATCTGTCGTAGGCGATGCAAAGGACGCATCGAAATTCCTGGTAAATGGGCTTGATGGTAGCAAAATAGAGTTAGTTGTCAAAGGCGATAAGGTTACAGCAACCGAAGTAAAAGAAGCTACCACAACCATGACCAAGGTCAAAGCTGAAACCATTTCCGGAGTCAAAGCTAAAACCGAAATAGTGCCTTTCTCCAAAGACGCTCGCCCAGCCGAAGCCTACATGGGAGAATGGAAAGCACCTGTAAAAACTGAAAAGGCTGCCAACGCTGCTACAGTAAAAGGAGTTTTCAAAGCGGTCACAGAACCCGTAGTAACCAAAATCATCAAGTTCAAAGCACCAGAGCCAGGTATCTTTAGCAAAACCGGTATCATTCCAGGTCAATCCGCAAAGACACTTGGCATTACTGAGCAGATTGGGGAGGGTGTTTATAGAACGGCTGATGGTAATAAGGTTGTAAAAGTCGGCACAGACGAATACCTGAAAATAGCTGACGAAGTTGAACCAAAGCCAGGTGACACTTTCAGCGTAACCAGCGTAAATGACGACTGGACACCCGCCGTAGTAAAAAGACTTTCAGCCGGAGGAAAAGGAGACGATGTTTTCAGCATCACGTATGCAATAGACGATATCGGCACAACTAAGACTATCTCGCTAACCTCAAAGACGGGCAAGCTTTCGGATACAGATGCTCTAAATTACGCCCAAGAATATGAGAATGCCTTAGTCGAAGGTAGATTACCAGAAGCACCAACTGGCAGCGTTGCAGGCGCAACCCCACAGGACGTAGAAGCAATGCAAGCCAGAATGGATCAAGAATTAGCTGACATCAACGCCCAGCTCGATAGCGAAAAGGCACCCAGCGGGGGCGGTGGGGGAGGAGATTATGGTGGTAGTAGCGGTGGTAGCGATGGAGGAGCAACATACACGCCCCCGATCACGACTACAACTGATATCAGTAAGTGGACCGATAACACCGACTGGGGAGCCAGGGTCCGTAGCCTCGACAATGGCAAGACCTGGCAGGTTGAAGATCCTGAAACATTGGTTGCAATGTCTACTACCGATTACGAAAAGATAGTGGCAGAAAGAATAGAACTAAGAAGATCAAAATACGACACAGCAACCAATACCTATAAGAAAATCGATAAGGGTGCTGACGGTAAATGGACCGTGGAGAAATACCAGGACTCAGCCGGTGGATGGGTGACAAAGAGTGAGCTGGATGCAGAAAGAGCAGCCATTGCCGCTAATAACCCGACATTTACCATGGGAGTAGATGGCACGGCCAGGATCCGAACTAACGATGTCACCAAAACCGTTCAGTATCTCGACGAGATGACCGGAAACTGGGTGCCAAAGGACGTTTACACGGCACTCATGGGTTCTGCTGATACTCCTATCTGGAATGCTGAAGGTGGATATTACTACTTCAAGAAAGCAGATGGGAGCTTCGAAATCCAGAATCCATGGACCAATGCCAGGCAGACTCCTGACGAATACGGTAAGTACCTATCCGATAAAGCGGCTGCAGCTACACCCGTAGCCCCAACACAGGTGCAAACCTATCAGCAACCATCTTCATACGATGCCTATGTACCGGACCTGCAGACTAACTATGCAGCCTCGGTAGCTCCGATTGAAGCTAGGGCAACCACCGTAGAAGAGGCAACCGATGCTTGGACCGCCTTTACCAAGACCCCGGACTTTGACCGAATCATCAAGTCCGAAAAGGATACTCAAATCTTAATCAAAGCTAAGGATGGAAAGTCCTTATCTGCGGAAGAGATCGACCGTGCCTTATACCTGAGATCAAGAATGTCTGTTGAAGGCCAAGCTGCTTTCGATGCTGCAACCGGTGGTGAAACCAGTGCAAACCTAATGCCTATGGTTGATTTCGAGAACATGATCACAGGCAACAGAGCACAGATTGGAACCATGACGGATGCCGAAATCAAATCCTCCGGTTTGCCCCCCGAGAAAGAAATCCTCGTGCATCAGACCAAAGCAGAGGAGAATCTGGGCAAGTTTGTCATGTCCAATGAGTACCAGGGAGCTTCGGCTGAAACCAAAAAGATCATCAATGCCGAACTCGGGTACTATGCCGGGGAACCAAGTAACGTTTCCAATCTACTCAATAAGTTTAATGAAGTTAAGAAGGATTGGACAATTCCAACATCAGAGAGCTGGGATAAGACTGTTGAAGCCCTGAGATCGTCCAAGAATCTCATCACTGACATGCCCCCATGGTGGAAGGCAGAGAACGTAGATTTCAGCGTCTCTGACATGGTTCTTGGTAATAACAAGTACGCTGACATCATCGTAGGTGAGAAAGCCAAAGGTCCAACCAAATATGTCATGGAAACGGCATACCAGAAAGCCAATAAAGAAGGCTTAGTGATTGGTGGAGAGGATGGTTACCGGGCAACCAGGTTGACCTATAAGAAGCTGGATGGTTGGGTCGTAAGATCTCCGGATGGCAAAGACATTTCCTTCGTAGCCAAGAATGAGTTCATAACCGGTGCAGAAGAGGCTATTAGCTCTACTCGTGCGCCATTGGATATGTACTTCTGGGAAATGCCAACCAACGTGCCAAAAGAACTCAGAATCCCAGATGGTGCTGACGGAAGCATAATCGAATCCGTGACCAGAGTCGATCCATTTAGCTTCCCAGAGGCCACTTGGAAGGGTTTGACGGACGCTGGCGGCTTGTCTAAGGACATGGGGAAAGAGTTCGTTGAAATCAAACTGAGGACCCCTGACGGACAAGTTTGGAGCACCATTCGAGAGGCCGACAAATCCAAGGCCTTCACCGTGGGCAAAAAGGTGGACCTCTTTGAGCAGGACGCAATCCGGATCAATGGACTCTCTGGTACCGACATTCAGAAACTGGGTGCTGCAGATTACCGAGCATTCCTGACAGCCAATGCCGACGAGATTCGAAACCTGCCTGCCGAAGACCTGCCATACCTCACAAAATACATCGACGAGACCAGGGCAAACCTCATGGATGATCTAAGGGCCTCCGAGGTAAAATCCACCACAGCTAGGGTCATAGAACCGGAACCAGTAAAAGCCGTAGCAGAACCTGTGAAACCCGAACCGGTATTCACCCAGGCAGAAGCACCACGGGCAACCAAGGTGGAGGTTGACGAGCTGCAGACCGCTTGGAAAGGTGAGCTGAAGGGCATGGACGAAGCAACCTTCAAAGATATGGTTGCAAGAAACATGGACGATATTGAGCAGCTAGATATCGAAAAACTGGGGCTCAACGAAGCAAGAAAGGAGATAATCAGAGGAGAAATCAAAGATCGTAACTTCATGAGATCTCTCGACTCACGAGTTAAGGAGATCAATAACCGTGTCGCCAGATCCCGAGCAGATATGTTGGCCGGCAAAAAGACCAAGTATGCCCACATTGAAGAGGTAAAACAGGGCATAGAAGACAAGAATGCACTCCTGAAAAACGTTGGAGACATAAAGACGAACTTTGCTGACCGCTTCGGTGATGCTGAAAAGATCGTTTGCGGTTCCGGTACAGGATTCGCCGCAGGATTGGGTGCAGAAGGAAAGGCTCTAACTCCTCTCCTGACCATAGCAGCAGCCGGTGGAGCGGGCCTGGGCGCAGGTATTATCGGCATGGAAGGCATGAACTACAAAAATAACCTGATAGCGAACGCTGATGCCGAACTGAGAGCTAAGTATGGTACGTTAAGTCCAGAGGGTGGATTGAGCCGAACTCCTGACGCAGAAGCAGAACTGTTGTGGGGATCAACCCCGAGATATAACTCTGAAAACGTACCTGCTGGCATAATACCAGGTCAGTATTATGTAACTGCAGATGGTAAGTATTTGTTGGGATCAACGATAACTGATGCCGATCTACCCAACTTGGTTAAGTACCAAGATAACTACCAGAACATGAGCAAGGCCCAAGCAATACCAATCATCGAGGGCCAACTGGCAGACCAAAAACGATTAGCTGCACAGAGAGCTGAATCCTCATCTTCTGGTGGGCAAGTAGACCAAATACAGTTAGAAGCCCAACGAAAACAGCATATGCAAGATGTTCAGCAAGGTAAGTACCCAGCAACAAATGTTTCAGCGCCTGCAGCCAGTTTATTCACCAGCTTGGATCAAATAGACCGAAGCGCTGAATACGTGACTAAAAGCGGCAATCTTTACAAAGGTGCAGATCTAGTGGAGACCGATTTACCGTATGTCGTTCGCAAAGCCGGAGGACAGTGAAATGGCAAGCACAAATTGCATGGCAGATAACCTAATCAGCTCATTATCCTCATCAATCCGAGCTGACGAAGAGGAGCTTATGGCGCATGGTGCGCCAGTTGCTTCTCATATTGAAACGCCGCCTCGGACAGTGATTCCCAGTAAAGTAAAAGAACTGGAGACAGAAGTCGCTGAGGCTGAGACTCGCTTTGCAGAAGACCCCAGGCCAAGCACAGAAGCTGCAGTATCTGACCTCAGAGCCAGTCTGGATACAGCCAAAACAAACTTCGTTAGAAATGGGGAGCCAGCAGCAGCAACCTCTGCAAAAGACGCTGCAACCGATTATGGTAAGCTTGCAGAAAAATCCAGACTCCGAACTGCAGAAAGAGAGGCCGTTGAGCAGGACATTTCAGCCGTTAGTGACGAACTAAGGGAATTAGGAGAAAAATACGCAACAGCAGCCAAATCAGAAAAAGCTGGAATAAAAGTTCAAATCGACTCCCTGAAAGTCAAGGCAGCCGGCCTCAACGACAAAAGCAAGCGATTCATTCAGGAGTCCTACGAAGCCGCCAAACAACAGAAAGCCGGAGCTGTCCATGTTGTAGATGGCAAGAATGCAGTTGACGATTTGCTGAGAGAGCTAGACACATTACCCGTAGCTGATGGCAAAAAGACACTAGAAGAGACTTTGGGAAAGAGCGCATCCTTCCGGGACACCGTTAAAAACATGTCCCGAGGAGAAGCAGAAGACCTCGCAGCATCCATCTCTGAGAAGCTGGGTAGCGACCGTTCCCAGGCCGAAAAAATCATGGGTCTCAACTACCAGGGAGCCGCTAACAGGTTAGATGATTCCTTAATTTCCAAAATGTCCAAACCTGATCAGGAGATAATCAGTAAGGCCAGGATCCGCGCTCTGAATCAGCAAGATTATCAGCAGATGGAGCGCATTTTAGATAATGCAGGGGCTTACGAGGGCGTCTCAGCCGGTGCAGACCTGGGTAGAGTTAAGCTTAACAGTGTACTGGATGCAGCCACAGCCGACAAATCAGCCGATTTGCGCAAGCTGTTGGCCGATAAGGACGTTCGAGCTGCACTTAAGGATGAAAGGTTCGCAGACGATGCCTTCAATGCAGTCTACGACATTGATCCAAATCTTGCCACGCAATACCAAAAGGCAGCCCAGGACTCAATCATCAATGAAGTAAAGGCAAGCCCCAGGTACAATACCCTAAACGGCAAGCAAAAGAAATTCATAGACGAGCTTTATACAAAGCGACAATATACAGTCGAGGATATAAAAACACTTACCGAAATTAAAACGGTGCTACCCCAAAACAAGTTCAGCAGACTCATCCGTGGATCCGTCACCGGCCTGGGTGGATTTGCTTGGAAGGTAGCAACCAGCCCCTGGGCCCTTGTCAAGGGAGCTTTCAAAGTGTGGGTAGTAGCTAACGGTTTGATGTTCGTGTACTTCGCTGCAGAGGAAGGTTTCCAGTCCATCATTCAGATGACCGGCTGGAATACTCCCCTCGATCAGTATATGACGTTCTTGTCAGAATCGGGCATACCAGCCATGGAGAGAGTTGGAGAGATCCTCGGTCCATTCAACTGGCTGCTGGATAATGTTCCTTTCTCCGATATTATCTTTGCAGGAGCGGCAGGTTTCCGATGGTACAATGAAAACGCCGTGCCTGCAATGATGAGAGATAAAATTACAAAAGGTGTCAATGGTGGTCTCTGGGTAGCTGACACATCCGGATGCACCTTCGGGCCTGGTTGCTGGGGCTCCATAAGACCCGAAAGCGAAAGACCTGCTTACTGGTCACAGCATCCCGAAACCATCGCATTCTTGGATGGTGACCTGGTAAGACGTATTTACGACATCCAAGGCAATGGTGACGTGGGCCCCAACAACCTGATCGCCCAGGGCTTAGGTATTACCGATCCAGCCTTGGCAGTTCAAGTCGGTCTCGGGCACATGGTTGCGGCCGGCAACTCCGGCGCGAAAGATACTCTCACCAAAGAGTTCACCAAAGCCTATGACCAGCTCGTCAAGGGCGGAGCCAAGTCAGAACTGGCTGAGCAGGCCTACAATAACGCCAAGAATGCAGCCATTGTGGCGGCTGGCGGGGTTGTACCGGTGGGAGCTGTCCCTGCAGGAGCTGGAACAGGTATTGTACCATTAACTGGGCTCAATGCAGATCAAGCCGCAGCTATTGCGGTGGCACCCACCACAGCAGATGTAATCTCCAAATATGCAACGTTCGGAGGTACCGATCTAGGCCCGGATGCCGTTGCTTTTAAATCGATATTCATCAGGCCAGATGGCAGTCTTGACAGAGCAAAACTCCTATCCCAGTATCCAGACCTTACCGGCGCTCAAATACAGTCGCTATTCCCACCAGAGGCCATCAATAAGATGGTTGCAACTGACATATCTTCAGCACCAACCATCCAAGAGAAGGCTGCAAAATTCAATGAGTACAAAGCCAATGGCATGATCAACGATAATGCCAGGATCCAGCAGTTCCTGACAGCCGACGAGGCTACGGCATTTACAGCTCGACAAAATAACCCGTCAAACTTCAAGATATCTGCATCCGGCAACCAGATCTCATGGACGGACGATACCGGTTATCCGCATACGGAAAACATCATCCAGAATAGTAAATTGCTTAATCCCGCAACAGGCAACTATGATGTTGACCAAAAGAAAACGGAATCGGGTGGAGCGGAGATGACCGTGGACACCGGAAAGTATGCGGCATTCATAAACTCTGGCGGCACCGATGTCGCCGCTTTCCTGGCTGATCCATCAAATTGGATCTGTACCTATAACTGCTCTGCTAAAGGAACCAGTGGCGGTAAATCAAGTGGAGGTAAATCCAGTGGCGGTTC
>Ga0247840_10009933_pt1 | contig 12072 bp, 11 predicted proteins | sample LaCruzMarch2015__FD_192404 | JGI IMG/M metagenome (GOLD analysis project Ga0247840, IMG submission 192404) | Freshwater microbial communities from meromictic Lake La Cruz, Castile-La Mancha, Spain - LaCruzMarch2015_17m | ecosystem: Environmental > Aquatic > Freshwater > Lake | place: Spain...
TGCAATAATAACCATATATGTCAAGAGTTATATTTGTAAATGTATGGCTACACTTGAAACGCAAAAACCTCGCAATTATCTCAAATTGGCGGACTTGCGATTTTTCTTAAAAAGAAAGTGCGTTTTTCCACGATTGCGAGCGGTTGGTCGTCGAGGACCTGCTGCTGCGGCAATCGCCATGCTGGACGCTGACGTTCAGCGCGTGCCGCGATGTCAAGGTGCGCGGAATCACGGTGCAAAACCATCTCAACGTCCCGAACTGCGACGGGGTCCATGTGAGCGCGAGCCGCGAGGTGCTTATCACCGGCTGCGTCTTCCATTGTGCGGACGACTGCGTGGCGGTGGGCGGCATCACCGAGTGGGACCGCCCGTCGGAAAATGTCGTGATTTCCCAATGCACGATGGTTTCGCGCTCGGCCGCCGTCCGCATCGGCCACTTGGCAAGCAAGGTGCGGAACGTCGTCTGCAGCGACCTCGTGATTTCCGACGGCAACCGGGGGCTTCTTGTTTGCGCGGGGGATGGAGGTTGGGTCGAAAACGTCCGGGCATCGAACATCGTCATGCACACGCACCTCTTCGCCGGCTTCTGGTGGGGCAAAGGCGAACCGCTCGCCATCATGGCCGCCGGGTCCGGCCGGATCGAAGGCGTTGACGTCTCGCATGTCCGGGGAGAGACGGAGGGAGGAATCGTGATTGCGGGAGGGGAGGGAAACATCCGGGATGTTACGCTCGACGATTGGAGCCTGCGGCTTTCCGCCGGAAACAACCGCCCGCTCCTCGGGACATGGATCGACCTCCAACCGGCGGAATGCCCTCCGCTTGAGAAAGGACAAATGCCGTGGCTCTATGCCGACGGGGCCCGCCAACTGCACATCCGCAACGTCCGCGCGGTGCTGAACGAATCCGATGCCGGCGCCTATTCCATCGAGCCGATCATCCGGAACTGCGGGATGGAATGACTGGGACCGGCTGCATCAGCTGCCGCCGAAAATGTCCGGCTGCTGAAGCCGCCGTGCGGCCGCCCATGAAACTTGCCTCGCGCGGGTTCGTGAAATAGGGTCCCCCCATGGTTTTCGACATTCTGAAGTTTATTTTCATCTGCCTCGAGGTCGTCCTGATCTTCAACCTGCTGATCGTCGTGCACGAGCTCGGGCATTTTCTGGCGGCGAAATGGCGCGGTCTGGTCGTTGAGAAATTCGCCATCTGGTTCGGGAAGCCGATCTGGAAAAAGACGATCGGCGGCGTCGAATACCGGCTTGGCTCGATCCCTGCGGGCGGGTTTGTCGCGATCCCCCAGCTTGCGCCGATGGAGGCGCTTGAGGGCAAGGTCGAGCAGTCGCGCGATAACCTTCCTCCGGTCAAGCCGCTCGACAAAATCATCGTCGCCGCGGCCGGTCCGCTCTTCAGCTTCGGGCTCGCGTTTGCCATGGCCTGCGTCGTCTGGTTTGTCGGAAAACCTCAAAGCGAGTTCGACTCGCCGACGATCGGGTATGTGAAAGACGGCGGCCCTGCCGAAAAAGCGGGCATCCGCGTGGGGGATGTGATCGTCGCGGTGGACGGACTGCCGGTGAAGCACTTCGTGAGCGGGACGGACAGCGTGAAATGGCGGATAGTCCGCAGCGAGGGGGAAACGATCGGCTTCACGGTAAAACGCGACGGCCAGGAAATCACGATCCCCACCGGCTGGACCAAGCCGGCCACTTCGAATTGGCGACGGCCCGCGCTGCGGGAAGTCCAGATCGGGCCCCGGCTGGTTCCGGGCATCGGCTTCGTCATCCGCGGCAGCCTCGCCGACAAGGCGGGACTCCGCTCCGGCGACCTGATCACTGCGGTGAACGGGCAGCCGATTTTCAACCTCGATGAGATCGGGCCGCTCGTGGACGCAAACCGAGGGAAATCGCTCGCCATCACCATCGAGAAGAACGGTGCCGATGTTGCGATCGCTCTCCCGCTTCCGCCGTCAACCCCGGAGGCGAAGCCGGTAAACTTCGGCATCGAGTGGGGGAGGACGACCCTGGTTTATCCCGATCCCGCCAGCCAGGTGAAAGATGCCGCGACGAGTATTTTCCGGATGGTCGGCGCGCTCCTCTCGCCAAAGTCCGACGTCAAGGCCGCCCACTTCAGCGGGCCGGTCGGCATCATGCGCCTCTACTACCAGATCTTCGAAAGCGAAAACGGCTGGCGGCTCGCGCTGGCGTTCAGCGTGCTGATCAACGTGAACCTCGCTCTGATCAACCTCCTGCCGTTCCCGGTGCTGGACGGAGGCCATATCACGCTCGCGATCATCGAGGGGATCCGCCGCAAGCCGATCAATGTGCGCGTGCTGGAATTCGTCCAGACCGCCTGCGCGCTCGCGCTCATCGGGTTCATGCTCTACCTGACATTCTACGACGTGGGCGACATTTTTGTGCCGAAGCCTGCGGCTGCGGAAAAATCGAAATAGCCCCGATGGATCCGGTCTATCGCCCGTATCCAGGACGCCGGCCAACGCGCGAAGTCCGCATCGGCACGACGGCGGTCGGCGGGAGCAATCCGATCCGCGTCCAGTCGATGCTGACCAGCGACACGATGGACACGGAAGCCTGCGTGAAGGAAACGCTCGGGCTCGTCGAGGCCGGATGCGAGATCGTGCGGATCACTGCCCCCACGGTCAATGATGCGAAGAATCTGGAGAATATCCGCGCTGCTCTCCGCAAAAATGGCTGCACGGTCCCTCTGGTGGCAGACATCCACTTCAAACCCGACGCCGCCCTCGAAGCGGCCAAGTGGGTGGACAAAGTCCGGATCAATCCCGGGAACTTCGCCGATTCCAAAAAGTTTAACATCCGCGAATACACGGACGGCGAGTATGTGGCCGAGATCGGGCGCATCCGCGAGCGGTTCCATCCGCTGGTCGCGCTCTGCAAGGAACGCGGGGTGTCTATGCGGATCGGGACAAACCACGGCAGCCTGAGCGACCGGATCATGAACCGCTACGGCGACACTCCGCTGGGCATGGTCGAGAGCGCGCTCGAATTCGCGAGCCTCGCCCGCGAACTCGATTACCACGAACTCGTCTTCTCGATGAAGGCCTCGAACCCGAAGGTCATGATCGAGGCCTACCGCCTGCTTGTCGCAAGGCTCCAAGCCTTGAATGAATTTATAATGAGGAATGAGGAATTAGAAATTGAAGATCCCCGCGCTTCGCACGGTCAGATCATTTCAAATTCCAAATTTCAAATTCCAAATTGTCCCTGGAGCTATCCGATCCACCTTGGCGTGACCGAGGCCGGAGACGGCGACGACGGGCGGATCAAAAGCGCGATCGGCATCGGGAGCCTGCTGGCGGACGGCATCGGCGATACGATCCGGGTTTCGCTCACCGAGGATTCCGTCCACGAAATCCCGGTGGCGAAGGCGCTGGTGAGGTTGGTGGAAATGAAGAGGCCAAAGAAAATGATCCCGCCACCCCTCCCCTTCGATCCATTCACATTTCAAAAACGACTGTCCGAAAAATTATCCGTTGCGGGAGTTTGGACAGGCGGAGATCAACCCGTCCGCGTCGCCGTCCGCCGGGCAACCGACGCCAGTCTCTCCGCGCCCGGCGATTTCCAGCCGGAAATTGTCTGCGAGGAGGCCGGGGTGCTCGAAATTGACCCGCGCGATGATGATGCCGTCGCCGCCGCAAACGCCTCCCTGGAACCCCTTCTCATCACGATCCCGGACGGATGTGACATCGAAGTCATCCCGGCCTTCCGCATGCTGGCCGCGCGCGTTGCTCCGCGACATCCGATCCTTCTCAAGGACAGCCTCCCATTCGCAAATGCGGAATTCGAAATTCGAAATGGGGAATATCCCGAGGGCAGCCGGGAGGGCACGCTTCCAGCGTGTCGGACATCCGGCATCCTGCCGGATGCCAAAGAGGACGCATCCTTAATCCATCTCCTCACCGCATCGACCAACATCGGCTCGCTACTTTGCGATGGCATCGGCGACGTGATCCTCGTGCAGGGAGAGGATGACCCGGGGCAGTCGCTCCGGGTCGCCTACAATATCCTCCAAGCGGCCGGCGTTCGGATTTATAAGACCGATTACGTCGCCTGCCCGAGCTGCGGGCGAACGCTCTTCAACCTGCAGGAAACGACCGCCCGCATCAAGGAGGCGACGATCCACCTCAAAGGCGTGAAGATCGCGATCATGGGCTGCATCGTCAACGGGCCCGGAGAAATGGCGGATGCCGATTTCGGATACGTCGGAGGTGCTCCCGGCAAGGTCAACCTTTACGTCGGCAAAACTGCGGTCGAATTCAACATCCCCGAGGCCGAGGCGGTCGCCCGGCTCGTGGACCTCATTCGGGAACACGGGCGCTGGTTTGATCCGCCTGCCGGCACGCCCGGCTGATGGCCGGCGCGGAAAGCGCGTCGGAAAGATGTCCCTCGATCTCCACGGTCTGCCTGTTACTTTGAAAGCTGTTATGTCCGACACTCTTCAGGCCAGAGAGGCCGATCGCCAGAGCTTGCCCGGTGCAGCGCCTCCCTCGCCTGCGTCCCCTGTGATTGAACATAAGCCCGTGATACGCTATCCGGTTCGAGCCAAGATCACCGAGTTCGAATTGACTAGTTTTCCCTCTTACGACGAAGCAGTTGCCGTCCCTGTGGTCAAAGGGACTCCGTATCTTAAATACGGCAAACACGCGTATTATTTCTTCAATTTCAAGTCCCGCAAATGCCTCTGCGTGGAGATTGGCCACTGGGATATTATCGCCCCGGGGCTATCGCCATTCATTGAAGCCCTGGGCAGGAAAGACACCTGGCTGACGAGGGCGAGGTTGTTTTTCGAGAAATTCCATTACGGATTCAGCTTCCTTGAGCAGATCATGCTCATGACCGTTCCGCACGCGGTAACGGCGCTGGGCAATGGGAAGTTTTTGGTAAATTTATGGTCATACGTGGGATATCTGGAGGTCGATTGCCGCACCAAGGAGGTCGCCTATTTAAGCCGCCTCGGCCAGTCCCCCGGTGAGGTGCTCGGCTCCCAGCAATGGTTGCACCGTCCGTCGGATGAGATTTTTTTCACCACCTATTCGCTGCCGGAATCGCTTAAGAGGATATCAGAGCCCTCTCTCCCCGTGCCGTGCAAGGTGCTTAAAATGAACCGGGGATCAGGTGACACCGCCGAAGTCTGGAACGGCCTGCTGACCGATTATCTTCATGACATTCTGGTTAATAAAACCGGGCAATACTGCGTGGTCTGCGAGTTGGGGATGTTCCAGGATCGCAAAAACAACACGATTCCTTCCCAGGTTCTCATCATTGATCTGAACCGGAACAGGCATTGGGTGATCTCACGGTTTATTGTCGCTGCACATGCCCAGTTCGATCCCGAAGAGCCCGATATCATCTACTTTTCGAACCACAATTTCAAATTCATCCCGACTTCGATCTTTACGCTTTTGCGCAAGGGAATCTATTCCCTGAAGTTTCTCGGACCGGCCAGCGTCCACAAATACCGGTTAACTCCGGAAGGACCGCAGGAGATCGGCGTGTTTAGTGAACCCGACATGTTCAGGCTGACAAACTTTCATGTGTTCATGCACAGGGGGAAAAAGACCCTGGCCGCAATGGGCTTCCCCAATTTCATTTATCTGGCCGATGCGGAGTCAATGAAGTTGATCCGAAAAATCACCGTGAATCATCGCCGGTCGTACAAGACACTTTTCGGAAAGCCTCCCTGTTTTATCGGCACATTCTCGCCCTCATCCGACGGGGAACGCCTCTACGTGCAGACGACGCGTTCCTTTCAGATCATCGACGTCGAGAGCGGTGAAGCGGTCAATCATATGCCGCTGGCTTACAATCACACAGCGGCCAACCACATGCAGACGACACCCGATGTTGCCTGGTAACAGAGGGTGAGATGAAATCCATGCCTGCCGCATCCGGAGCCGTATGAGAATCATCGCCGCGCATTTGTATGCCTTGCGCCTTCCCTTCAAGTCACCCTTCAGCCACAAGCTGATGACCCGAGCCTCTTCGGATTCGATCATCGTGAAGTTGACCGCCGACAGCGGAGAATCCGGATTCGGTGAAGCGGTTCCCAGACCCTACGTCACGGGAGAAACGGTTTCCACCTGCCTTGAGCATATCCAGCAGATATTGCTGCCGCGGATTTCAAGCCGCGACTTCGGGTTGCCGGATGCTAATGGGGAAATGAGGGATCTGTTGTCCGGGATCAACAATCTGCTTCCGGATCAGGAAGAAGGAACGGTTGTCGTCTTTCATGCTGCAAGGGCCGCGGTTGAAATTGCGCTGATCGACCTGCTCTTAACTCATATTGGAAAATCCATGGGCAGCCTGATCCCGCCGGTTGCGGACTCGGTCACCTATTCCGCTGTGATCGCAGCGGATTCCGTTGGCGCTGCAAAAAAGATCGCCTTGAAATGCGGGGAACAGGGGATCAAACAGATCAAGATCAAGGTTGGAACAGGGGATGATTATGGCCGGGTCGCTGCGGTGAGGGATGCTCTGGGAGACTCGGTATCCCTGAGGGTGGACGCAAATTGCGCTTTCGATGTAAAGGGGGCACTGGCCCTGATTTCTTCGATCCTGCCGCTGCAGATCGCCAGCATCGAACAACCGGTTCCACGGGGCGACCTCGATGCCTTGGCTGCAGTGAAATGGAATTCTCCGATTCCGGTGATGGCCGACGAGTCATTGATCACCGAAGGGGATGCCTCCGAATTGATCACCAGGAATGCTTGTGATCTTTTTAATCTCCGGATTTCAAAAAATGGCGGCATTTACAAAACGTTGCGTCTTGCCGAAATGGCGAGAAAGGCCGGAATCGGTTTTCAACTCGGTTGCCAGGTGGGCGAAACCGCAATCCTGTCGGCGGCAGGAAGGCACGTGGCCGCTCACTTGAAGGATGCAAAGTTCGTGGAGGGCTCCTATGGGACGCTGCTGCTTGAAGAGGATATTGCTCCCGTTCAATGGGGTTATGCCGGCAAAGCGTCTCTTCTTTCCGGAAGTGGCTTGGGAATCCAAGTCCGCGAAGACATCTTGGAAAAATACGCGGAAACAACTGCGAAAGTGGAGATGGACTAGCTTATGGGGGTTCTACTTTCTTCAGTCATACGCGTAGCGGGGCTGCTGGATCGGGGTGCGCTTGAAAGGCATGCGCGTCATCCCGGCCAAGCGCAGAAGGAGTTTCTGCTCCGCCTGCTGAAGAATAACCAAATCACCCAGTATGGGAAGAAATACAGTTTTTCTTCGATCTCCAGCGAGAGGGATTTTCGGAGCCACCTGCCAGTGGTGGAATATGCGGACATCGAGCCCTATATCGGGCAAATCAAAATAGGCGTTGGAAATGTCCTGACGACTGATCCGGTTTTCATGTTCAACATGACCAGCGGAACCACGGCTGGTCCCAAGTATATTCCGGTGACTCGCCGGAGCCAAAAGCGTGCGGGACGCCTGATGCGGCTATGGCTTTCTCACGCGTTGTCCGGCCATCCGGCCATGTTCGAGCAATCAATTTTGAGCATCACCGGATCGGCAATGGAAGGTAGTTGCAGCAGTGGGATTCCCTACGGAAGTGCCTCCGGGATGATCGATCATGCTTTGCCTGCCATCCTGCGTCGCTCGTTTGCAACCCCGGCGTCCGTATCGGAAATCGCCGATTACGATTTCCGTTATTACGTCCTGGGCCGGTTGGCGTATGGGAAACGGATCTCCTTCATCGCGACACCCAACCCACTCACCCTGATCAGTCTTGCAAAAACTGCAATCGCGCGCCAGGAGGAGGTGATTCGTTCCATCCACAATGGCTGGCTCTCCAACCTGCTTCAGAGCGAAACCAACTACATCAAGGCTGGCATCCCAGCTTCGCTGATATCATCTCTCAAACCGGACAGAAAGCGGGCTGCCTTTTTGGAGAAAATGGTGGAACGATCCGGCCGGTTGCTGCCGGTGGATTGCTGGCCCGAGCTGAAGCTTGTCGGGTGCTGGCTCGGAGGCAGCATCGGATTTTATACGGGGGCGATCGTCCAATATTATGGGAAGGTTGCCTTGAGGGATATCGGGTACATGGCCAGTGAAGGCTGTATCACCCTACCGGTTGAGGATTCCGTTCCCGCCGGCATTCTCGCCTTGGAAAACAACTATTACGAATTCATTCCCGAATCGCAAATTGACAGCACTCATCCCGAGATCCTGACCGCCTGCGAATTGGAGGCTGGAAAATGCTACAAGATTCTTTTGACCAACGAGAATGGACTCTATCGTTATGACCTTAACGATATCGTCAAAGTTGACGGCCTGTTTCACAGGACCCCTGTCATTTCCTTTTTGCGCAAGACCGGCAATTTCCTGAATATTGCCGGAGAAAAGCTGCACCTGAACCACTGCCTGTCCGCAATCGACAAACTTCAATCGGATTTCCCCATTGAAATTCACCAGTTTCGGATCGCTCCCGACTCGGCAAATCAGCGCTATGAGTTCTTTTTCGATATCCGCTCAGTTGTTCCCGATAAATTCTTGCATGAGGTGTTGGTTGTGGCACTGGACGAGGCGCTTTGCGCGGCCAATATCGAATACGATTCCCGCCGGAATTCCAAACGGATTAATTTTCCCCGCATTCATGTCATGGATTCTATGTGGGAGGCTGACGTGCGGAAGGAGCACGGCAGGTTCAGGCAGCACGATGCCCAGTATAAATGGCTTCCGTTATCTGCCGATAAATCGGAGGTGGACACCAGGCACATTAATTACACGATCGAGCTAAAAAGGGGCCATTTATGATCAGAAAACTGTTTCAAGGATTGGTGGTCTCTTCATTGATCGTCCTGGTGCCCGTTCTGGTTGGGAATCCCGTGATGTTACGTTCTCCCAAGCTCTGGATTCTGGTGGTGATTGGGGTATTGGCATCGCTGTTTCAGCCGCGATATAACCCATTCGGCCGCTCCCCCAATGCCAAGGATAAAGGCACCGCCGCACAGATCATCTGGTCGATTTACTTGATCCAGCTCTCCATCCTCATTGAGGCCGCATATTTTAGATATCCCGCCAGCATTTCCTGGAGCATGCTCACCGCCCTCTCCCTTGGCCTGATGGTATCCGGATTAGCGATCCGGACATGGGCGGTCTTCACTCTCGGAAAGGATTTCACCTGGCACATTTCCACCCGGGAAAACCAAGCCGTCATGGAATCGGGCCCCTACGCTTTCGTTCGGCACCCCGGTTACTTCGGCGCTTTTCTCACATACACAAGCACCGCGCTTTTTCTTAACGCGTGGATTTCGTTCATCTTATCGATTTTTGTTTTGGCGGCGGCATTTCTTCGCCGGATTACTCATGAGGAAAGAGAATTGAAATTGAAACTTGGAGCCTCGTATGAAAGCTATTGTCAGCGGGTCAAATCATTCCTTCCTGGCATTTGGTGAATGTGAAAAGGAAAGGAAGAGGTCGCTCAGGATGACTTTGTAGTCCATTGCGCGATGAGGTTGCGGGCTTGCTCAATGGCGGTTGCATTCCCCTCGCGGATGGAGCGTCGGCCGGCGTCAATGGCAGCGAGTATTTCAGGGGATTCCTCAACTGTCCCCAACTCGATTTCCTCCAAACACTGCCAGACCTTTTCACGCTCGACGCGTCCAAGCCGGGGCAGTTCTTCAAGGATTTCTGTCATGCTCATGAGCGGGAACCTACTCAATTTCGTTGCCGTGGGCAAGCCTCCGGGAAGGGCTGGATTCATTCGCGAACACGGCCGCTGGTTTGATCGGCGACAGCACACCCGGCTGATCGCCCGGGCGGAAGATGCGTCGGAAAGCCACCTCTCGTTGATTGCCAGCATTTGCCGGGGGAGGGGCGATTCCTCATACCAAACACACAGCGGGATAGGTAGAATGTGTTGGGCACCTGCTCCGCTTCGCTTCGGTTGCCATCCCGGCCAAACAATTTACTTACCCATTATACCACGAAGCGCTATCGCGCCGGTTTTGGCGAGGGGTCCCCACCGTTGCGGGTTGGGTCATCAGTTTTCCTCGCCCAACATATATTTTTTTCTGGATGACGTCAGGATGTCTGAACTTGCGGGGCATTCCGGCTTCTGCTACGGGTATTGCATGCCAGCAACAATTGACATTCAGCAGATGAGCCTTCCTGACAAGCTGCGGCTGATGGAAGACCTCTGGGCTGATTTGTCCGGCAAGGAAGTTTCTTCTCCTGCCTGGCACGGCGAAGTTCTGGCCGAACGGGACCGGCTCATGGAATCCGGTGAGGAGACGTTCGTGGACTGGGATACCGCCAAGCGGCAGCTCCGAGAAGAGTTGCAGTGAAAACCTCCATCCAGCCAGCGGCATTGGCCGACTTGCGGAGGGGGTTCCATTTTTACGAGCGACAGGGTGCGGGATTGGGAACATATTTTTTGGATTCGCTGTATTCTGACATTGATTCGTTGCGCCTGTTCGCCGGTATCCACATGATCCATTTCGGAAAGTTTTACCGTCTGCTTTCCAAGCGATTCCCCTTCGCCGTTTACTACGAGGTGAGGGGCAATACAGCCTTCGTTCGGGCGGTGTTGGACCTCCGCCGCGACCCGGATTGGATTGCCGAAAAACTGACAAAACGAAAATAGCCATTAAAATTTCATCCAGATACCGGCAAGCGGATCTTTTCAGATGTGAAGACGCAGGGTCTTCGGATCGCGGGCTCCATGCCAGGCCCGCAGGACTTCGACCGTCTTGTGAGGCTCGTTGACGTCGTAATAGATCAAGTAACTCAAGATGACTTTGTAGTCCATTGCGCGATGAGGTTGCGGGCTTGCTCGATGGTGGTTGCATTCCCCTCGCGGATGGAGCGTCGGCCGGCGTCAATGGCGGCGAGTATTTCAGGGGATTCCTCAACTGTCCCCAACTCGATTTCCTCCAGACACTGCCAGACCTTTTCACGCTCGACGCGTCCAAGCCGGGGCAGTTCTTCAAGGATTTCTGTCATGCTCATGGGCGGAAACCACTCGATTTCGTTGCCGTGGGCAAGCCTCCCGGGCGGGCAAGCCTCATCCGCGAACACGGGCGCTGGTTTGATCCGCCTGCCGGCACGCCCGGCTGATGGCCGGGGCGGAGAGCGCATTGAGCAGCAGAACCAGGCCCAGGGGAATCATGGCCGCGAGCAGTGTCGTGGCGACGCCGGAAACAATGGCGGCGGGCGGCAGGGCCAGGGCTCCGCCTTCCGCCGCTCCGCTTTGATGGTGGAACATCGCGGCCATGCCGGCCACGCCAACCGCCTGGCCGAGCATGATCGACAGCGAGAGCAATGCCGACGCGGTGCCGGTTTCCCCCTGCGAGACCGACTTCATGATGCAGACGGTGTTCGGGGCATTGAAGACCCCGAGCCCCAGCCCCCACAGGCAGACCCTCAAAATATATCCTCCGCCGGTCATTCCCACGAAAAACCCGCCCATGAAAAATACGGCCGCGAACATGAATGCCAGCCCCGCGAGATTGAACCGCGCGACCCCGAACCTGTCGGAGAGCGCTCCGAAAATCGGTGCCGTGATTCCTCCGATGACCGGCGTCGTCGCCAGCAGCAACCCCGCCTTCACGGTGGAAAAATGCAGCGCGTTTTCCAGCAGGAGCGGCGCGAGAAATAGATACCCCCCGTTGACGGCCATCGTGACAAACCGCCCGAAGATCCCGTTGCTGAACACCCGGTTGGAAAACAAAGAAAAGTCCGGGATCAGCGCCCGCAGGCGAAGCCCTCCCTCCGCGGGCGGATCCGGGCGGACGAATCGCGTGACCAGATAAACCGCTGCAAGCCCGACCGGAAGGTTGACGAAGAACAGCGATCGCCAGCCAAACCATGTGATGAGAAACCCTCCGATGGTCGGGCCGAGCGATGTCCCGAGGGTGGCAAACGTCGTGATCATCCCGAGCGACTGACCGACTTTTCCGCGCGGCGCGTTGGCGAGAACGAGAGAGGACATCAGGGCGGCCATCCCGACCGCACCCGCGCCCTGCAAGACGCGGAACGCCACCAGCGACCGGAGATCCCAGGCGCTCCCGCACAGCAGTGAGCCCGCCGTGAAAAGCCCGAGGCCGCC
>Ga0247840_10009934_pt1 | contig 12069 bp, 8 predicted proteins | sample LaCruzMarch2015__FD_192404 | JGI IMG/M metagenome (GOLD analysis project Ga0247840, IMG submission 192404) | Freshwater microbial communities from meromictic Lake La Cruz, Castile-La Mancha, Spain - LaCruzMarch2015_17m | ecosystem: Environmental > Aquatic > Freshwater > Lake | place: Spain...
ATATTAGGAGCTTGGACATTTTCAAGAATTTCGGCTGCCATTGGCAATATTTACACTTTAATTATAACCATTACTGTTTGGATAATCATTTGTTTTTTAGCCTACAATATCCACAATACATCAGAATTTTATATGATTGATAAAGAAGAAATACCAAAAGTGGTTGTTCATTTTATGGGTTTGGGTGCATTGGTTGGAATAGTAATGGGCGGTATTCAATCCATGTTTAGAAGTACTTACGCTAAATTAATTCCCGAAAACACAAAAGATACTGCATCATTTTTTAGTTTTTACGATGTTTGCGAAAAATTTGCCATTGTTTTAGGAACTTTTAGTTATGGTTTGTTAAACGGAATTACTCATAATATGCGTCTTTCTGTAGTTGCTTTAGCAATTTACTTTTTTATAGGTTTATTGTTTATTTTTCAAATAAAAAACTTTAAAAGTTACACTACTGCTAAGGCATAATTTTTAAAATATATTTGAATGAAAATAGATTTATTTATTCCTTGTTTTATCGACCAATTTAATCCTCAAACAGGATTCAATATGGTTAAAGTACTTGAAAAAGCTGGCTGCCAAGTAAATTACAACATTGAACAAACGTGCTGTGGGTTGTCGGCATTTAATGCTGGCAAGTGGTACGAAGCAAGGCAAGTAAGTGAAAAATTATTGAACGAAATTACACCAGATAGAAACTTAGTATGCGGTGGAACGGCTTGTGCCGGAATGATAAGAAATTCGTATGATTTATTGTTTCAAAATTCTTCCTATCACAATAAATTCAGGCAACTACAAAAACGTACTTTTGAGTTAAGTGAATTTTTAGTAGATGTAATAAAAGTAGAAAACTTAGGAGCTAAATTTAGCGGGAAAGCCATATTTATGGATACTTGCACTGGCCTTAATGGTTGTCATGTGAAAGCTCAACCACGAATACTTTTAGAACAAGTAGAAGGATTAGAATTAGTAGAAATTAACATCCAAAATGAATGTTGTGGATTTGGTGGGAGCTTTGCAATTACAAATCCCGATCTTTCGGTTCACATGGGTAATAAAAAGCTAGATTCCTTTAAAGAAGCAGGAGTTCAAAACATTATTTCTACTGATTACAGTTGCCTAATTCACCTAAAAAGTATTGCTAATGTTAAAGGCTTAAGCTTTAATTTTTTACACATTGCCGATGTTTTAGCAAGTAGTAATTAGTCTCCCCTCAAAAACTATCTAAACAGCAACAAAATCAACAAAATTGGTAAAAAATGGTGTATAAAATTTTGCAAGAAATGAAGTAAAAAACAAAAAAAACTTGCAGAATTGTAAATGCTATCAAAACCAAAATCTAATTTACAGTTCGGTTTTTTTTCTTCATTTGAAGATCAATTAAACCACAATCATCCGCTGTATTTGCTATCAAAAATAGTAAACTGGAATATTTTTGAAGAATCTTTTAAAAAGCATTATAGTTTAACACAAGGCAAGCCATCAAAGCCAATTAGGCTAATGGTTTCCCTATTAATTTTAAAACAGTTAAGAAATCTAAGTGATGAAAACGTTGTTGAACAATGGGCAGAAAACAGCTATTTCCAGTATTTTAGTGGTGAGCAAAGTTTTATTCCAACAATACCGTGTGTTCCAACAGAGTTGGTAGAGTTTAGGAAGCGAATAGGTACTGAGGGAGCTGAACTGATATTGAAAGAAAGTATTCGCATCAATGGAAAAGATAGTGAAGATGAAAATTTAAGTGGTGACACCACAGTTCAAGAGAAAAATATAACTTATCCAACCGATGACAAATTGTACAAAAAAATAATTACAAAATGTCAAAACATAGCTCAAAAAGAAGATGTAGAGTTACGTCAAAGCTACAAACGAACAGTGAAAGAATTAAGTGTGATTCAAAGGTTTAAAAGAAATAAAGGTGGAGATTTAAAAGCACGAAAAGCAAGCAAAAAAATTAAAACAATAGCAGGTAGACTGGTAAGAGATTTGGAAAGAAAATTAGACCCATTACAGTTGCTAAAACACGAATTTGATTTGCATCTTTTTAAACGAGTATTAGCTCAAAAAAGATCTGATAGTAATAAAATTTATAGCTTACACGAACCACAAACAAAATGTTACACAAAAGGAAAAGAACATAAGAAATTTGAGTTCGGGAGTAAAGCATCTTTTTTAGTAACACAACGAACAGGAGTAATAGTTGGAGCACTTAATTTTACAGACACTTTGCACGATTCTAAAACATTACCTACAGCTTTAGAACAATACGAAAGACTCACAGGAAAACTAGCAAAAAATGTGTTTTTGGACAGAGGTTACAGAGGACCAAAGAAAATAAATGAAACAAATTTACACACACCAAAACCTGATAAAAACATAACGTTAACAAAGAGAAAAAGACATAGTAGAAGGGCAGCAATCGAACCAGTGATTGGCCATTTAAAATCGGATTACAGAATGGCTAGAAATTACTTAAAAGGAATAAATGGTGATGCAATAAATGTAATGCTTTCGGCTGCTGCCTTTAATTTTAAACGAGTCATGAACATCTTCAAAAAGAAGATGTCCATTTTGTGCTCGAATATTTTTGAAATTATTTACAATGTATTTTGCTTTTTATTTACTCGTAAAATAAAACTGACTTTTTGAGGGACGACTAATTAATTTTTAGTTTATATTCGATAGTCTAAAGCAAAAAAAGCTGCCCTTTTGAGACAGCTTTCATATTAAATAAAAAATACTTTATTTATTTAAAACCAACAATGGAATTTTGGTATGATAAGCCATTTGTTTGCTTAAACTTCTGTGAAATAACCTATCGAAAAAATTTCGGTTATGTTTAGCCATTACTATCATATTTGAATGATTATCTGTTATAAAAGTATTTATACTTTCAATAATGCTATGTCCTTCGGGTAGTTTAACAATTTTCCATTTAGTAAATTCAGCTGCATCTTTATTTCTGCTAAAGAAATTATGTTCAGAATCAAACAAATCATCATAATCCGATTTAATATGTAATACACTTACATCGGCATCGTAAAGACTTGCAAAATAAGCTAAACGAGAAACCGCAGGAAACTCAGGTTCGTTATAATCGGTGGCATAAACCAAGTGAATAATTTCTTCAAAAGTAGAAGTAGGAGGAATAATTAAAACAGGAACTTCTGCACCAGAAGCAACCGAAGCAGCGTTACTACCAATTAGTATTTCTTGCAATCCACTTGCACCTGTTGTTCCTAATATGATTAAATCAATTTTGTTTGTTGCTACAAACTCTTGAATTTCATCATTTATAAAACCAAACGCTGTGTGGGTTTCATAATTTAAATCAACATCTTTTAAATACTTACTAGTTAATTCTGCAAAACTTTTTTTGGTAAATTCTTCCACTTCCAACATGTACGATTGATATACATTGTTAGGAAATGAATTATCCATAATTGGAATGTTTTTTACATACAAAATATGTATTTCAGCATTAATTTTTTTTGCCAAATGAATGGCGTATTGCAAAGCATTGTTTGCAACATTTGAAAAATCGGTAGGAATTAAAATTTTGGTTATCATAGTTTGTTTATTTAGTTTTTCAAAAATATTCATTATTTGCAAATTTCAATAATTATTTATTTATAAAACTCACAGTTATTTACCATTCAAATTTAACGGTTATACGTGGTGTGAAAACATTTGTAAATCAAATATTATAATGAATATTGTCAACCAAAATTGATGTTATTTATTTTTAAGCTATTGCAATTTGTTTCAATAAATTTGCGCCCATGTTAACTAATCGACAATTATTTTTGGCACACCAAGCCCAAACCACCAATTTTCCATTAATGCTTGAAGTAATTAGTGCCGAAGGAGTTTACCTTACTTCTCCAATTGGTAAAAAATATTTGGATTTTATTTCTGGAATTTCGGTTAGTAGTTTGGGGCATGGAAACCAAGCTGTAAAAGATGCTGTAAAAAACCAAGTAGATAAATACATGCACTTAATGGTTTATGGCGAATTTATACAGGAACCATCTGCACTTTTAGCTGCAAAACTTACTAGTTATTTACCTGATAATTTAGATTGTGTTTACTTTGTAAACTCGGGTGCCGAGGCTACTGATGGCGCTTTGAAATTAGCCAAACGAGTTACAAAAAAAACGAAAATTATAGCTTGCAAAAACGCATATCACGGAAGTACACATGCTGCTTTAAGTTTAAATAGCAATGAATATTATACGCAACCATTTCGTCCGCTTTTACCCGATGTACATTTTATAGAATTTAACAATATTGAATCGTTAAAAGTAATTGACAAAAACACAGCATGTGTAATTATTGAAACCATTCAAGGTGAAGCAGGATACTTGGTTCCAACTCTTGACTTTTTAGTTGCTTTACAAGCAAAATGCAAAGAATTTGGAGCACTACTTATTTTTGACGAAATTCAGGCTGGAATTGGTAAAACAGGAAAAATGTTTGCTTTTGAACATTGGGGAATTATTCCTGATATATTGTTACTTGGCAAAGCTTTAGGAGCCGGAATGCCTATTGGCGCATTTATTACTTCAAAAACTATGATGCACGTTTTTACCGATAATCCAATACTTGGTCATATTACCACATTTGGTGGACATGCAGTTATAGCAGCAGGAGCTTTGGCTGGTTTAAACGAATTAGAAAAACTAGATTTAATAAATAAAATACCAGAAAAAGAAACATTGATAAAATGCAAATTGGTACACCCAAAAATAAGAGAAATTAGAGGAAAAGGTTTAATGCTTGCTGCACAATTAAGTACTTTTGAAGAAACACTCAAACTTTGTCAACTGTGTTTGGCCGATGGATTAATCATTGATTGGTTTTTATATGCCGACAATTGTATAAGAATTGTTCCACCATTTATTATTACAAACGATGAATTGGAAATTGGAATTTCAATTATTTTAAAAAATTTAGATAAATTATAAATGATTGGTTTTTATCATGTTTTTTAAAAAAATATACCTTCAGGTTATAAAAAAATAATGCTTAAAACCATTGACCATCATAATAGAATCAATGAATTTTGATTATTATTACAACAACCTATAAAACCAAAGTGCTGTAAAAACAATCAACAATAAACACGATTTTAGTTTAAAATAAGACAAAAAAAATAAATACTTTTTACAGAATACAATGTATTTCAGTAAAAAAACCGATATTCGCCCACATTTATAAAGAATTCGATACAATTTTAATGAGCGAAAGCACAGGACCAAAACGATTAAACGCAGTAGTAAAAGAGCTGAATGTAGGAATGCAAACCCTTGTGGAGCATTTGGCTAAAAAAGGTCATAGCATTGAGGCTAAGCCAACTACTAAGCTTTCAGATGAGCAATACGCAGTATTGCTTAGTGATTTTCAAAGCGACAAAAAGAACAAAGAAGAGTCAAAACTTTTAATCCATAACAAAGTTAAACCCAAAGATGTAACAATTGACCACGTTAAACCCAAAAACGTTGTTTTTTCGAACGATGACGATTACGTGGAAGAAAGGTCAATAAAAACTAGTTTAACCAACAGATACGAAAAACCTATTGAACCAAAACCTTTAAAGGTTGTTGAAAAACCAGTAGTTGAAAAAATAATTGCTGAAATACCAATTGTTGAAAAACCAATTATTGAAAAACCAACAGAACCACTTATTGTTCCTATTGAAGTAGCTCCAACTCCTGTAAAAGAAGAAATTAAGGAAACTGTTGCTATTGAAATTCCAAAAGTTGAAATTGAACCCAAACCTGAAAAAATTGAATTAGCAGTAGAAAAAGTTACAAAAGTTGATGATATAATTAAACAAACCAATGAAACTATTACCAACGAAGCTGATATTGACCCTTTAAAATTAACTATTTTAGGTAAAATAGATTTAGATTCAATCAACACTAAAACTAGGCCCGACAAAAAGGTTAAAGAAAAGAAAGATAAAGAAACAGAAAAACCTGCTGCTAAAAAACAAGTTGCTAAACCAGTTTACAAAGAACCTGAAGCAGTAAAAGAAGATAAAAAACCAATAACTAAAATAGTTGAAAAATTGCCTGAACCAGAGGTAGTTGAAATTAAAGCAGTTGAAGTTAAAGTTATTGTTCCAGCACCAATAGTTAAAGAAGTAGAAGAAGTTATTGCTCCGCAAATGACCGAACCTAATTACGAAAAACTAACCGGTTTAAAAGTAATGGGTAAAATTGTTTTACCTGTAGATCCACCAAAATCAAGCAACAAGCCAGTTGCATCGAGCGATGCAAATAATAAGAAAAAACGTAAACGTAATAATTATATTGGCGGTAGCGATACTACTAACGATAAGCTAAACAAATATACCAAACCTGCTGACGGAACTGCAAGGCCACCTTACCAAGGTAAAAATGCAGATGGAACTCCAAGAACCCCTTATCAAGGAAATAATCCTAACGGACCAAGACCACCTTACCAAGGTAAAAATGCAGATGGAACGCCAAGAGCTCCATACCAAGGGAACAATCCTGCTGGAGGAACCGGAACACCAAGAACACCATATCAAGGTAATAATCCAAACGGACCACGCACACCTTACCAAGGAAATAATCCTGCAGGTGGTGGTGCTCGTCCGCCATTTAACAAAAACAATGCAGGAGGTAATAAATTTGGAAATAACCCAGCATATAAGCCAGGCGAAAAGAAAGAAATTACTGATAAAGAAGTACAAGATAAACTAAAAGCTACTTTAGCACGCTTAAACCCAGGAAGTAAAAACCCTAATATTGGCGCTGTACGTTCTAAAATTCGTAAACAAAAACGCGATGATGCCAGAAGTGAAAGAGAAGAAGCAGCTATAGAATTAGAAAATGCAACCAAGGTTTTAAAAGTTACCGAATTTGTAACTGCTAACGAACTTTCAAAAATGATGGAAGTTACCATTACTCAAATTATTTCTACTTGTATGAGTTTGGGTATGATGGTTTCAATTAACCAACGATTAGATGCTGAAACAATAAGTATAGTAGCTGAAGAGTTTGGTTTTGAAGTAGATTTTGTTAGTGCAGAAGTTCAAGAATCGGTAGAAGAAGACAAAGATGATCCTGCAGATTTAGTTACACGCTCTCCAATTGTAACAGTAATGGGTCACGTAGATCACGGTAAAACTTCACTACTAGATTATATACGTAAAGCAAACGTAATTGCTGGCGAAGCAGGTGGAATTACACAGCACGTTGGTGCTTATGAAGTAACACTTGATAACGGTAAAAAAATTGCTTTTTTAGATACTCCAGGTCACGAAGCTTTTACGGCTATGCGTGCTCGTGGGGCTAAAATAACAGATATTGTAATTATAGTTATTGCTGCCGATGATAGCGTAATGCCTCAAACCAAAGAAGCAATCAGCCATGCGCAAGCTGCTGGTGTGCCAATAGTTTTTGCATTTAACAAAATAGATAAAGATGGAGCTAACGTAGAACGAATTCGAGAGCAGTTAGCTCAAATGAATATATTAGTTGAAGAATGGGGTGGTAAATACCAAACTCAAGAAATTTCGGCTAAAAAAGGTTTAAACATTGAAGCATTACTCGATAAAGTATTATTAGAAGCAGAAATTTTAGATTTAAAAGCAAATCCAAACCGCAGAGCAGTAGGTTCTATTATTGAAGCATCGCTTGATAAAGGACGTGGAATTGTAGCTACCTTAATGGTACAAAACGGAACTTTAAGAGTTGGTGATCCAATTATTGCTGGAACAAATTCAGGAAAAGTAAAAGCCATGTTTGATGAACGTGGTAAAAAAATGCTTTCTGCTGGTCCTTCAACTCCTGCGGTAGTATTAGGTTTTGATGGTGCTCCTCAAGCTGGTGATAAATTAATTATAACCAAATCCGAACAAGAAGCCCGTGAAATTTCGAACAAACGTAAACAATTACAACGCGAACAAGGTTTGCGTACCAACAAACATATTACATTGGATGAAATTGGACGTAGGTTAGCAATTGGTAACTTCAAAGAGTTAAAAATTATTGTTAAAGGTGACGTGGATGGTTCGGTAGAAGCATTGAGCGATTCATTGATTAAATTATCTACCGAAGAGGTTCAAGTAAGTGTAATATACAAAGCTGTGGGTCAAATATCTGAAAGCGATGTAATGTTAGCTTCTGCATCCGATGCAATTATTATAGGATTCCAGGTTCGTCCTTCGCCACAAGCGCGTAAGTTAGCCGAAGCTGAATCGATAGATGTACGCATGTATTCAATTATTTACAACGCTATCAACGAAATTAAATTGGCTATTGAAGGAATGCATACTCCTAAAATGGAAGAGAAAATTACTGGTAATATCGAAATTCGTGAAGTATTTAAAATTACCAAAGTGGGTGCCGTTGCAGGTTGTATGGTTACCGATGGTAAAGTATTCCGTAACTCTAAAATACGCTTAATTCGTGATGGTGTGGTAATGCATACTGGTGAACTTTCATCGCTTAAACGTTTTAAAGACGATGTAAAAGAAGTAGCCTTTGGATTTGATTGTGGTTTAACTATAGAGAAGTTTAACGACATGAGAGTTGGCGATTATGTAGAAGCATACGAAGAAGTTGAAATAAAACGAATAGCTTCGAAACAATAATTATTAATAAAATTAGCATAAAGCAGCCAACTGAAAAGCTTGGCTGTTTTTGTTTTTTTTTCAACAAGCTCAACGACCACTAATTTTGAGGGTGCGGTCACTGAGCATGTCGAAGTGCAGTTTACTTTACTAAATACCTTTTTAAAAAAAAATCACCATGACAAAACATATAAAGCCAGAAAAGTATATAAAAGACAGAGGACAAAGTTTAGTAGTAAAAACTTGTTACTTAAATTCCGATTGGCAAGTAATAGGCAAAGCCACTATATTAATAGTAAAACACATTCCAAAAACCAACTATATAATAGGTAGTTACCAAATAGATTTAAATTGTTTGGGAATAAAACAAACCAATTGGGGCTATGGTGTAACCGAAAATAAATTAGCCGATATTTATAGTCGTTTAGGTGCCGGAAAACCTTTAGCCGAAGCCGAATACAGCTTATGTAGCCAAATAATAAGAGAAGCAAATGAGTATGGAAAAAAGAATGGTTTAACTCCCCCTACTAACTTTGAAACTAGCCAATATTTAATTGAAAACGCTTCGGAAAATCCAATTCAAATTGTTTTTGGAAAAAACGGTAAACCACATTACCAAAAAGACGAATTTAGCAACAACGATTTAATAATTAGCCAACTTACCCAAGCTTTAGGAGCAGAAGGTTTTACTGTTGAAGAAATGGTTTAATAAACTTAAACTTTCGGTACAAACTAAATAAGCCAAAGGCTTATCAATACTATCACTAGCAAGATGCTAGCGATTGTTTGGACAAACCTACAAATGCAAAAAGCCACGAAATAAAATATATTTTTAATTTAGTAAATTTGCTGTGGAAATACTTGCAAAACAATTGTGCAATTTTATTACATCCACATGCTCCCACTTTTTATCGGCACCTGCTGTAGCCTTTTGTTCTGTTTGCACTAGTTAAGTATTGAACAAGTTTGATAAAAACAGATATATTTTAAAATGCTAGTTAGAACAAGTTCAATAATGTAAATAAATTTTGAAATATTAGTTCGAATAATTTCAAAATAGCATTTTGTTTTTTAAATAAGATATCGAACTTGTTCGATAAAATAGATTTATTTTTAAATACTATTTCGAATAAGTTCTAACTGACATTTTGTTTTTAAAATAGGGTATTGAACTAGTTCAATAAGGTAAATAAATTTTAAAATAGGATATAGAACAAGTTCTAACTAGCATTTTGTTATTAAAATATGATATTGAACTAGTTCAATTAGGCAAATTAATTTAAAAATAGGGTATAGAACAAGTTCTAACAGGCGTTTTGTTTTTAAAATATGGTATTGAACAAGTTCAATAAGGCAAATTAATTTAAAAATAGGGTATAGAACAAGTTCTAACTGGCATTTCGTTTTTAAAATAGTGTATTGAACAAGTTCAATAAGGCAAATAAAATTTAAAGTATGGTATAGAATAAGATCTAACTGGCATTTTATTAGAACTCTTTCATAATTCTAAACCTCATTGCGAACGCAGTGAAGCACAACTATCCTTAGAGTTAGCGAAGCGCTCTACGGATTTTAAATGAATGTAGTGTCTCTGACACGGGCTAATTCAAATGAGTCTGGAGACTCTTTACTCATTTTAAATCCGTAGTACCTCTGCAAAGGCTAGCCTTCAGACTACGGACAGTAGGGGAAAAAGAAACACTGAATTATGAATAATAAATTTCGAATTTTTAAAGGAGTTTTGTGCAATTACAGGCGTACTTGCCTGCAATAAAAAGATAAAAGTTCTATTGTTTAAAAATATAATAACCTATGGAAATATTATAATAATATGTTTTCCCAAAACCCAATCCAGGTGAAAATGTAGAAGCATTTTCTAAGCCTTGAACTATATTCTTAAAAGGAATAGTGTTAATTAATTTATATCCTATTATTCCTCCAACACTAATACCTGAGTTGAAAATTTTTAAATACTCCAATTCAAGCCCAGAATAAATATTTTCCTCTTTAAAATTTCGAGTAACTTTACCATAGATTTTGTCCTCCGTTGTTAAATCAAAGTTTTCAATAGCAAATGACCAAACCGAATTAATTTTTAGGAAATTTTCTCCCTTATCGTTAGGTCTGTTTAACAATAAAATTCCTCCTTTTAAATATAGTGCTTTAAAGTCTTGCGAATGTTTGAATTTGCTGTAATTTACACCTCCAGAATTAAAGATAGAAACATCTCCAAAATTATTTTTTTTGAAATAATTAGCCCCTAAGTTTAATGAATATGATAGGTGATTTTTTTTGTAAACAATCAAAGAAAATTCAAATGGTAATAAGTCAATAACTCGAGTTTGTAAACCAATTAATACGTCTTTTTTATTTGGATTAGATACTATGTTTTGAGCATAAATTGAACTTGAAAATATAATTTTTAAAATTAGAATAAATAAGAAATTATTTTTCATTTTATATATAGTTTTTCTTCCCTATTTGAATAGAAATTATTGTCTTTTTCAATTATGAAATAACAGCTATCAAAAGTATGATAAATCACTTTAGGGTCAAAAACCATTTGCTTGATATATTCATCATCACATGCGCTACTTGGTGAATATGAAACGGTTTTTTTACAATTAATAATTATCGTGTCAAAACCTTTATTACTTTGAATAAAAATTTGAGTGTTGTCAGTTGCTTCCGATAAAAATAAATTACTTATATTGCTTTTAGGGTTTAATACTAATGAGGAATTGGGATAACTTATTTTGTAAATTGTATCCAATTTATCTAACATTATTATACTGCAATTCACATGCGTAGTTCCACTATGAGATAATGTAGATTCGCCATAACAACATCCTTGTAAAATCAAGAAAATCAAACCAACTAAATATGTAATTGTATTTTTCAATATTGTCTTTTTTTAATTCAAATATAGAGTTAAAGTGAATAGATTAGATCAGAAAATTTCAACCAATCACTTTATCAACCCAAAAACGCTAATGCGCTTCCAACCAATTTTCGCCAACGCCCACCTCTGCTTTAATTGGTACAATTAATTGCATGGCATTTTCCATTTCTGCTACCACTAATTTTTTCAATGCTTCCACTTCCTCTTTGTGCGCATCAAACAACAATTCATCATGCACTTGAAGTATCATTCTCGATTTTAAAACACCATTTTCTGGCAATAACATTTTAGCATGAATATGAATCATTGCTAACTTTATCATATCGGCTGCACCGCCCTGAATGGGGGCGTTAATGGCGTTGCGTTCTGCAAATCCTCTAACTGTAAAATTAGCTGAATTAATATCTCGCAAATACCTTCTGCGGCCTTTTAAAGTTTCTACATAACCATATTCTTTTGCCGTGTTAATGGTTTCGCTCATGTATGCTTTTATACGTGGATATTGCTTCCAATATTCATCTATAATAAGTGCAGCTTCCTTACGCGGAATGCCCAAGTT
>Ga0247840_10009935_pt1 | contig 12068 bp, 8 predicted proteins | sample LaCruzMarch2015__FD_192404 | JGI IMG/M metagenome (GOLD analysis project Ga0247840, IMG submission 192404) | Freshwater microbial communities from meromictic Lake La Cruz, Castile-La Mancha, Spain - LaCruzMarch2015_17m | ecosystem: Environmental > Aquatic > Freshwater > Lake | place: Spain...
ACTCACAACGTCAGGTTAGCTCAGGTTGAACGATCTTTCCTCCCATCCCTTGCAAAAATTCATGATTCGAGACCTTTGCACAACCCCCTTATTCGATAGGGGTAGGAACGATACATTGGTTTGCATCGCCCCTCCCTCCGAACCGGACTGGCGGATTTCCCGCATCCGGCTCTCCAGTTGGTGGTTTTACCTCAATGAGGACTGGAGCAATTTCATATGGGCATCCACAAGACTGAAAAGCCCATGTTCTCGAAAGAATTTATTTGGCCAGCGTAAATGATCGATATTGCCACTGATACCCTTGGAACCCTTGCTGCGTTTCCGCAGGATGCTGCGCAGGCGACGCCTGATCCATCCGTCAAGTGCCGGAAATGTCCACTTATGGCTGTGTTTGAAATACTCAAACCAACCATTAAGCGTGCGATTCACGTTCACTACAATAGCGGACAGACTTGTGCCGTTGCTGCGCCCGGTATGGGCACGAATGGCGTCTTTGAGCTTCCCCAGACTCTTCTTGCGGGGCCACCGTGTGCCTCGCTCGAAGCGGTATCCGAGGAAGTCAAATCCCTGACCCGGAAGTGTGGTATCCACCACGCAGGTCTTCTCCGGATGCAAGACCAGACCCCTTTCCGCAATCAGTTGTTGAACCTGATGCAGGGCTTTATATGCCTCCGATTCGTCGCGACACATTATGACAAAATCATCGGCATATCGGATCATTTGAAAACCAGCCGCCTCCATCGCCACATCGACGGAATGAAGGTAGAGGTTGGCCAGCAGGGGGCTGATGACGGCGCCTTGGGGTGTTCCTGCTTCGGGCGTCCACCGGGACAACCCCTCCATGATGTCCTGTCCGAGAAATCGTTCGATCAGCTCAAGCAGACGTCCATCGGCAATATACCGGCGGACTTCCTGCATCAGTTTCTCATGGGGGATGGTGTCAAAGTACGCCTTCAGATCGGCATCCACCACATGGGTGTAGCCGGCTTTCAGGAACCGTTCCACTTCCCGCAAGGCATCCTTGCTTCCTCTGTTTGGCCTGAAACCGTAGCTGTGAAATTTGAACTTCGTCTCGAATATAGGCTCTATAACCAGCCTTATCGCCGTTTGGACTACCCGATCCCGCACGACGGGCACCCCCAAGGGCCGCTTCTCTTTACTGCCAAGCTTGTCTATGTAGACCCGCTTGATCGGCCGCGGTCGGTATGTCCCTGTGCGAAGTTCTTCCGCCAACTCGACGATGTTCTCCTCAAGCCTCTGCTCAAATCTCTTTACGCTTTCGTGATCCGTCCCGGCACTGCCTTTGTTCCTTCTGACCGCCTTCCAGGCGGCGTGAAGGGTCATTGGCCGGTACACCTTATCAATCAGACTGAACCAAACGTCTCCTTTCACCCCCTGCACGAGGGCCTCCAGCATGCGATCCGTCCATATAGAGCGTTCCACCCAGTCAAACGGCCGAGCTTCTCCCGCTTGTTTAGCCGTCTCCGGCACTGTCACGGGGATCATTTCACTCTCTATCGACACCGCACATCCACCTTCCTACGTCCCTTCGCTCCACGGCCATTACGCCGCTTCTTCGCTAATATGGACGCTCTGACTCCTGACCGGCGGGCTCTTCGTACCCTTATTAGGGGCAATGAACTCCCGTCTTGTTCCGATCAGGTCTCCCTGGTTCACACAGCACGACCTTCCACACATTCCGTCACCAACCACCCAGTATGCTCTGACGTCGCTTTTATGCTGCCCCTCCAGCGCGTCAGACGCCCATGTGCAACATTCTATGGGGCAGGCTTCACCTTGAGCGAGAAGGCTCGCCGCACCACAAGGCCGAATCGTGTTCGTTATCCTACGGACTGCATGTTCGCCTCCGGTTGCTCTCCACCCCGCCTCACAGCGACGCAGTTACCTTCGGCTACCGGAATCGGGCATAATCCCGGAAGAGGACTTTCACCTCTCAAATCGCGCCTGCTCCCAGGCGCACTCACCCCGGCGAAAGCCGGGGTCCAGAAGGTTCTGAAAAGACAGGATACCGGCTTTCGCCGGCATGACGATCTGCCGCGTTTCAGGAGAAATTCAAAGGTCTAGATTCAAATGGAACTTAAAGGCGCAGCGGTTCACCGATTGCTTGCCAATAGGGCAGCGCGACGAACAGGACCACCAGATAGGCAACGAGCGTCATCCACAACCCGAAGCGGAAGATTTCCGCCGCCGTGAGGTGGCCCCTTTCATAGACCACCAGGGACGAGGCGCTCTGCGCCGGATAGTACAGGACGGCATCGCCGGCAATCATCACCGCAAGCCCGCAGATGGCGGGGTTGAGCCCCGTGGCCGAGCCGATCGACATCGCAATCGGGATGGTCGTCGCCAGGAAACCGGCGATGTTGGGGATGAGCAGGCGGAGCAGCGCGGCGGCCAGGAGCAGCACGACCACGACAAGGATTGGCTGTTGCGAAAATGCCGGCATCCCGCGCACGATCATCTCCGCGATCCAGGCGCCGGCGCCGCTGCCGTCGAGCGCACGGGCCAGCGACAGCGAGGAGGCGATCACAAAAAAATTGGCCCAGCCGAAACCCCGCTCGAACTCCTTCCACGTAAGCACCCCAATCCCCGGCGTCAGCAGGCAGGCCCAGGCAAGGATTGCGGGCAGAGCTGGATTCCAGTGATGCCAGGCATCCGTCAGCCACAGCAGTGAAGCCCCGATGGTAATCACAAGCGTCCGGATCTCCTTTCCAGAGAAAGGCTGCGGTCCACTGGTCGGCAGCGAAGAGAGCGGCACGTGGAAACCCTTGCGGTGGAGCAGATAAATCAGGAGGGCGCCAATGACAAGCAGCATGCCATAGGGCACGCACATGAGCGTAAGCCAGCGGCCCCAGGAGATTCCGCCGATCAGCGAGGCCGCCAAAACCGGGGTGATTCCGCCGGTCAGCAGTATGGTGGAGGCGAGCCTGTTGATCGACCCGAGCGCCAGCATGATCGCCTTGGCAAGCGGCGCGCCTTTGGGCACATGGCCGAGGTCCAGCGCCTGTTCATAGACGAAAATGAGAATGCCCGTCCGGGTGGTCGCCGACGGGAGCAGAAGCGTGAGCAACGGAAATGATAGCAACATTTCCACGTAAAGCGCGCGCGAACTCCCCTCGCAGCGCCGGAGAAAAAAACGGGCCACCCGTTCGGCAAGGCCGCTTCGCAACACCGCAAGGCCAATGGTCAGCACGCCGATCAGGAAGTAGGCCACCGGTTCAGCAAAACCGACCAGCGCTTCCGGCAAGCCCGGCACACCCCGGGAGAGCACAAGCGCGATCACAAGCAGTATCCCGGTCACCGCGGCAGGAATCGCATCGGTACACCACAGACCAATCGCCATAACAGCCACGGCCAGAACATGCTGCCCCGCCACGGAAAGACCGGCAGGCGTCGGCAAGGCCATCAGGGCCACCGACAGCACGGCTAGAAAAACGGTGATCAGGAGTGACCGCCATTCATTTTTATTTGCGTTTGGGCTAATGGTGTTCGTTTCGCTGCTTTCGCTTTGCCGATTGGATTCCATGGGATAAACCGTTATGAGAATGAGCCGGGCGAAGCGAAGCGGGCCGCGATCCGAAGCGCATCCACCAGACTCTCCGGGTTGGCCCGGCCCTCGCCCGCCTTGCCGAAGGCGGTCCCGTGGTCCACGGAAACCCGGATGATGGGCAGACCGCAGGTGATGTTGACCCCGGAAATACTTCCCCAGGTGTTGGTTTTGGCGTCGTACTGGAAGCCGATGAGTTTTGTGGGGATATGCCCCTGGTCGTGGTACATGACCACCACAAGATCGTATTGCCCCCCCTGCATCTTGGAAAAGATCGTGTCGGGGGGAATGGGCCCCTCGACGTTGATCCCTTCCGCGCGGACCTGCAGGATGGCCGGTTCGATCTCCTCGATCTCCTCGCGGCCCATGAGGCCGGCCTCCCCTGCATGGGGGTTAAGACCCGCCACGGCGATCCGCGGGTTTTCCACCCCAAGCTTCCGCACGGCGTCGTGTCCCAGCCGGATGACCCGGCAGACGCGCTCCTTCTTCACGCGGTTACAGGCCTCGCGCATCGATATATGGGTGGAGACATGGATCACCCGGAACTGGTCGTGCGCCAGCATCATCGCATAGTCCTTCGTATGGGTGAATTCGGCGTAAATCTCGGTATGTCCGGCATACTGGAACCCGGCCAGGTTGATGGCTTCCTTGCTGATCGGCCCGGTCACCGTGGCGTCGATTTCGCCGGCCATGGCCAGGTCGATCACCTTCTTCACATATTCAAAGGAGGCGCGGCCCGTTTCGGCGGCGGCGACCTTGTGCCGGATAGCGGCCGGCTCGATGTTCTTCAGATCCAGCACATCCATGACGCCGCACCGGTAGAGACCCTCCCCGGGGGTATTCACAGCATGGACTTCAAGCTCCAGCCCGGAAAATCGGGCGGCTTCCCGCATCATCCGTGACTCCGCGACCAGCAACGGTCTGCACATCTCATAGATCCCCGGCATGGCCAGGGTCTTCGCCGCAATCTCCGGCCCGATCCCCGCCGGATCGCCGACACTGATTCCGATCAATGGTTTTTTCATGGATTTCCTCATCAATTTCCTCATAGATTCTCTTGCAGATTTCCTTATTGCATCTGCCCGATTTTGTCCACCGTTGTTTCCGCCGGTCTTGTCGCCCCTTGCCCATGTCCAGGTCATATGGGAACGATCAATCGCTCCATAACTCGTACCAGGGTGTCTTCCTCCCCGAAAGCGCCGGCCTTGGTGACGACAGCGAGCCCATCCCATCTTCCACCCTGCAGGCGACCGCGTACGCTCCCTCCCGGCAACTCCCCTTCGATCTCCAATCCCGTGAGGTCCAACCGTTGCAGAACAGCCAGCGCCGTATCCCCGCCAGTCAGGATCAAGGCCAGATCGTGAGCGTTCACCTGTGCCTCTTCCAGGGCCGCCACGACAACATCGGCCAGCAGGTCGGTGATCCGCTGATGAAGCGGAATGTTATCATTTTCGACTGCGGAAAGCCGTTCGGTAATGGTCCTGAAGATGACGCAACCGCCTCGCAGCGCAATCCCGATCCGACCTGCAAACGACTGCCGCTCATCCGCAGCGCCTCCGCCATCTTTGTCCAGAAATGAGCGGGGAAGCTCGAACACGGCAAGGCCCGCTTCCTCGAGTCGCGCCGATTGCTGGCGGGCCACAGCAGAAGCGCTGCCGCTGACGACGAAGAGATGGCGGAAGGTCCTGTCTGCGGCCAGACCCTCCGGAGCAAGGTTGACCTCGTTGGAAACAAGCCGTTTGGCGATCTCCCCGGCCAGGCCCGCGGAACCGGCGAGCAGTGGCATTCTCTCCATCGCGAAGGCAACCTCGGCAATTACAGCCAAATCCCGGCGATTTACAGCATCAAAGACGATGATCCGTCGGCCCGCCTTTAGCTCTTTTTCCACCGCCCGCCGCAAGGCTTCCGTCCCGGACGCCACATCGGTCCAATCAATCCGCCCGACGGGCAGCGAGGTCTGGCGGGCCAGCAAATTGACAACATTGGATTCCCGGACGGGCGAGGCTGCATCCGCTGCGGCCTCCGTGAGCGCTATCGGTTTTTCGCCGACCATCATGATTCCAGCCTTTAGAATCCGGTTCTGCTCCGGGTAGGAGGGAGCCAGAAAGCAGAGCGGGAGAGTTGTTTTTCGCAGGATGGCATCGATCTCGGCGCCAACGTTTCCGCGCAGTGTGGAATCGATCTTCTTGTAAAGAATAGGGAATTCTCCCGGCGCGAAACTCTTCAGGAGTTTGGAAATCGTTTCCGCCGCCTTGACCGGAGAGAGGCCCCGGGAGATCGTGTTGACAACCAAAACATCCAGCTCCTGCGTTGCGTGGTCGGCGAATGGGGCGAACTCGTCCGCCCCGAAGGAGACGAGCAGCGTCTTCAGTCCCCGCTTCGCAAACTGCACACCGGTATCGGCCCCTCCGGTCAAGTCATCGGCGATGATCAGGCAGCGTCGTTTTTCCGGTTTCAGGCTGGCTTCGTTCATATTTGCTTACTCGTCTTTCTTTTTTGTGGGCATCTCTGTCGTGCCGAGTCGCTTGCGTTGTTTGGTCTCGATCTTCTTGATGCTTTCGACCACCGGCAATTCTTCGGGCATCGTGCCGCCCAATTCCCGGATGGTTTGCCGTACCTTTGCGCCGACTTCGCGATGCGTGCGGTTCGCCAATTTTTTACTGAAGGTTGATGTATTGATCATGTCGTATCCCTCCTTAGGGTTGAGTAGGTCTGTTTCATGTGTTGATGTTTAATTTTTCCATTGTCTCCCGATTTCCTACGCTTGCAACAATCATCAGCCCTGTTTTCATTTCTCTGAAATCTGGCGACACCACACCAGCAAAGGGTGCTCAGTCTGCTGATCTGTTCCCGATAAAAGAACCAAATGACCCAATAGCCTATTTGCCAGAACGCACCGGGAGGGCCCGGAAGTTGATGTAACCAGGCTGGGGATACCAATACTGGCCGCCATTGCTGAAAAGGAAGTAGGTAGCCTCGGAACCACGTGTTTCGAAAACCCAGAGATTTCTGCAAGTAAGAAGAATCAAGTGAGTTAAATGAACATTATCTCCACAGACAGACTGACAAGTTTTATCTGCATCATACAACCCCGCCAGTTCATCCGGCGTCGGCATCCTCCAATCTGTGTATCCACCCCGCGATAATTTTCGCCTTTTACATTCGGCGCTTGCTCCTGGCTTTGGTTTTTTGCGGCTTTCCATGTCGTCTCTTTTTCGAAGACCTTGATCTCTGCAAAGGCGGGAGATACAAAAATAAAAGAAGCTAAAATGAATACGAGGAGCAGCAACCGAAACTCGTCTTTTTGAAACATAGCGAAGAACCCTCTTTGCAATCGGCGCAATCAATTCCTATGAACTGTCAGCTTTCAGCCGTCCACAACTTCCCAATGACCGCCTCTGTCCGGGCCAATCCGCTTTAACAACCCTTTATTTTTCAGCAGCTTGATATTCCCTTTTATTTTCCTTTCCGATATCCCAACGCTTTCAGCAAGCGTTTTAGAAGTTATCTGCTTGTTCTCTTTCATCCCCTTCAGGATAAGGGATTGATTTTCAGTGACCCTATCAGTGACCTTTTCAGTGACCCTATCAGTGACCTTTTCGGCCGGTTCTTGTTTTGCCACAAAGGCAAGTTTGCTATCGAAAGTCGGTCGTTTAAAGGAGATATTAAAGAATGTCGTTTGCCTGATTCTGGGGGGTGGAAGTTCCGCCGCAGACATGGCCTCCCTCATCCTTCTGAGACCCGTGCCGGCAAGTTCCACCTTGTCCATCCTGAAGAAGAGGTCGGCGATCCGTTCATTTCGCCGGACCGATATTTTTCCGAAATCCTTTCTCTCTAGACCCGCCGGCAGACCGCCGGGATTTACGATCTCAACCCGGTCATCGTAAACCTCCACCATCAGGCTCGTGCCGCGCATTCCGTAGTCCCGGTGAATAATGGCGTTGGCAACGGCTTCGCGAAGGGCTTCAATGGGAATCTCGTAGATGTCCTTGCGATTTACGTCTTTGATTTCGCTTCGGAGGTTAAGGTGTTTTTTGAGAAAGAAGAGTGCCCCGTTAAACTGGGTTAGCAGGTCATCCTTGATGTCCTGCCGGTCGAAAATATGAATCCGATCCTTTCCCTTGAAGGCGATGAGTGTCATTTGCGCCTGAAGGATGAACTTGCGGGGATTTTCGGCAAAGAAGAGGACGCCGGCATTGGTGATCTTGTCGTTATGGGCGACGTTCAGGCTTGTGAGGATATCGTGAGCGACAATTTTTTTGATTCCGATATCCGCTTCCTTGAGAAAAATCTTGATTTTATCTCTGGATATATCCGGCCACGCCACTTCCCGGTGAACCATTTCTTCAAAAGAGATGATTTCGTGTTCCCGGAACATGATACGCAACTCATGGTTGCTCATCTTCTGGGTCGTCCCGTCGAGCCTTCTGAAATAGCCGGCGCTGCAGCCATACGGTTTTTCGTCGCCCTGCGGAACATCGATGACGACGAGGTTTTTTACCTGCCTGATCTTGGGCTGTATAGGGGAGGTGCAGTTCCGTGCAACGGAATTGATGCGGGCCTTCATGTCGTTTGTCAGCTCTTCGCCGCAGATGGTCTTGTCATCCCTCACACCGAGGATAATTACGCCCCCTTTCGTATTCGCGAAGGCCGTCATATCTTCTCCGATGCGGGAGCTGAAGTGCTCCTTGAATTCGACGGTAAGCCCTTCACCCTCCTGGATGATCATGTCGATTCTTTGGGCATCAATCATTATTTTAAGCCTTTGTAATCCGGGGACATAATATCATTAATTGCATTGATCTGCCGGTAATCTGCTTGAATGCATACTACTACATAGGGTTAGACATTCACAAGAGGACAGTATCGTATTTGTCAAGATTCTGGCCGACGCGTTGCCGAGATATTGACTTTTTGCGGCCGTTTCCCTATATGCTTGCGCCGTATAAAATTCACGAAAGTCAGGATCGATGCCCATGCCCGTTGCCACACTGGCCATAGCCCCCTCGGGGCAGATCCTTTTCCTGCCCGACGGCGGGGATGGCCCGGCTCTTCCGGACCAGGTCGTCGCAAGAATTTCGGAGGCATTTCACGAGGGAACCGCCGCCGGACTGCTTCACCTTGCCACCGCGGAACTGACTACACCTCTCCCCCCGGCCTTCGTCTTCTGGCGTGATTTTTCCCGCCGCTGCCTTACGCGGCTCTGCCAGATCGCGGGTGCAGAATCGGAAACGGAAACGTCTGAAACCGCCGCGCTTTCCCCCTCTCCGGAAGAGCTTCTTCAGATCATTGAAACTTCTCCTCCACTGCGAGGGCTGGAGTATCTGAGTCCCACGATCCTGGGAAACCTTTGGACGGCGCTGGAGGGCCACACCCGTGAGCAAACCGGTCTGTCGGACGGGAATGTCCAGGATTATCTGAAAAAGCGCAACCCGCTCTGGAACATGGTGGGCCGCGTCGCCTTCCATCTGGCGGAAAATCGGAAGAACGAGGAGCGCCCCTTCGGCTTTCTCGTCACCTACACGACCCGCCTCTCGGGTTCGGCAAAACCGCAGTTCCTGCCACTCGGCAAGGCGTTCCAGGAGTTCGCCGACGCCGGGGACCGCCGGGGGTTGCTCACCTTGCTGACGCCGCTCCAGCGGGCGTCCGAGTCGAGCGCGCTCATCCGGGAACTGGTCGAATCGGGCGAGATCTTCCATCCCCTGGCCTGGACGGTCCGGGAGACACGCCGCTTCCTCGACGACGTTCCGCACTTCGAATCTGCGGGCGTTCTGGTCCGCATCCCCGGCGCGTGGCAGGGCCGCGGCAGGCCCCCCCGTCCGCAAGTGTCGGTGACGGTCGGAACCAAAAAGCCCGGCGGCCTGGGCATCGGCGCCCTTCTCGATTTTTCCGTCGGCCTGACGCTGGACGGTGAGGAGCTGACGGAAGAGGAGCGTCAGCGGATTCTGGGCGAAACCTCCGGCCTCGTTCTGCTCCGGGGAAAGTGGGTGGAGATCGATCGGGAGAAGCTCTCGGCGCTGCTTTCCTTTTGGGAGAAACGGAAGGAAGAGGATGGCGGCGAAGGGCTCTCCTTCTCCGAAGGGATGCGCCTTCTCGCGGGGGCAGGCATGGAAGGCAAAAACGCCTCTCCCGTTGCGGAGGACTCCCGGGAATGGATGCACGCCGATGCCGGGGAATGGTTCCGGTCGATCCTTGCCGGGATGCGCTCCCCCGAGGGAATCGCCCCGGTCGATCCCGGTCCGGATCTGAAAACGACGCTTCGTCCCTACCAGCAAACGGGGGTCGCATGGCTTTCATTCATGCATGCGCTGGGGCTGGGGGCCTGCCTCGCCGACGATATGGGGCTGGGGAAGACGATCCAAATTCTGGCGCTCCTCCTGCTTCTCCGGCAAAGGAAGGGCTCCGGCGCGTCGGCATCTTCCGGAACACCGGCCCTCCTCGTCGTCCCCGCCTCCCTCGTGGCAAACTGGAAGGCCGAAATCGGCCGTTTCGCGCCGTCGCTGGAGGCGTTCTATGCCCATCCCTCCGAAACGCCCGCCGCCGCGCTCGCGATGATGGCGGACCCGCAGAGGCGGGAGGCGACGCTTTCGGGAATGGACCTTGTGATTACCACCTACGCGATGGCCAACCGCATGATGTGGCTCCGGGAGGTTTCCTGGGGGCTTCTCATTCTGGACGAGGCGCAGGCGGTCAAAAATCCGGGGGCGAGACAGACTCGTGCCGTGAAGGCGCTTCAGGGGAAAACACGAATCATCCTCTCCGGAACCCCGCTGGAGAACCGCCTGGGCGATCTCTGGTCGCTCTTCGATTTCCTCTCCCCGGGCCTTCTCGGAACGGAAAAAGTCTTCAGCCGTTACACCAAGGGGGCGGGGGAGGGGAAGGACAACGCATACGCGGCTTTGCGCACCCTCGTGCGACCCTACATCCTCCGGCGTCTGAAGACGGACCGGCGCATCATCGCCGACCTGCCGGACAAGGTGGAGGTCAAGGTCTTCTGCCCGCTGACGAAGATTCAGGCGACCCTCTACGAGGAGTCTGTTCGGGAAATGGCGGAGAAGTTGAAGGAAACCGATGGCATCCAGCGGCGGGGGCTGGTTCTGGCCTATCTGATGCGCTTCAAGCAGATCTGCAACCATCCTTCCCAGTGGCTCGGGGACCAGGCTTACGGAAGCGCGGTGAGCGGCAAGTTCCAGCGACTCCGCACCCTCTGCGAAGAGATCGCCTCCCGGCAGGAGAAGCTCCTCGTTTTTACACAGTTCCGCGAGATGACCGAACCGCTCGCGGCGCTGCTTGCGGAGGCGTTCCTGCGGCCGGGGCTTGTTCTGCACGGGGGAACGGGGGTCGGAAAACGTCGGGATATCGTTGATGCTTTCCAGCGGGAGGAGGGGCCGCCCTTTTTCGTCCTCTCCTTGAAGGCGGGAGGGGTAGGGCTGAACCTGACGGCGGCTTCGCATGTGATCCATTTCGACCGCTGGTGGAATCCGGCGGTCGAAAACCAGGCGACGGACCGGGCGTACCGGATTGGTCAGAAAAAGAATGTTCTCGTCCACAAGTTTGTCTGCCGGGGGACGATCGAGGAGAAGATCGACGCCCTGATCGAAGGCAAGAAAGAGCTGGCGGAGAGCATCCTCGGGGCCGGAGAGGAAAAGCTCCTCACGGAGATGCCTGATGATGAACTGATTCGGTTTGTCGCTCTCGATCTGGCCCGCGCCCTGGACGAGGAGAACGGTGATGGAGATGAGAAGAAAAGGAGGAGCAGCGGATGAGCTGGGGAAGAGGAAGGGGTGGGGGCAGGGACGGGGACTGGGGAGGGTGGCCGCCGTACGTGCCGGTGGCCGAGCGGCGGGCGAAAGCCCAAAAGCATGCGGAGAAGATGCAGAAGAAGGGGCAGTCTCTAGCACCGGTGGTCATCGCCGGGCGGACCATCGCCGCCACCTTTTGGGGAAAGGCCTGGTGCGAAAACCTGGAGCGGTATGGCGACTACGAGAATCGCATCCCGAGGGGCCGCACCTACGTGCGCAACGGTTCTGTTGTTGACCTGAAGATTGGAACTGCCCGGGTGGACGCGCTGGTCAGCGGCACCCACCTCTATACCGTGGGGATCGAGATACGCCCTCTGAAAGCGGAAATCTGGAAGGGAATCAAGGGGGCGTGCACGGGAAGGATCGGCTCCCTTCTGGAACTCCTCCAGGGAAAACTCTCCAAGGAGGTGATGGCGATCGTGACCAAGCCGAAGACGGGGCTCTTCCCGGAGCCCGCCGAAATCACCTTCCGCTGCTCATGTCCGGACTGGGCCTCCATGTGCAAACACGTCGCCGCTGTTTTCTACGGCATCGGCGCCCGTCTCGACCGGGAGCCGGAGTTGCTCTTCAAGCTGCGCGACCTGGATCACCTGGAGCTGATCGCCGCGCCAGGGGCGGCGGATCTGGCCGCCTCGCCGGCAACGCGAGAAAAGATCATTGCCGAAGATGATCTCGCCGAGATCTTCGGTATCGAGATCGAT
>Ga0247840_10009939_pt1 | contig 12061 bp, 10 predicted proteins | sample LaCruzMarch2015__FD_192404 | JGI IMG/M metagenome (GOLD analysis project Ga0247840, IMG submission 192404) | Freshwater microbial communities from meromictic Lake La Cruz, Castile-La Mancha, Spain - LaCruzMarch2015_17m | ecosystem: Environmental > Aquatic > Freshwater > Lake | place: Spain...
ATCGGAGTTTCGACAAATCCCGATTCCGCCAGTTTGGCTAAAAGGGAGGAAGCATCCTCACCCTGCGGAGGCGGGTGGAGCTCCATGACTATATTCCGAAAACGCCGTAAAGTATGTCTCGATGACAATCGAATGATCTCGAATTCGGCTCCTTCACAATCAAGCTTGAGGAGATCCCACTCTTCCGGAGGGGACGGATGAAGGGCAAGGCTAGTCTCCATTGTCTCGACGCGGCAATTATAACTTCTGCAATCGCCAGAACACGAGGTGTTATAGAGACTGAAACTGTGGGCTGAGCCCGTCTCTGGAATTTTAACATCTCTAGCCGTACCTCCCACTCCGTGGGTAAAAACATAAACATGAAGCAGGCCATTTATCGCAAGATTAAAAAGCAATCGGCGGGCGGTTTGAGGGTTTACCTCGAAAAGAAGTCCGGAATCTACTGCAGGGATCAGTGCAGCAACAGCGATATCGAATGCACCAATGTTGGCGCCCACATTTACGTAATTAAATGGACTCGACCGGACGCTTAAACTGATCGCTTCGTTATAAATTCCTTTGACGAGGATCTCTTTAGGGGAATTCGCATCCAGATGGCGACGATCGCACGCCATTAAAAACCGTTTTTGCCATATATATATGCTAATAGGGTTTTTCCGGAAAAATAGCCTCTGGGAAAGAAGCTCATAGCGATTTGAAAAGAGAAGATTGCATCTTAAGCCGGATGCCTGATTCAGCTGGTGACGGAAAATATTAAACATAAGATTATTGAGAAGTATTATTGGATAAACTGTGCTGAGCTATTTTGCCAGCATGCCTCTAACTAACATGGTAAAAGCGAATCGAAAGTAAACCAACGTTGCAAGACCCCACCCCCAGATTCCCCAGTGTTTGCGATAGAAACTGAAACGAGCAGATGGAAAAAGGAGGCTTCTGGGAGAGCGCCATGTGGAGATGATTGATCGTGCAGAGATCGAGCAATCTGTCCATCGTGCGTGAGAAAGATGAATGTTGGTGTCGTTATCACAAATAAGACCGCAAACGATGGTTAATTGAAAACCTAGCGCGGTTGCTCGGAGAGTGTAATCGGCATCGCCAAAGTTTTGCGGGAACTCTTTCGCCGAGAAAGCGCCAACTTCTTCGATAATCTGTCTTGGAAACGCTACACAATTTCCGTTACAGGCATCAGCCGGCAGGCTATCGCTCTTGGAGGCCGGAACGGGATATAAACCGAGAAACGACTTTCGATGTCCACCGTAAGTAAATCCATCGTGCGTAACGGACTGCGCTGTTGCAATACAGGCATTCTCGCGGGCATAGGAGACAAGCCCTGGTATTACACCCATGCGCGGACGGCAGTCGTCATTCAGCCAAACGATACCAACACAGTCCTCTTGCGAGAGCGCCCACTCCATTCCAACTGAAATCCCCCCACCCCACCACAAGAAGCCATTTCCGTGAAGCACATGAACTTCAGGAAATCTCTCCATAACGGCGGCGGAGGTACCGTCGGATGAGGCATCATCTACAACGACAATTTTAACAAATTTCAAGTCTCCATTTCGTCTGAGTGTTTCAAGGCAGCGCAAGGTCGTATATTTCCGGTTATATACCGGGATGATGACATAGTATTGTCCCATCATATTTTCTCCACATGAACCACAAGCTATTTTGAGTCCGAATAATCACCAGCGGAGGCTGATGCTGGAACCAGTTTCAACTGCTGTCCATAATCTCCACGGCATTCCAAGACTTCCCTCCGGGCGATTTCTAGAAGACTGATTGCGATTGCAAAAAAAGGAAAACTTCGCTCGAAAAATCCGGTATACCAGAACCAAGGTGCTGTGCAGAACAATGCAAGCCCGACCCAAACATGCCATGGCTTGGCGAATTCCCTATTTCTGTAAACAACGAAAAAGCAATACAGAGCGTAAAGCATTCCTGAAGCAAGTCCCACAACGCCAACTATACCACTATAATCCAGCGTGCTTACAAACCCGGAGTGCCAAAGTTGCTTTGCTTCAAAGCTCCAAGAGACATCAAGGCCTTGCAAAAGATAGAGGTCCTCGTTCATGTTTTTCATTTCCACCACCTGCCCGCGTCCAAGCACCCATGAGTGAGGGAAATATTTTCGGAAATACGCCTCACGAAGATTGTCTCTCCAGTCAAAACCATCAAGGGCGGCAGTTCTTACGCCGTGATCCCAATCTCCAGGAAAGATGGTGAGTGTACGTTGAATGTTCCATGGAAGTGGCATTACGGAGTGGTGCCAATAGATGAGACCCATAATTCCAAGAACGACCGCTAAACCTCCAACCAGGAACCATCGAACACCTCGAAATACAAGTGCAATAAGGACAGCAATGCCCAGCGCAGTAAAGTAACTTCGATAGCCAGCAAAAAGAACCATCGCGAATGAAAAAGAGAGAACAACGCACGTCATTAAAACGAAGAAGATATTCATTTTTCTTTTTAGTGCAAAAAGGCAAAGCACCCCGACGCCTAGATACAACCCGAGCTCCCTCAAGCCGGCCAGCCTGATATCTTGCGATAGGCCGCTTGTTAAATTAATTGTTTTTTCGAAGTTCTGATCTGAGTAGATATAGTAAACAAGTGGCCTGAATGCTGGTATAAAAAAGCTTACAAGTTCAAAAACTGCATATGCCAGGCCCACTAGAAGGCCTCCGATTGGAAGAAATTGCACCTTTGATGTATCGAGGATTTTTGTCATTAATCCAATGCAAAGCGCCCCTGTCAGCACCGCAAGGAGCAAAAGTCTTTTACCTTGTGATACCTCGGTTTGTGAAAATAACTCCAAAGCTCCATGAATGATAAGCGGAGCAAGGAAAAGGAGTATGGAAACCGTTGGAGCGAACGATAGCTGATATTGCCCACGGGCCTTTGTAAAGGCAATTCTGACCATCATCGTACCGATTACAGCCACAGCAAATAGTTCGTAATAGCCGAGCGGCGATACCCCCGAACGCGCCGGAAGCAGGCAAAATGTTACCGCAATCAAAGTTGTGAATGCAGGAGAGAAAAACAGAACCAGACCGAGCCACAAAGCCACCGTTCCACCTAGAGCCAAGACTGGCTTGTCTGCAACGAGTTGCCCAAGAACTAGGGCACCAATACAGCCGATGATCAAAATGACGATTGGAATGATGTTCATAATAATGCGTCGTGGCCACTGGAGCCATCAAATGTGAATGTTACAAGCGATTACACTCAAAGGTCGCAAAGAAAAGCAGACGACAACTGAAAATTCGGCAATCATCCCTTTGCGGCAAGCAATTGAGATATTGCCTCGGAAATCTCGAAAGGCTGGATTCTCGTAATACAATACGGCTCGGGGAACTGACACTGCCAGTTGCAGTTGTAGCATGGCAGGGGGTGCGTGACCCATTTTTGATAGCTAGAATTGCCCCACGGCGCAAAGAAGCCATGATGCCCGCCTCCAAGCAGGAAGACTCCTGGTTTGTCCAAGGCGCAGGCGATGTGCGCGGGGGCTGACTCCATCGCCAAAACCGCACCAGACGATGCAATCAGCCTCACCGCCTCGGAAACATCAGATGGAATTTGAACACGGCAATGGACCGCGCACGTGGGTGGGAGATGAGACTTCAACTCCTCGAGACGTGAGCGTTCATCAGGAGATCCGCAGAGGATGACTCCTTCAAACCTCCGGGGAACGAGCGAGGTGATTATGCGGCCAAGTTGATCCAAGGGATAGTTCCGAAGGGGAGAGCGCGTTGTCGGAAACACAATAAGGCTGCGGGATTCGACAACTGAAAATCCCTCAAGCGTGGGAGGAGGCAGGCGAAAAATTTCCGTGCATTCCGCCCATTCGGCAAGAACCGCCTCGTGAGCACGAAGCTCGCGGGGAGGTCTACCTTCATCCGGATAGGGGGCCGAGTGGCTAAATTGCCACCGGAATTTTCCTTGGGATTCCCTAGTTGCGAGCGGTGATGAAGCAACTCCATAGCTGACACGCGGCGATAAAATATGAAATACTGCATGATCCAATGGCCCCGGCTGGTGACGTAGTGAAATAAGATCCCACCCCTTATAAGTGGGAGCACGGCGCAACACATGCAACATTGCTCTTTTCCAGTCCCCTTTCCGCTGGGTCCAGAGGCCCGGCAGGGCCTCAATCGTAGTTCCAGGAAACTGAGATGAGGCCAGTTCCGCAGCCTGCTTTGCGCAAAAAAGCACAACAGGAACGTCGGAACATGCGAGAATATAACGTATGGCCGAGGTCGCGAGGATCAGGTCGCCAATTCCGTCGGGTTTATAGATAATAAGGCCGGCGCTTGTGGCTCTTGGAATAAACTTCCCACAGAGTCTTCCCAGGAAAAGGCCGCATAAGTAGACCAATTTTCCAGCGCAGATGCAGGGCTCTTTCATCTGAATAGAAGACAACAAGGTCCCGCCTGAGGCGGGTGAAAAACAACTAGACATTGTCGGACGGATCTGGCAGGAAGAAGGGCATGGAACGAGAGCCCCAAGCGCCAGCCTTTCATGATCGTGTGCAAGTCCGCCTGATGAAGGAAGATGAAAGGGAGCGATTCGACGCACTGCTGGAGCAAGAGCATTATCTGCACAGCGCGAGGCTGGGAGGCCGAACGATGCGATACGTGGCGGAGGTCGACGGGCAGTGGGTGGCGTTGATCGCTTTCAGCGGAGCGGCCCCGCATTTGAAGGGGAGGGAAAAGTGGATGGGCTGGAGTCCGCGGCAACGGGCACGGCGCTTGGGCTTCGTGGCCAACAACAGCCGGTTTTTATTACTCGTGGAGCGGGAGCGCCACCCCAATCTGGCCTCCAAAGTGCTGGGCCTTTGTCTGCGGCGTCTGGACGCCGACTGGCAGGAGCGGTGGGGCAATGCGGTTCTGGTGGTGGAAAGTTTTGTGGACGAAAGCCGGTTCAAAGGCACTTGTTATCGGGCCTGCGGGTTTGAGGCAGTGGGGGCGAGCGCGGGATTTGCCAGGGACCGTCGCGATTACTACACCGAGCACGGGCAGCCCAAGGCGCTTTACCTTCGGGAGCTTCGTCCCGGAGCGCGAAAAACGCTCTCGCGCCCGCAGCTTCCCGCAGCCCTGCGGGAGGGCGAAGCAGAGATCGCCGGGCCCTGCCCGCTTCTGGCGGGATCCTTGGGAAGCCTCTACGAACGCTTGCGCTCCCTGCAGGACAAGCGCGGCGGCCACGGCCTGCACCACCGGGCCGCCAGCACGCTGGCCTGCGCGGCAGTGGCCACCTTGATGGGGGCGGGCAGTTACCAGGCATTCGAGGATGTCTGCAAGCGGATGACCCGCCGCCAGCTCCGCGCGCTCGGGTGCTATCACGACCGCAAGGCCGACCGGTATGTGGTTCCCAGCGACACGACGTTTTACCGGGTCCTCAACGCGGTGGAAGCCGCCCACTTCGAGCGCATCATCGCGACTTGGCTTCTGGAACAGGAAGTCGGCCAGCTCGAACGCCTCGCCGTCGATGGCAAGGTGCTGCGCGGCAGCGGGCGCGGTGACGGCAAGCCTCTGGCTTTGCTCTCCGCCGTCACCCACCACCTGCGCACGACCATCAAGTCGGTGCCCATCGCCGAGAAAAGCAATGAAATCCCGGCCATCATCCCGCTGCTCAAAGGCCTTCCGCTGGAAGGCTCGCTCATCACCGCCGACGCCATGCACTGCCAGCAGGAAACCGCCCGCTTCATCACCCAAGATCTCGGTGCCGATTACCTCATCGGCCTCAAGGGCAACCAGAGCGGCATTTTGGAACGCGCCCAGTGCAAGCTCTCCCCGGTTTTTTTTCCCTCCTGAAAAAGACGCCAAATGGGTCAAGGAACACGGGCGCATCGTGCGGCGCCGTTCCAAGGCCGTGAGCGTGAGCTCGGAGGAAATCGGCCTCTGCGGCTGCTGGCAGATCCTCGCCGTCGAGCGCTTGGTCATCGATGCCTCCCATCCCGCCGCTCCTCCCAGTTGTGAAATCGCCTACTACGTCACCAGCCGCACCAGAGAGGAAATGGCACCCCATGAACTCCTGGACGCCACCATCGGGCACTGGGAGTGCATTGAAAACGGAACCCACTATGTGCGCGATGTCAGCTTCGGGGAGGATGCCTGCCAAATCCGCAAGCCCACTGCCGCACGCAACATGGTCACCCTGCGCAACTTCGCCATCGGCCTCCATTGCCTGCAAAAACGTCGAGGCATAACCCAAGCCCCTTCGCTTCCTTCTTGGAGGCGCTCCATGAAAGCCTCCGAGGCATTGCGCCACGTCCTCCAATAGAAAATAGAAAACACACATCTCCCTTCCACCGCACCCAGGTTCCCAGCGTGATCCGGCCGCCAGAGCGCCTTTGGATCTCCCGACTTCTCCCAAGGCACGCTCCCAGCCCGGGTCCCGCACAAGACCGAGTCTTTCAACCAAGACTCCGCTCCCCTACTTCCAAACCAGATGAAAGATCCCTGGCGCAGATGCGGCCAGAAATGCTTGCCGGCTGGCACCCTAATTTGAGAAGGTTACAAGCCGCCATATGCAACCTTTAAATGCGGCATCGATTATTCTTGAATAGTGCATCGAACTGAGCCGGAATGCCTGCTTGTGTCAGGTGTAGATCCATGGGGGCGACAAATGAAAAGTTTTCCTTTTGCAGCACACCGAGGATTTGAGTGAAACTGGCTTCACCCTCATACATCGGACTCTCGCTGGTTTCCAGCAAGATCCAATCAAATTGATCAAGGCTGCTTCCAGCGCCACGAATCACATCCAATTCCAATCCTTGAACATCAAGCTTCAAAAGCATGGGCCCGCAATAATGCGCTTCCCTCAACTGGCTTTCGAGCGTTTTCATGCGAACAGATTGCACTTCCGCCTCTTGAACTTCGGGGTAGAGGAGTTTATGGTTGCTGTGCATTTTAAGTGCGGAACTCGACTCCAAGTTGCTGGCCACTTGGAAGTCAACCCCCCCATCCCGGGCTCCCAGAGCGATTTGTCTCGGACGAATTTGTGAACGACGGCTGATATTTTGTTGCAGTTGTCGAAACGCTGCATCAACAGGCTCATAACTGTAAATTGCCGCTTCCTTCCAGACAGCTGAGGCCGCCAGCGCGAATTGGCCGACATTCGCACCAACATCAAATATCGTCGCGGGGGTTATCCCGGAGGCTTGGAGCCGATTGCAGACCTTAAGAACTGAAAGCCCGAGGACTCCGGAAGAAAGCCGAAGCTTTAAAGCGTGCGGAGTTCCCAATATCTGACATTGATGGGCGATTCTATTGAGCAATCTGACTCCTATTCTCATAAATTATAATGCGGTGCGCGGTCGGTTCAATTCGAGGCCAGCGCCTTAAGCTCAAACGTAAAGATTGCTTGGCTGGGAGTATGAAATGAACTGTTTGTTATCTTGTTCCAGAAGCGGTAATTCAAGATGTAGGCAGTCAAAAGAGCCCTTCTGGCATATCTTTTGAATCCGGTTGAGCCGGCAAGCCCATCGGGGTCAATGTATTTAACAATAGAAAAACCGGCGGCCTGCAAGACAAATGATAGACTGCCTGTTGTGAAAAGAGTGTGGTGGGTGAAATCCTCATACATCCAGTAGCAACCTGTGTTTGATTGCGCATTCGGTACAGCCAAGAATAGTTTCCCGCTAACTTTTAAGATAGACCTTCGTATATGTGCGAGCGTCTCGATGATGTCCTCTTTTGGAATATGTTCTAGAACATGGGTCATGATCACATAATCCGCTCTCTTATCTTCTTCTAGCTTGAAGTCGGCAATGCTGTTAACGAGCGTAACAGGGAGGCTATTTTTACTGCAGTGATCAATTGATTGCCTCGAAATATCAATTCCTCTTAAGTTGATATATCCGTGCTGCCTGAGAGACAGCAGCATATTTCCAAACCCGCAACCGATATCAACAATATTGGAGGATTTCGCCGGAATAGAATGGAGAATGTAAGGAGGTATCTGAAAAGCCGAGCTTCTGGCTGCACTTACGTTTCGCAGTGTGAAATACTTGTCGTAGAGATTCATCAGGGATTCCGTTTTAGACTCGCAAAATCGCGCAATTGTAATGATTGCATTCTGAAAGATTTCGAAAGAAATATCTGAAAGACTCGTGATCGAGATGCACGTAGGGCTATGTAGGAAGGAGACTGCTTACCAATAAAATGGAGGGATTCGCCATCCGACTGGAAGTTAAGCCCAAGTTCCTCTGCCAAAAGCTGCAGAGCCTTTGCACTTAGAAAACTAATATGTTGACCGTGATCCAGACCATAATACCACCAAGTATCCAGTGAAGGCGCGGGGAATGGAATAAGTACCGTAGAAAAAACGATATTCGTGGCTTTTGTGGCGAGCTCTACAAGGAGAGTTCTTGGATTCGGGGCATGTTCCATAACCTCAAACGAGGTCACAATCTCAAATTGTTCTACTGTGGCCTTTTCTTCCTCAAATCCGGATGCAAAGAGATTGGAGCAGTATTTGTCATTCCAATAAAAATCAAATCCCCGGTCCCGCATGAGTCTAACAAAAAGACCATAGCCAGCGCCAAAATCGAGCATGGGCTGGGACCTGAGCCCGAGGATACGCAATAGACAGGAGATGCGGTTAGCGAGGTTGAAATTGCGAGCGACGTAGCCCACATCGCTTCGATTAATCGGCTCATGATATGCCTCCGCGAGCCAGGTTGGATTGTCAACAAAAGCGTATCCACACGATCCGCATTGAAAAAAGTCCGCTTTGTATTTAAGGCGGACAAGCGCGGCGCCGATCCAGGTGGCGGGTGTCTGGCAAATATGACAGGAGGGTCCTTTCACAGGGCAGGCGCGGAGTTGAATCGGAATTTCACAGGACCAGAGAGGTTGCGATAAACCCGGAAGCATTCGATAGTGGCACAAGACAGATTTATGATGACGTAGCAAATAGTCATTGTTAATGGGACGCCAACCATGCCAATCTGCTCAGTGATGGGCCTCAGCAGAAGTATGGCACATCCGACGAACAAGCTGCCATAGATCGCCTGCCCCCGTAGACGTCCGAGGCCGTTCAAAAACATTGCGCATACAAGACCCGCAGTCGTCACTGCCAGCCAAGCGGCCATGGCCCCTAGAAACCAAAAGCCGAGTTCTCCCTGGTAAGAGGACCATAGGCGAATGAGTGTTTCTCCATGAAGCCAGAATGCCAGGCAGGGAAGGGGAAGTCCCAGGACCACCGCCAGTATCGATAACCGAAATGTCTTTTTGATCCAGTCCACGTCCCCTCGAACGTATGCCTCCGCATAGGCTGGCCAGAGAGGAGTCAATACCATGCTTGCTGCCTGGCTTGCCAAACCGACAATTCTCTGAGCGAGGCTATATGGGGTGACGGCAGCAGGTCCGCAAACGGCGGAGAGAACCACGACCGGGACGGCATTCATGAGAGTAGCCCCGATTTGTGGAACGAGAAACATTAGGCCACTTTTGAATAGCGGGCGGATCATCCGGCTATCAAAAAACCTTTCTTGACTAGAAAAAAGGCGGACATGGGTCCGCAGCATCAAAGCGAGGACAATGTTTGCCAATAGGGGAGCAAGGACCACCATGGTGATAAACGCCACGAGGCGCATGTTCAGGAATGAGGCTATGAGAACGAACAGGAGGGAAAGGATGCTTCCCAAGCAAGCCGTCGCGGAGGTTAGCCACCCCAGTTGCAGGCCCGTTGCGACACGCTGGAAAGTCATCAGAGGAATTCCGACGCAAAACGCGATGGCGACGACCATAGCCGATGATTTAGCGTCGAGCGCCAGTACACTGTTATGAATATTCAGCAATACAGCCCAGTCTAAATGTGAAATAATCGGCAGACCCCCCAGCAGGAGGAGAGCAGAAATTCCTGTCAACACAAGAAAGCCCGTTCGGAAGGCGAGATTCAATTCGTGGGGAGCATCCTTCCCGTGTGCGCGAGAAATGAGGTTCTGGAGACCGAGTCCCATACCCAAATCCGCGAAATTCACCAGGGTGACCATGCTGGTAAGAGTTATCCAAAGGCCAAAGGAATCAGATCCAAGATGGCGGAGTGCAATGGGAATTTGCACGAGTGAACAAGTGATGCTAATGATTCGCCCTGCGGCGCCAGCTCCGGCTGCCTGAAAAATACGCCTCCATCGGCGAGCCGAAAAAGTAGCTTCTTCGTGGCTGGTTTTCCAAAGATTGAGGAATTTAGTCCACATCAATAGAAGTGGGAGCCGATTGTTGCCAGCGAGTTCCAGAGGCTCCGGTATCCTGGGGTTTCCCCGCTCCGGTAATTTTGCTCCATTGGTCAAGGTCTAGTTTGATGAGGCTTCCCGCGAGGGGACTCATGAAAGCGCGGGGTGTGGTTGGGTGCCAATAGGTGTTCCCGGATGCTGAAAGATTTTTCAGAAAAGCCTGATAGCTGGGAAGGCTCCCCCATTCAAAAGCCACGATCATTTGATCGGCACGGAGAGCGGCAATGGTGTTGCGGGTCCAAGTGTTGGGCCGTGCTCCACCAAATGCGGTCTCGCCTGTGACACGGTTCTTAACGGGGCGCCCAGCCTGTTCCTGATACCAGCTCATCGCGATGCAGATCTGCGCCCTGGAATTGTCGCTTATGGTGTTGCCATCGAGGGTAAGCCCGCCAGCGTCTGCGATTCGCAATCCATATCCCTGGTTTCTTTCAAAGCGGGAATTCGTCACCATGCCGGGCCCGAGAGCAGCCTCCCACCACATACCATCGCGCTGGTTGTCGGTGCACATCAGTTTGTCGATGAGGACGTTTTCCATATCGGTATCGAGCCAGAATCCGATGCATGCATTCGCCGTCATGCGATTGTTGCGGAAGATGGCATTGCGCAGGCCGAAACCGGTCTTGATCCCGGCATGGAACCACTGAGCTTGGCCTCCGAGGGTTGTGGCTCGCCAGCCGTTCGAGCTGCACTCGTTGTCTTCAAAGAGCCAGTTGGTCCGGCCGGTACCCCCAAATCCGCCGCCACCATTGGCGACACAGCGGTTGCGGCGAAAGGTAAAGTCGTCCATGCCGCCGCAGTGGATGCCATCGCTGTTGTTGTAGCTAAACTCATTGTCCTCAATGAGGATGTTCTTTCCTCCGGAAATATTGATCCCGCCGAAATTCCATGCCCGCACGCCCGCATGCTGGAAACGAATCTTCCTGATAACCAGGTTGTTTTTGGCATTGATGGCAAGGTTGGGAAGGAATGCGTTCTGGCCGGAAACCTCGATGATTGCGTTGGCAATGTTCTGCCGGGGAGATAGTTGGATAAAGAGGCGTGGTATCCCGGGATCGGACCCATCCACACAATACCTTCCAACGGCCATTTCACTCTGGGTGTTGACTTGACGGAGAAGCTGCCCATCCACGAAAACAAGCTCGGCCCGGCGGCCGAGTGCGTTTGGGATAAACTGAACATTGCCGCAGATTCTCGCTGACCGGGATGGAGGGCCTTCTTTTCCCCCTTCGAGAAGAGACACGACTTGGTAATAAAACCATTGGTCCGCATTGGGGAGTTCCACGTCTTGAAAAGAGGGGGCCGAGAGCACATCAGTGGAGAGGCGCTTGTAATCCCGGACTGCGGTTTGGGGCTGTGACGCTGTTCGGTATATCAGATAACCCTGTATGCTTGGATTGTCTGCTGGAGTCCATCTCAGGGTCGCCCCCTTGGCACCGGGCTCCCATGAGATGGCGATACCGGAGGGAGCCTGATCTTCTGGTGAGGGCTGACCCGACGGGTCCGGGCCCATGTCAGGATCACCGGCGAGCGTTTTCCAAGGTGTGCTGTCGAGGGGGTCAGTTCGTGCCTGTTGACATTTGGGAAGGAAGAAAAAGCTGAAAGCGGAAGGCGGAAAGCGGAAGCGCCGGGGGCGGGATTTTGGATGATGGATTGCTTGGCCGCTGCGCGGCAATTCGAAATTCGAAATGGGCAATGCGAAATTGAGGAAGCGAAGATGGAAGGAAAAAGAAGAAAAAGCGGAAAGCGGGAAATGAATTCAGCCGCAAGAGGGCACAAAAGGCTCAAAAGACGCAAAAATGAAAAGGGCGGAGGGGGCTACGG
>Ga0247840_10009940_pt1 | contig 12059 bp, 15 predicted proteins | sample LaCruzMarch2015__FD_192404 | JGI IMG/M metagenome (GOLD analysis project Ga0247840, IMG submission 192404) | Freshwater microbial communities from meromictic Lake La Cruz, Castile-La Mancha, Spain - LaCruzMarch2015_17m | ecosystem: Environmental > Aquatic > Freshwater > Lake | place: Spain...
CTGCAAATCCTAATATTCTGTCGTTTTTAATTATAAGAACCTTGTCGTCGATTATACTTTCGGGGGTAATAATCCTCCCGTTAATAATAGCAATCATTCTTTCCTCCTAAAGTAGTGAATGTACAAGTTGCTGTGTATAGGGGTGCTGTGGATCCTCAAGAATTTGATCAGTCAATCCGCTTTCGACAATTTTACCATCCAGCATGACTATTGTCCTGTCGGCAAGCATTCTGATTACTGCAAGATCATGGGACACTAGAAGAATGGAAATACCGAATTGGGCCCTGATCTTTCTTATTAAATCAAGCACCTTTGCCTGCACCGATAGGTCTAGCCCTGTCGTAACCTCATCCAACAATAAAATAGCAGGATTGTTGGCAAGTGCCTTTGATATTTGTACTCTTTGCTGCATACCACCAGAAAAACTCTTGGGCGCCTCACTCATACGCGATGTAGGAATCTCCACCGCTTCCAGAAGTTCGATACAGCGCCCGGTCATTTGACCAGCATTGCGACCTCCTGCTGCAATAAGCTTTTCGGCAATGTTGGAAGCCGCTGAGTAGTTCATGCGAAGTCCCAAAATGGGATTCTGGTAGACCATTCCCATTAAATTATTCTTTATTAGCCGCTGCTCAGCACTGCTTGCGTCCCATATGCCCTTCTTTCCCTCTTTGAAAGCACTTAACCAAGCACTGCCGGAGGTGGGAATGATATCAAAATACAGTGCTTTCATGAGCGTGGTCTTTCCCGAGCCGCTCTCGCCCACAATGCCCAGCACTTCACCAGGATACACATCAAGGGAAATACTGTTTGCCGCCCAAACACTTCCGCAAATATTGCAGCGATTCTTCTCTAAATTCTTGCTGCACTCCGGGCAGCCATCTCCATAACACACAACCAAATTTCTAACCATCAGAACTGGCTTTTCATTCAGAAACATAGCTTTTAACCTCCTGGCAGTAAGAGGTGTCCGAGCATTGAAAAACTTTTTCACCAGTCGTTTGAGCAATCATTTCATCAAGATATGTGTTTTCGCTGCCGCAGAGACGGCATCTTTTTCCCTTAAAGCTCTCTTTTTCGAAAGGAACATCATCAAAGGAAAGGGATAAAACCTCTGTATATGGCGGAATAGCATAGATCTTCTTTTCGCGTCCCGCGCCGAACAGGTAAAGACATTCAGCCCTATGAAGCTTTGGATTGTCAAATTTCGGAATGGGGCTTGGATTTATCATATACCGATCTTCTACTATGCATGGGTATTCGGCGGCAATCGTAACTTGCCTATATTTAATCAAGCTTTCATATAACTCCAACCACATAGGGGCGTAATCCTTTTCGCCATGCATTTTTTTTGTAACTTCTTCTCTGGCCTCCACGATACGCAGCGGCTCTGGAATCGGTACCTGAAGCACCAATATCTGCCTATTAGTCATTGGAATTTCGGGGATTCTGTGTCTGGTCTGGATCAGCGTTGCTTCTCTTGTGTCCGTTGTGGTTTTTACATCGGTACATAATCCAACAAACTGTTTGATGTTGACTGCGTTGACGCTTTCATCACTGCCCTGGTCGATCACCTTAAGCACATCATCAGGACCGATGAGCGACAAGGTAAGCTGAATACCGCCTGTACCCCAGCCACGGCCGATTGGCAGCTCTCGAGAGCCAAACGGAACCTGATATCCGGGTATAGCCACTGCATTCAAAATGGCGCGTCGTACCGCACGTTTGGAGCCTTCGTCTAGAAAGGCAAAATTATAATTCCTATTCATTTTTATCCCTCCTGGTCTTACGCACCGCATCGAGTTTGGACTGAAATGTCACATAATGCGGCAGTTTCAAGTGAGAAATAAAACCGTTCATTTCCAGACTATCGCCGTGGGTTAGAACAAATTCCTCGTTTTGGGTGGGATATGGGCCGCCTTGCTCCAGTTCCCTGTCTATTACAGCAATAGCTATGGCTTTATTCTCGTTTCTCCCAAATACCGCCCCATAACCCATGGCCAGCTTTAATCGGTCCTTGTCATTGGTTTCGTTAAAGCACTCGACTTCAGTAATAAGAATTTCACCGATACAGATGCTCTCGGCTTCGTCAAACAGATACGGCACGCAGAGTTCTACATACCCGCACCTAAGCTCACCGACCGTTGGATGCACCTGCCCAAATCCTCGCAATACCGAGTAGGAAAGACCTGAAATAAAACCGGTGTCGGCGCGGGTCAGTGTCTGTAGCCTAGCGCTGCGCGTGGTTGGAAATTCAAGCATACTGACGGTGACGTCCGAAGGCTTTGTGTCATCTATTGGGAAGGAATCAATAAGGCCCTCTTTTTTCAGTTGGTCAGACACGCGCGGGCAAGGCACGATCTCCTCCGGAGTCAAAGTTGCCAACTTATCGCGTTGCGCGCTTAAGGTAGCCAAAGAAGATTTGCTGTCTAGATCAAAGTCAATCAGCCTGTGCGTATAGTCATAAGTTGCGCCAAGAATCTGACCTCCTAATATATCTTTAAACGCGGCTGAAATGCGTCGCACCAGTCGCATGTCATTTGTATCAACCGTATGGGTATAGTAATTCCTCGTAAGCGTTGATCGGTATGCACGCAATAGGAATACCGCTTCTTCAACTGAACCCTCGCACTGCTTGAGCGCAAGTGCAGCGTATGCCTTAGCGTAAAGACCAGCTTCGCTCATGACACGATCCACTAAAAGCGACATTTTATGCTCTATTGAAACGGTTTCGATGTCCTTATCAGTGCCGCTCTTATAATAGGAAAGTAGCGCAATACTTTCCTCAATAGCTTTCTTTCCTCCTGAAACTGCTACATAAGCCATTTAGCTCACCTCCCAGCGTACCAGACGAGGTATGCCAATCAGCTCTCCGTCCGTGCTCAGAAAAAACAAGTCTATTCCCTGCGGATACTCAAAGGATTGCTGATTCCGAAGCAACATAGCATGCTTGATAAGCATTGAAGCGAAAACCCTTTGCTTGCCTTTAATTCCAGGGCCAACCAAGATCATTTCACCTATGTCTTGATCGTCATTGTGAATAATTACTGTCGCACTTTTATGTGGATTGGCGAGGGTTCCGCTCTTGATCGATGCCATAGCATCAGGCAGATCATCAGGATTGCAGACAAATATAAAGTCTGCTTCCGATAATTTCTCTCTACGTGAAAGCGTTAAAGACACAATTTCATCCGTTAGCTCATCGTTTTCGCATGCATTGAAGCTGACTTCATTATCTAGTAAAGTAATGGCCAGTGCCAGCATTCCAGGATAATCGCCAAACAGTTTATCTGCATATGTCCTGATATTGACAACTCTGGAGGGATTGGATAAAGCCTCCAGCACTTTTCGGAAAACTCCTTGGCTGTCAAAGACTTCATTAAAACTATGCTTTCTTATAAGCTGCGACATCGTCTGGTGCCCCCCCATCCATCGACTCAAAATTGACCATGGTTTTTAAGTGCATGGCATTCTCTCTCATAACCCGATTCAATTGTTCTTGCTCTAAGGCAAGCAGTATATCCATTCCTTTAAAAATGCCCTTGTTTATGGCTGCATCGATTATAGCCATATGCAACGTTTTATCCGTGTCATCGCCCATGGTGACTGCCATGCCCTTTACCCCTTCAATTTCAACTACTGCTTCGCTAACGATGACCTCACCAATGTAGAACAGGCTTTGTTTTACCGGTTCACGCATTTTGATCATTGCCAGGGTTTTGGAGGGTTCTTTGATGATTGTTATATTGTAATCCTTTTGAATATCCCCTGATAGCGAGGATATACTCTCTGCTTCGGCCTTAAACATAATTGTAAATAACCTCTTCTTGTTCATTTTTTTACCTTACCCTCGCCTTAATTCTGGTGGCAACCATTTCAAGCATAATAACCGCAATCACAACAATGTAGGTGATAAAACCAAGTTCTCTTAAGTCGAAATAAAAGCTGCCCGCCATAAATAAGTCATAACCTATCCCACCCGCTCCGGCTGCGGCGCCTACCGCAATGGCATTTGTAAAATTGATTTCAAAACGCAGGAATGTCCATGCGATCATATAACTGATGGATGATGGAATAATAGCTTGAAACACTATTTGCCAGTAACTCGCACCGGATGCCTTGAGTGCCTCAATCACGCCCATGTCCATTTCCTCAATGGATTCCGAATACGCTTTTATCAAGTATGCAACACTATGGAAGGTTAGTCCGACCACCGCCGCTACGCTTCCCAAACCGGCTGCAACTGTGAAAATGAGAACCCATAGAATGGTCGGCACTGCACGGATAAAGGCAACAATGCTTTTTATAAAATTTGCCGAATGCGGATCTGCGATGTTTTTTGCACAAAGCAGAGCACCAAAAAAAGCTATAAGCGCACCAAAAATCGTGCTCAGAACACCTAAAGAAAATGTGATTAGTAATGCGTGCATTGCGCCTGCAAAGGAATTAAAGGTAAGCTTGGGTTGACCGAAAAGCACTTTCATATTGTTCCAAGTGGCGGCTACAGATTCAATAAAGTTGATGCTTTCATAATCAAATGAGATAAAAGCAACTGCCGTCAACGCAAACAGAATACATATGGTTAATTTAACCGCAATCCTGCTTTTATTAATTGTGGCGGTTTTAATTTTTCCGTCACTGGTTTTAAGCATATATTCATGCAGGTCATGCACACTGGAATGATCAGATAGTACTACAAGTTCACTCATTACATGATCACCTTTCTAATTTGATTTGAGATGAGTTCTATTCCGATTACAAGCACCACGATTGATATTACAACAAGGCTTGCCGCACCATAATCCAGCCGCTTGTAGTACATATCGAAGGCATATCCGATGCCTGTTGCAGTTAGAACTCCGATAAGTGTTGATGCGCGAATATTGGTTTCTATCATAAACAAAACCCAAGTGATAATTTCTGGCATGGAGGAGGGTACAATTGCCTGAAACACCGTTTGCATGTAATCGGCACCTGTAGATGTTATAGCCTCAACACATTCGGCACTTACCTCGTCGATGGTTTCAATAAAGGTTCTTGTGAGCATACCGAAGGTCGTAAAAAACAGGGCAAAAAAACCAGTCAGTACGTTTTGTCCAAAAGAAAACAATAATAGCATCGCCCATACCACATCAGGTACATTTCTAAAAAAAGCGGCAACGATGCGAACCAATCGTCCACTCAATGTTGTAATTCCATTAGTTCGAGTTCCGAGCAAGCTAAATAGGAAGGCACATATTCCGGCACAAACAGTTACTGCGATAGATAAAAGCGCCGTCTCTGTCAATTTGGCTAAAATTCTGGGCATCTTGGACCACGACTTTTCATCAGGCACAAGATTATTGACAATCCATACTATAGATTTAGGTATGGATACAATACCCTCAATTATACTAAAATCCGTTACAATGGAAGCCAGCGTGAAAAGTGCCATGATTCCCACGAAAGCGCACGTGAAAGTGCGCTTTCGTTCCACAAAGACGGAAATTTTCTGCTTTAACTTTTTTTCAGAAGCCATATGCTCATCCTACATCTGTGATTAAATCACCTTCATGTGACTGGTATATTTCGTATATCTTATCCTTGGTAAGCAACTCCGGCGGCCCGTCGTACACAATTCGTCCTGCCGTTATGCCAATTATACGTCCCGCGTACTTCATGGCGACATCCACCTGATGGAGATTTACAATACAGGTTATTTTCATTGTCTTGTTTATATTGGCAAGATGATCCATAATGACTTTGGCCGAGCTTGGATCAAGTGACGCTATCGGTTCATCACAGAGAATTAAGCGTGGGTCCTGCATTATGGATCGCGCTATGCCTACGCGTTGTTTCTGCCCGCCGGATAATTCATCGCAGCGCTTGTATGCCTGATCGGTCAGCCCTAGCTTTTTGATGATCTTAAAAGCGTTTTCCTTTTCCTGCTCGCTATAAGATCCGATCATACCGTCGATTGTGGACTTGTATCCCAGCCGGCCGTGTAAAACATTCTCAACAACACTCAATCTGTTGACAAGATTAAAATGTTGAAAGATCATCCCTGCCTTCGTTCGTATTTTCCGCAATTCTGCTTTTTTAGCTTTTAGAATATCGTGCCCATCAAACATGATTTGACCCTGCGTTGCATCAACAAGTCGGTTGATGCAACGCAGGATCGTTGATTTGCCTGAGCCGGAAGGCCCGATGATGGACACAAACTCACCTTCGTTAACGGAAAATGTGACATCTGTCAGCGCACGGGTCGCTCCGTTATAGACCTTGCTAACATTATTAAATTCCAGGATAGGCATGTGTTCACCTCCGCATAGATTTTAGTTGCCCATTTCACGTATGGGGTTGTACCAAGCATCGTCTACCAAAACAAAGCGTTCTTTGTCTGTTTTCTTGAACATACCTACAGTGCCAGCCTCTTTTGAAGCCTTATCTACAAATATTTGCTTGTTATTGGCTACTTCTTCACTCATGAAGGCAAGGCGAATTTTCTCAATCTCATCTTTGCTAAAATTTGAAGGGTTGTAGGCAAAAGGACCGTTCAGGACCGGCGTAGAGCTGATAATAACGAATTCCTTGCCCTGTACTGTATCAAAGGGTGCGGAAGCTCCTGTTTTAATGGCATAGATTGCACCGACCGTGTTTTCAGTTCCTTCTTTGAGATCGGCGTAGGGTGCGAGCTCAGTGTCACAAAAGGCAGATACGTCGCATTTGCCGCTAACAAGGTTAAAAGCTGAGCCCTGGTGAGAACCACCGAATAGCACTTCGCTGAAAAATTTATCTGATCCGCCCTCAAGTAAATCATCGACCGTAATGGTCTTCCATGCATCTGTCAGTTTAAATAAATCTATGATGTTCGTTGTAGGCACCTTGAAACCAGAGGTGGAACTGTTTGACACGAATGAAATCTTCTTCCCCTGTATATTTTCAATTGAGTATTGACTGCCATCCGTATAATCCGCTTCATTGCCTTTGTTCACGGCAAGCCAGCTATAATAAATCGCATCGTCGAGGGTGCCGGATGCACCTGAGTTAACAATCAATGTATCAACTTCCGGATTTTTGTTTTTGACTTCTATGTAACCCACTGCGCCCATGAAGCATATATCAGCGGACCCGCTTGCAAGCGCCTCTATTGCTATCGTATAGTCTGTCGTCAGCTTATGCTCCACCTCGCGACCAGTGGCATCTGTGATGACCTTGGCGAAAGCATCACGTGCCGGCGCATAATCCACAGCTGATTCGTTGGGGTACCAGGTAATTACAATTGGGCTAGTATTTGCTTCCTCCTGCGTCCCATTTTCTGCGCTTGATGCACTGCAGCCTGCAAGTCCAATAATCATAGCTGCCACAAGTGTAAAAGTTGTAATTAATTTCAGTATTTTGGGTAATCTTCTCTTTTTCATTTAAAATCTCTCCTTCTTATCTCTGAATAGGTTGGACATATGCTTCTTTGAACACAGTCAACCTCATAGTAAACAATGTATGTTAAATCGATGCCATGTTTGTTGTTAATAATTTGATGCTTTTTTGTTAATTCTTCAAAACTAAATGATTGAACTGCAATGTCTGTTTTTTTAGTCGAATTGGGATTGTTTATTGGTTTGCCTAATCAGCCATTTAATAGACACTTACCTTTGATTATAAATATTCACCCCCCATTCAGATATTTCCTTTAGGTGCAAAAAAATATGACCGCTTTGAATATTCAAAAGCCATTGAATATTCAAAGCGGTCATATTTTTTATATTAGTATTTAGATCTTTTCAATCTTGCTGAGTACCAGCTGACCATCCGTGTTGGCTGCATAAGAGAATCTGACCTTATCCCCTTCAACCAGAGTGGCAATTTGATCCTGCACGTCGGCAGTTCTAAAAGCCGCAATGTCTTCCGGGCTCATGGCGATTTCAATGGAGTTGCCATCGATTTGTCCGTTATAAACGCCCTCTGCATCCGTAGCACTGGAAGCGATCTTTGCCGATGGCTGATTATCTATTGGGGCCTCTGCTTTGGCGCATCCTGCCAGCGCAAATAAAGAAAACATCAAAGTCAGGACCATAATGAGCATACCTATTTTTTTCATAGTGTAATTACCTCCTTCAATACTTGATTTGACGAATTGAGGCAGGAAAAGTTCCATCATCATAATCAGTTCTTTGGGCGATCTATACACTTGTTGTAAAACTCAAAAGTTCTTCGACTATATCGAAGCGCACGCGACACCCCCGTCGTTCTTTGAGCTCCGCCAGTTCACGGTTCATTTCAGAACGAAGGCGTGTCTGATCGAGTGCCAGGCCCTTGCTTAATCGTAGCAGCAGATTGCCAGCCATTCTGATTTTCACTTTTGTATATGGCGGATCATAGGTCAAGATGAAAACGCAAAGCCTGGCGATATCCGTTTCCGGAGTTCCATGTTTGCAATCTTCAAAATCCAGCCCATAGATGCCGCCATTACCCGGACTATATATAAAATTTCGCAGATGAATATCACCGAGGATTACTGATTCCCCGGTGATTTTTTTTATAGACCCATAAAAATCGATCAGCCAGTCGCAGAGGTCTTGTATAATCCGCTCGCAGCTAGGATCCTGAATTGCCGTTTTCGATTCAACCACTAGCTGATTCTTAAGCGGCTCATCCTCTATCTCCCATTTTTCTAGATAACTCAGAAGTGTCTCTCCGGCAATATATGCATAAATGATACGTGCTTTTTCCTTGTCTATATCTAATAGTTCAGGGATCCTGATATTAGCGCCCTTTAATGACTGCATGATATCCCATTCGACCGAAAACCCCCTTGAGTCCGCAAAGGTTTTTTCAACGGCTTTCCGACTCTGTCCACTGCCATCATACAAGCAGGTCAGCACTCTATTTTTTTTGCTGTATAACAGCTCTCCATCCCTGAAACCCTGCATCATTTATTATTTATCTCCCTTGATCACGATTTCGATTTCGGCGCCTTCGCTATAACCCTTTAGTTCTCTTGCGATGCCGATAATCGTATTGGCAATGATATTATCTACAAATGGAACCGTTGAAATAGCCTTACCGTTTATTTTAATCGCTAATCTGCGTTGTGCAAGTATAGGATCCGCCTCGTCAGTCGGAACAACCCCCTCGCTTTCCAGTACCTTGCTTTCAATCAGATCCGCCAGTCGTGATGCTTCCGTCAGTGCATTGATTACAGGGATGCCTTGATAATCTTCGATTCCTTCCGATATAACACCACTGATGGCGAATACGCTGTCATCCAAACGGTCATCGAGTTCTTCGATGGTTTTGGCTGTGAGGATCTTTGGCGTCCTGGCTTCTCGCGGTCCTTCGAGAATAACAAAATCATGATCATAGAAATCCAGAATCTCTTCAATGCTGAGTTTCCGCTGAAACAACACATCTGTTTCATATAGGCCCCTGGCAGTAACCAGTTGAGAGCCAGCCGCCTTGTGTCTGAAAGTATTGGTCCCCTCCTGGTCAATTGCGAACCCTTCAAAATGAATATCCTTGACGGATCCTACCGAATAGTGCCTTCTTCTTAGCTCTGCAATCAGGAGCTCTGCCGTTGTGGTTTTACCGGATCCGCTGACACCAAAAATTGTGAATACCTTCATCTTTAGCCTCCTTTCTAATAACGCGAATGTCTAAACTACGAAACAAGATGCTGCATTTTTTATGCCCTTTACCGGAATACAATAATCCCCGAAAATAGTAAAATCGCCGCCATCAGGCTGTAATCCCTAGCTTTTAGCTTTAATACCAAAATGCTGGTTCTCTGGGGGAACGCCCGAAATCCCCTTAATTCAATGGACATGGCGATCCGATGGGATTTGAGTATGGCTGAGGTAATGACCGGATTCAAAATATAAAGATAGGTATCGACCTTGTCTTTTATACCAATCCTTGAGATATCGACGCCTCTCAGCTGTATTGCTGTTATTGCATCAGTAAAGCTTTCGGCAAGCAGCGGCAGGAAATGGATGCCCATGGAGGACATGAATGCCAGTTCGTAGGGAAGCTTTAATTGAATCAGTCCCTGGATGATTTCCCGTTGATTTGATGTTGTCAGGATAGCAGCTGAAGAGATGATAATCAACATCCTGAGAATGAATTCCCCGGTACGTTCAAGGCCGCCCACCGTCAGAAGTGCAATCTGCCCAAAACCAATCAGGGTTTCTCCGGAAGGCATAAAGACACTCTGTAAAATAGCAATGATGAAGATGATAAAAAGCAGCTTTTTAAGTTTATGAATCATCTGCATCATCTGCGCTCCAAAAGATAGGGCAACGATGACAGAAGTCAGCAAAATCAATCCCAGTGTCCTGTTATCAGTGATCAATACACCCAGCGAGGATAGACATGCCACAATCAGCACTTTTATTCTTGGATCAATTTCGGGAAATATCATCAGCAATCTCTCCCTTCGACAGCACTATAATGCGGTCTGCATGATCTTCAACAAATTTCTTGTCATGGCTGATCAGGATAGCACCAATCTGCTTCCTTTTTAATCGGTACAATACCTCAGACAATATTCTGATGCGTTCCTGGTCCAAGCCTGGTGTCGGCTCATCAAGGATTAAAAAAGCGGGCTCTAAAACCAATCCGGCCGCCAGCACCACGCGTCTTTTCTCCCCGTAGCTAAGCTTCATGGGGGGTGACTTCATAAGATGGGAAAGTTCGAAAAGCTCGGCCATTTCCCATACCTTCGCCTTGATTTCACTCGAATTCACACCTTGATATTTTAAAGCAAAACCTATTTCATCCTCAACGCTGTTTGTGAAGAGCTGATTATCCGGATTTTGAAAGCAATAGCATAAACGGTTACCTATTTCGCTGAGTTTCATTTTAGCATTGTCCTGACCATAGAGTCTTACAGAGCCAGAAATTGGCTTGAGAATGCCGGCGAGCAGTTTGCCAAGGGTCGTCTTGCCGGCTCCGTTCCCACCGGTAATGGCCGTAAACTGGCTCTCTTCAAAGGACAAACTGATTTCCCGCATCAGTATCTGGTGATGCGGGTAGCCGAAAGTCATTTTTTCTGTTTCGATTGCTTTCATTGGCGCTTTCCTTCGCTGCTTCCTTTAAGGATTCCCTATAAAATTCACCGCATTCTGTTTGAGCAGCTTTCCGTCCAAAAGCTGCCAGCACTCATCAGCAATAGACAGTGATGCCATGTCATGTTCTATCAATAGTATGGTCTTGCCGAGTAATCGCAGTGTCAGCAATATAGAACGAATCCGTTCTTTACCGCTTTCGTCCAGTGCAGCCATGACTTCATCACAGACAATGATATCCGGATCCATGCTCAAAACTGCAGCAAAGACGATCAGCTGCTTTTCCCCTCCAGAAAGTCTAGCCGGATTGCTCCTTCGCAATTCGCTCATACCTGTGAGTGAAAGGAGTTCCTCAATCCTGGCATCGATTTCTTCCTTTGGCAAGCAAAGGTTTTCCGGTCCGAAGGCTATTTCATCCTCGACAGTCGGCAGAAAGATCTGGCTGTCCGGATCCTGAAAAACTATGCCAGCTTTTCCGTCGAGTTCTATAGTTCCGCTCATCTCCCCCTTAAGCAGTTTAGGGATGACGCCAGCCACGCAGCAACCAAAGGTGCTTTTACCGCATCCGGAAAGCCCGGTTATGCCAATGATTTTTCCGGGCCCGGCCGTCATGGATAAGCCGCTAAGAATAGGTGGGCCTTCATGTTCATATTTAAATGATAGCTCCCTGATTACGATTCTATCCTTCATTTCGTATCGATCTCACAGACATATTTTGACCATCGCTGACTGAACGGATCCTGTCTAATCACAATCATATAAGGGCCTCTACCGTTTTTGTCGTCAATAGTTCCGAGAAACTCCCCATTATCCTTAGTGACCAAATAAACGTTGTGATCCGCCAGTACATCCATGGCTGACAATGCAACCCTATACCCATCAACAGAAAGGATGTCAACCTGCATGCCCTCTGATAATGCTATGCCGGCCATCGTCAGCACATCCTTCAGTGGTACGCCGGTGTAGGTATGCTGCTTGGGATCGCTGCCATCCGAATTGAGACTAGCCTTGAATTCG
>Ga0247840_10009946_pt1 | contig 12055 bp, 7 predicted proteins | sample LaCruzMarch2015__FD_192404 | JGI IMG/M metagenome (GOLD analysis project Ga0247840, IMG submission 192404) | Freshwater microbial communities from meromictic Lake La Cruz, Castile-La Mancha, Spain - LaCruzMarch2015_17m | ecosystem: Environmental > Aquatic > Freshwater > Lake | place: Spain...
AAGTATAATGAGCAAAAATAAACAAAAACAATGGGTTTTGCAAATAGTTGGGGTTGATGACTTGCTTCCAACTAACTAAACGTATTAAACTCTTTATTGATAACGACAACTTTATTCAATAAAAGATTATAAAAATTAGTTTTATGTTGCCTAAAACTATTTTATGTTATACAACATATATTTTAATTAATATTAAACTTGCATAGTATAATATTATACTTTATATTTGCATCGTATATTTCACTAATACTAACACTACTTATCATATAAATTTATTATTTTACCGAATCTTATGCTTGTTTACAACCAACCTTCAATTAATATCACTAATCAGATTAATGCTCGTACAACTCACCTTTTATGGGGGGGGGTAAAACGCACATATACAATACATTACGATTATTACACAAGCCACAAGCGCAGGTTAAAACCTGTAGTTTGTGGCTTTTTTTGCATCATAACGTAGCAAAAGCATGGAAGGTCTTTTTCAAAAACACACCTTCCTTCATCAAACCATGGCGAGGGTTTGGTTCAAACACTAATGTTTGACCAAAACATTTGAGTGCGTTGAGTTCAAACACTATTGTTTTGCAAAAACATCGGAGTGCATAGAGTTCAAACAATAGTGTTTTACAAAAACATCTGAATGCGTTGAGTTCAAACACTAATGTTTTAACAAAACATCGGAGTGCGTTGAGTTCAAACAATAATGTTTTAACAAAACATCGGAGTGCATAGAGTTCAAACAATAGTGTTTTGCAAAAACATCGGAATGCAGTGAGAGTGCGACTCAAAGTCGCGCCCTCACTACGAAGCACAAAGAGTGGTTCAAAGGCAAAGTTGCAACTTTACTAACGATAGATGAATAAATAAAGTGCGCAAGCACCTATATAAATACAAGTTTAACATTTTAAAAAACAAATTTTCCGTATGAAGATGAATTTCAGATTATTAAGCACCAAGGAATTGGCTGCAACTACTCAACGTACATTGATCGTATCAGCCGAGCCTGCTTTTGCAGAAGTAAAAAACAACCCATTGCTCGCAGCATTGGACACAACGTACAACGAGTACGACGCTGTGTATGTAAAAAAAACCTATAGTGGAAAAGGCTATGAACTATTAGTTTTGGACAAAGACAGGGATATGCCCTTTGGTGGACTTAAGGATGTGTTAGTAGGCCACTCCAAACTGGCTATTTCGCCTTATAATCAGCTGGCAAAGGATATTTATGCCATTATAGAGAAACATGGCATTGGTCTGGACCGCTACAGCTACGCCGAAGAAACAGCACAAATGAAGAAATTGCTCGAAGAACTCGAACTGCCTGCCAATGCTGCCAAAACAGAAGAAATGAAGTTGACACCCATTGTAACCCAAATCAGAACCGCTCACACAGCATTCGAAAACAAGTTTAACGAAGTAGCGGGCGAGAACTCCGAACTCCGTCTGATGGAATCGGCCAGTTCCATGCGCCTGAGATTAGAAACTGCCCTGCGCAACTACTTTAATCTGGTAAAAGCCATGAGCAGCCAGCCCGGCTGGAAAGAACTCTGTGCCAAACTCGACGAAATAGCCAAAGCGGTGTATAGCACCAAAGCGGCTACAAAAGCTGTAGAAGGGCAGGTGAATTAAACCGGCAAACATAAAAAAAACTCTCGCAAAGACGCAGGGACGCAAAGAAAGAAACTAATATGAAATTTAAATTGCGCCTTTGCGGTTTTGCGAGAGAAACTAAATCACGAATCAAATTAAAAAACAAATAGCATTATGAAGAAACATTTCATTTTTACAGTAGCATTAAGCTTATTCATTACAGTAGTGGTAAACGCGCAGGAAGCAACCAAAAAACCTGTAAACATGTCGGAAAAAAGAGCCGAACGTATGGCCGATGAACTTAAACTAACAACTACGGAAAAGGCCAAAGTACAAGCACTTTTAGAAAAACAAGCCTCCGACTATAAACAAGCCAAAGAAAAACTAACACCAAAGGATGCCAATTTTAAAACGAAATTAGAAGTATTGCACAAAAAACAAGAACAAGAACTTGAAAAAGAAATAGGAAAAGAGAAATTTGCTAAATACAAAGAAAATCGCAAACAGGAAAAAATGCGATTCGATGCAGTCAGGGATCAACAACAAACTACCGTAACAGCTAATTGATAATCTGAGTTAATCTTTTTAATCAAACGATTATTTACAACAACCAATCTGTAGTATCTGCTTTATTCCCCCTTTAGGGGTTAGGGGCATATCCGAAAATTTAATCATTATGAAATACAAACTAACCATTATCGCAATGATAATTGCTGTTGGGGTACAAGCACAGACGCACCGCCTCACAGCCGACCGCAACGCATACCGCCCTGCTGACAGAATCGTTAAACAACAGGTAGCATTTAAAGACCCAGGCAGCGCGGGCAAAGAACTAACATGGGACTTTCGCACCCTGCAACCCATTAACGAGGAATACAAACTCGACTACTTTATCCCCGACAGTACACGCATGGATACGCTCTGCGGTATGGAACACAATACCCGATATTATTACTTTCAAAAACGGGACTCGCTATGGGCTATAGGTTTCGAGAACTCCACAACGCTTATGGAATACCTGAAGCCCGAACTAAAACTTCGCTTTCCGTTTGGGTACGGCGATACGCTACGTAGTAACTTCGAAGGTACAGGGCAATACAGCCACCGTCTCGACCTGAAAGTAAAGGGTTACACCCGCGTGGAAGCCGATGCCGAAGGCGAGTTGCTGTTACCCGACTTCGAAACCGTGAAACGCGCTTTGCGTGTGCATACCCTTCGTTATTACACCCAAACCGGACGCGACAGTATAGAAATGATGCTCGACACCTACGCATGGTATGCCGAAGGTATTCGTTATCCAGTTTTTGAAAGTATTAAAACCAACCTGATAAAGAAAGCACGCAAACAAGGTGAGCAGGGTAAGGATACAACAGTATTTACTACTTCATTCTACTATCCACCCGAACTACAAACCTCGCAGGTACAAACCGACTCTATATATTCCACTCCCCTTTCGGGGGAGCCGGAGGGGGCTGCTTCTATTTTTACCGAAGCCACCATGCTACCCAACCCTGTGGTAAGCAACCTGTATATCAACTACAAGCTGACACGCCCTGCCACCATTTGGTTCTCAGTACATAACAATGCAGGCATACCCGTTCGCCAAACCACTCCGCAGACCAAACCTGCCAGATATAATTTTACTACCATAAACATGAGCAACACGCTTACAGGCACTTATACCATATATGTGCATGTGGATGATATGGTGATGCAACGGGTGGTTGTGAAGAAATAAGTCTATTGGACTAACAATTCACAAAAGACAGAATAAGTAAAGTTCATTTAAAAATAAATTAGACAACAATTACAATATATGAAACAATTAATTTACATTTTAGTAATCTTATCAATCACTATATCTAATATTCACGGGCAACAACCACCTCAAGTTCCCAAAGTTATACCATCTTCACCCGAAGCTTCTTCTTTAGGAAAATATGGAGCTTTTCCCGTTGGATATTATACAGGAGTGCCTTCTATTAACATTCCACTTTATGAGATAAAAGCAGGAGAAATAAAACTTCCTATTAGTCTAAGTTATCATGCTTCTGGCATTCGAGTAGATGATATTGCACCATGGGTTGGACTTGGTTGGAGTTTAAACGCTGGCGGATGTATTTCAGTGGAAACAAAGGGGAAGTCCGATATTGTGCCTGCGAGATACTATAATGGATCTCTTGTAAATAATCCATACCCACGAATTAAGAGTCTTTCATTTAATGATTTTCTAAACACTAGCGATATAAATACAAAAATATCGCTATTCAATTTAGATCAATTAGCAATTGGCGAATCAACTGATAGTGAACCAGATATTTATAATTATAATTTTGGTGGATTTAGCGGTCAGTTTTTTATGACTGAAAATTTCACTCCTCAGTTTTTAAAAAATAATGATGGAATAAAAGTAAGCTTTAATCCAATAGATACCGTTTTCAAAATTATTGATAAAAATGGGAAACAGTATTTCTTTAAACACAAAGAAATAACAGAATCAAAAAATTATCAATATGGACTAAGTTCTAATTCGTTTATACCAGATGGTCCAAGTGTAAGTACAAGTAAAAGTTACACTTCGTGGAATTTATCTCAAATAGTTGGCGAAAATCAATTGGATACTATTACATTTATCTATGAAAGCAGTATAGAAAAATACACAACAAGAATTCAAGGCAGTATTAAATCATATGAAGTAAAAACCAATTCAAATGGCAATACAGTTGGTGATTTTAAATATATAGAGTATATTGATCATTGGGAATTGTCTCCAACAAGCCCAGATTTTAGTAATTCATATATCGAACATAAAGTTTTTCATTTGAAACAAATTCTTCATAACAGAACTCCAACAAAATTAAAAATTGATTTATCGACAAGGGATGATTTGTTGGGAGGAAAAAAAATAAATGCAATAACCATCTTGTATGAAAATGACACAATAAATTACTGGAAATTTAACTATTCGTATTTCACTTCAATATGGACAAAGCAAGAAATTATTTACAACGTTGGAAGTAGTATTAATCCTTTACATAAAAGATTAAAATTAAATTCAATACAAAAATTTGGAAACATAAATGAATATGAAAATCCATACTATTTTGACTATTATTTTAATGAAACGAACTCCAAACTTCCACATAGAAATTGTTATAATGGATTTGATCATTGGGGGTATTTTAATAGTGAATTAAATACCTATGAAGATTGCGAAAATGCACTAAAAACGTTTCCATCAACTAATTCTTCGGATTTTTCAGTTGTCTCACAAATTGGAATAGCACCTACTTTGATATTTGGAAGCACTTTTCCTGATTATAATTTGAGTAATCTTGGGCTTACATCTTATTTGAATTATCCACCATTAACAACGTTAGGAGGTGTTCGTACACCAAACATCAATTATACTATAGCTTATACGTTAAAGTCTATTCAATTCCCATCTGGAGGTAAATCAAATTTTGAATACGAAAATCATCAATACTCTTCAATCGGAAATAATTATCACACAGGTACAAGTGGTGGTTTGAGAATTAAACGAATGGTTGATAAAACTTCAAACGATTCTATTGTAAAAGAATACATATACGATGGTGGAGTCGTTTACTCAAAACCAAATTATCTGTATCAAATATATAACCCTAATACTCGTACTGTAAATTATGGGGCTTGTAAGTTAAATAATTACTCAGATGTCTCTCCTTATTCATATGGTAGCATGATTGGATATAAAAAAGTTACCGAGAAGATTATCGACAAATCAAAAAATATTGAAATTAACTCTGTAAACGAGTACTATTCATCCAATGATTATGCGCCTGGCTACTATGAAAAAGCAGGTATTATTTTTAGCAATCCCTATAAACAGACGACAAATTTATATCAAAACATGAATGCATATGAAAATATCATTCGACCATTTGATGCTTTAATTCTTGGCAAATCTTTTAAACATGGGTTGCAAAAGAAAGTCACTCAGTATTCTAATAATATAGTTTTAAAAGTAGAAGATTATTCCTATGATTTTATTTCTGGTGATTCTGTTTTTGCAAATAAAGTTAAGCCATATGAACATACAATGTTTGAAACAACGTCTCAAGGACCATACTATTCATGGTATTATTTCGATATATACTTTCATGAAACAGGTAAAAGTTTCATGAAACGTAAGACAGAAAAAGTATACGATATGTACGGTGCTAATCCCATAATAAAAAGTACTATTTATGAATACGATATAAATACCGAATTATTGAAAAGTTCAACAGATAGTATAGGAAGTAAGATGATTCGTTCAGAGATAAAATACCCAACGAACTACACTGATTTCCCATACTATCAAGGAAATCCTCATCCATTGCAACAAATGCAGATGCGAAATATGATTAATTATCCGATTGAACAAAAAACATTTGTTAATAATAAACTAACAAATACCATAATTACAACCTACTTGAGCGATAACCCATCTTCAAGTTCTGGCAAAATTCTACCTAATGCCACATATGGCTTAAATACAAATGTTCCGATGACAGATTTTGCAACATTCTCAGCGGGTGATGGGAATACAGCTTATAACTTTGACTCTAGTATGAATCAGAAAGTGACTTATACCTATTATCCTGATGGCAATATAAAAGAAATAAAATCAAACAAAACAGGTATTACAACTACCTACCTTTGGAGCTATAAAGGACAATATCCTGTTGCAGAAATAATAAACGGAACTTATAGTACTGTTGAATATGCGTTAAATGGATATTCTCCTATCACGATGTCTAATTTATTAACACCCGACATGTCTAAAGTGAATTCGCTTCGAACTTCTATATATTTAGGATCAGCTCAGGTTAATACTTTTACATATAATCCATTAGTTGGCGTATTAACAAAAACCGATTCAAGAGGAATAACATCGTATTTTGATTATGATAATATGAATAGATTAAAGGAAACCTTTATTATCGAAAACGGGGTTAAAAAAGTATTACAGAAATACGATTATCATTATCAAAATCAATAATTAGCAACACATGAAAACATACATATTAAGCATAATAGCTATTTTTTTATTTATTTGCGCAATCCATGCACAAGATACCATGTCTCAACCAGTAGATATTGGAAGTAAGACCTCATCGTTTACATATACTAATACTAAAAACACTGCAAATTTCAACAATGATTATGGTCAGGGTTCAAATGATGTATTTTACAAATTCACACTAACCCAAACAATGGATGTAAAGATATATCATTGCGATTCGGAATTGTGGGATACCTATGTTCATATATTAGATGTTAACGGAAATTTATTGAATGAGAACGATGATGATTGGGAGTATGAATATTGCTCCAATCCAATGAATTCATACTTAAACATGAATAGCTTACCTGCAGGTACTTATTACGTGGTATCTGAAGGTTTTAGCCAAAACGGGAATATTACTACTACAATAGAGGGAATAAGCCCAATGGATGTATATAGTCAGGATGTTGGTTCTAAAGCATCATCGTTTTCTTTTACTGATACAAAAAATACGGTTAATACTTTAAATAGATACAATGGTCAAGAATCAAACGATGTATACTATAAGTTCACACTAACTCGCCCTATGGATGTTCATATTTCACATTGTGGATCAGAATTACTAGACACCTATCTACATTTATTAGGAGAATCAGGTAATTTGATTATTGAAAATGATGATGATTGGATGTATGATTTTTGTGAAGGACGTAATTTAAATTCTTACTTGTTTTTGCCAAATTTAAATGCCGGTACATATTACGTAGTATCGGAAGGTTATGGTGAAGACAATGGAAGTATTACTACCACTGTACAAGGTGTGCGTCCAAATAGTTCAACTTCACAAAATGCAGGTTTAGATCCAAGTACAGACCAGAATTATATCCTAACTATTACACCTACGGAGGCAACTACCGATGTGAATACTCTTTCTTCAACCCAAAGCATTCAAACTCTACAATATTTTGATGGATTAGGACGTCCGATACAAACTGTACAACGAAAAATTACTCCTCAGTTTAAAGATATGGTAAGTACTATAGAGTACGATGGGGTTGGGCGTGAGTTCATACAATGGTTGCCAACACCCATTGCGGATAATCAAGGGGCATTTGTAAATTTAAATGATATAAGCAATTTAGCTAGGAGTGTTTATGCTGATAGTCGTCCATTTAACGAAACGATATTCGAAAGTTCTCCTCTAAACAGAGTAATAGGTCAAAAAGGTGCCGGTGCAGCGTGGAATACACATCCCAATAACGTGAGTTATCAGACCAATAGTAGCGATGTGGAAAATTACATTGTAAACAGTAGTAATCTACTGGAACGTAGCTCAAACTATACTTCGGGAATGCTTTACGAAACCACAAGTACTGATGAAGATGGAAAAACAACAACCGAATTCATAGACAAACTAGGGCAGGTGGTTATGAAGCGAAATGACAGTGATGTTGACACCTATTTTGTATATAACGATTTGGGTCAACTTAGTTATGTAATTCCACCATTATTAGCTGATGACTTTAAAATACTTACTGAAAACACTGTAATTACCAATGATAATGTTAATCTGAAAAAATACGGTTATCTGTACAAATACGACGAACGTGGAAACTGTATTTATAAACGATTGCCAGGTTGTACGCCCATTTATATGATATACGACAAAGCCGACCGTTTGGTGCTGAGTCAGGATGGAAATCAGCGGACTAAACCCACCAGAGAATGGACAGCTACGAAGTATGATGTATTTGGCAGGGTTATTTATATGGGAACTATGTCTCGAACAGAGACCGACTCAACTACAAATTACAAATCAATACGTGATATTTTTGTAACTGAATTGGTGGTAAATGGCTACACGGCTAATAATTTCGGCAATTGTACGCCACTAACCGAAAATCATTACGACTCCTACGATTTTATCAATACTTTAACTGCTCCAATCGACAAAACTAAGCTGAATTTTATCACTAACTCAAATTACGGTGCACAACACACTTCAGCCAAAGGTTTATTGACAGGAACTCGCACTTATTATTTAGACGGTTCAGGCAAATACTCAGCTACGGCAATGTATTATGACAGTCGCGGACGTGTGGTGCAAACCCGTGCATCCAACCATTTGGGTGGATATGACATTACATACAATCAGTATAACTTTAGCGGACTGGTTACACAAAGCCTGAAAGAACATAATACCAGTACACAAAGTTTGATTAAAGAATTATATACCAATACTTACGACCATGCCGGTCGATTACTTAAAACAATATACCAAATAAACGAAAAACCGGTGGTTGTATTGGTAGATAATAGTGCACCTGATGCGTACGATGAATTGGGTAGACTAAAAAAGAAGAAACGTCATTCAATAGACAATGGAACCACATTTCATGATTTAGAGGAATTTGATTATAATATCCGCAACTGGACAACACGTATGAAAAGTGGAGAGTTTGAAGAAAATTTATATTATACTTCAAACCCTGCAAATTCAACACCTTGTTTTAATGGCAATATTTCGTATAGCACATGGACTTACAATAGTTCTATAAAAGGATATGCTTATACTTATGATGAGTTAAACAGGTTACTTGATGCCACTTTTAAACAAGGTACTTCAACACAAGGAAATGGTTTCTTTGACGAGAAATTCACTTACGATAAAATGGGTAATATCAAAACCCTTATGCGAAAGAAAGATAACCAGCTTATCGATGACCTGAAGATGACTTATCTAAACAACAATCAGAGCAATCAACTTCAAAGCATATATGACGAAGCAGGTACACGTAGTATTTATGATGTAAAAGAATATCAAAACAAAATAAATAGTACCACCGAAATGGATTATGACGTAAAAGGCAACCTCACAAAAGATTTAGACCGTGATATAGTAACTATTAAATATAATTTACTAAATTTGCCGGAGATTATTCAGTTTAAAAACGGTAATCAGATTAGGAACACTTACGATGCCAGCGGGCAGAAGTTGAATACAAGAAACTATACTGTTTATCATAACATACAACCAATTGTAGCTGAAAACACTATTATTGATGTTATGACAAACGATGAAGTTTATGTTGATGGAACAGACTATATTGGAAATGTGGAATACCATTACGATGCGGAATACTTCGGAGGTGAATTTAGTTGGGAACAGCTTTACCTCACAAATCTGTATAATCCTGAAGGATATTGTCATAATTTGAGTTATCTAATACTTAATTATTATCGCCGCGACCATTTAGGCAATAACCGTGAAGTATGGCGTGCGCCATATAAAGTGGGTAGCACTAATTATGCAGCTAGTACAGTACAGCGCACCCAATACTACCCCTCAGGTTTACCATGGGCAAGCAATAGTGGCGATAATCCGTGGATGCAGAATAAGAAGTACAACGGTAAGGAGTTTGTGGAAATGCATGGGTTGGATGAGTATGATAGTGAGGCAAGATGGTATATTCCGGGCTCGGTTCGTACCCCAACTATGGATCCTCATTGTGAAAACTATTTCGACATTTCACCGTATGCTTGGTGTGGGAATAATTTTGTTAATAGGATTGATCCTGATGGGATGGATTATGAATCATCAACTTTCATAACATCAACTTTCGTTAATGGTAAAGGTGAATTTATTGAACATAGACCCGATGGTGACCCTCGAGTATATATGGTAGATAATGAGGAAGAATGGCGTAAAAATGGAAGTAAAAAAGAAGATGCAAAACAGACTGGATTTGAGTACTCAGGAATTGATTATAATAATTATGAAAAAGGTGATTATGTAAATTACTATGCGAGTAAAGCTCTGATAATGCCAGGGTGGTTAAATGATGGGCCTCTGGCAATAGAATCTACTTTTGAATCATTTTTTATTCCTACATTTGGATTTCTTAAAAATTTGAATTGGGCTAAATATCTTAAATATTTAAAATTTGGAAAATTAGCCGCTAAAACAAGTACAAAACTTTATAGTGAGGCTACCTTTAAAGCTTTTGAAAGGCAGTTTGCTAAAGATGGAATGAAATCAATATTGAAAACACAATCAAGAATACAAAAGAATTTAGCAGAACACATTCAAAAATTGGGGGATATTAAAAAGGCAGGCGGATATTCAAGTTCTGTGGAAAGAGAAATAAAAACTTTTCAATCTCAGTTGGATGCGATCAAGGATTTACTAAAATAGCTACTTATGGAATATATTGAAAAATTGAGAATTATTACTCGAAACTTAGAAAAGTGTGAACGAGTAACAAAGCACTCTACTAAAGAAGAAAACCAAGCTGATACGCTAGCTAACGCTTTAATTGATATAGAAGATGCATTGAAAAAAATTAATGAGCAAATTCCGAAACTCTATTTGAACGACTTAAAAAGCGAGGAAACAGATGATTTGATATTAGAACTAGGAGAAGAGTTAAGGCATATTTTATATCACATTAATGATACAAGTGTTTATGATTATTTAAAGACTATTAGCGGATAATGTATCAGATTTGGCGCTACTTTGACGCTGTGAATATGGTAAATAAAGCAAATTCAGCAACAAGGTATGGGTAATGTGTCAAATTTGGCGTTGCAAAGATAATAGATTGTAAATCAATAAAGATAATACAAGATTGAATAAGAAATGGTAGGCAGTTTGTCTGCCATTTCATATTTTAGTGCTTTAAAATTATAATAAACAGGGTAATGTATCAAATTTGGCGTTGCCAACTTAACCAATTGTAAATCAAACTGTGTTTACAATCAAGAGATAGAAAATGATGGGTGTTTGCCTGTCATTTTCAATTTTTATAGCCTTAAAATTATAAGAAATGACTCTATATGAATGTAAGTAGCCCTTCATGCACCAGATTTGGCGTTAGCCATACATGTCCGGAATGTAAATCGGAACATCTTGTAAAAAACGGAAAGACAGAAACTGGCAAACAACGGTATAGTTGTAAAAAATGTAACAAACGGTTTATTGTAAATTATACTTACAATGCCTGTGCATCAAATACGAATCAACAAATTATTCCCTTGTCCAGTCGGATATTTCTTATACAAAAACAAAACAAAGGTGACGCGTCAGGTAGGTTTTGTTGCTTACCGTAGGTTTCCAACCACGGTGTGCAAATTCCACCCGTCCAGTTGGATATATCTTATTAAAAGACAAAACAAAGGTGGTGCGTCAGGCGGGAACCAGCGGTCACGACCAAAGGGAGTAATTTTGGAATCCCACCTTCACTTACTATAAGGATATGCCGCTCGGCTTTGCCGCTTGGCTCGCCAAGAATCCGCTTAATTTTTAAAATAAATATTTATCTGCCGATACATCGGCATGTCCCATTTGCAAAGGATATGAAATTGCAAGTGTTTCGGACTTGTCCCGAGCATCGTGGTTGAAAATCCTTATAATACAGCATGTTGGGA